>Ga0207422_1004016_pt1 | contig 13022 bp, 9 predicted proteins | sample MarCyaLeptolynsp_FD_187757 | JGI IMG/M metagenome (GOLD analysis project Ga0207422, IMG submission 187757) | Marine cyanobacterial communities from Panama - species 1 Leptolyngbya sp. (SPAdes) | ecosystem: Environmental > Aquatic > Marine > Unclassified | place: Panama: Panama City | collected...
CGGGCACGGCCGTGTGATCATGGTCGGATTATGTCAGTCTCCGACGTGTCGTATCCAGATTGGAAACGACGTCGCCAGATGCAAATACGACTTAGCGCGGCACACAAACAGACTTTTATACGTAAAAATGATCAATATCAAGATATCTTTATATCTTTATTTTATCTTTTTTTGCAAATGGCCATTTGCCGCCCTTTCATGCCGTTCCTGGAAAAGTCCGGACCGTCTGCTCTTGTAAGATCGCATCAAGAGGACAATCGCCGACCTGCCGGGCTGCGGCTCCCAGGCATCGGCTCCAAGAGGGTACAAGAACAATGACCGACGAGTCACAGACCCGGAACAACACCGAATCAGGATCAAGACGGCGCGGGCGCTCCGGCGGCGGTGCGGCGGCACGGCGCGCCACCCGGCAGTCCGGCGGCACGGTCAAGTTTCCGGCGATCTCCCGTATGATCAAGCCCTATGAAGTTCTGAACGAGGAAGGGCTGTCGATCATTGAGGCCAATGCCGAGACGATCCTGCAGGAAGTCGGCATCGAATTCCGGGATGACCCGGAGGCCCTGCAGATGTGGCGCGATGCCGGTGCCACGGTCGACGCGGAACGGGTACGCTTTCCAAAGGGTCTGTGTCGTAATCTGATCAAGACGGCGCCGGCCGAATTCACCCAGCACGCGCGCAATGCCGAGCGATCGGTGCGAATCGGTGGCAACAACACTGTCTTTGCTCCGGTCTATGGCCCTCCCTTTGTCAGCGACCTGGACAATGGTCGCCGCTACGCGACGATCGAGGATTTTCGCAACTTCGTGAAAATGGCCTACATGGCTCCGGCCATGCATCATTCCGGCGGCACGGTTTGCGAGCCGGTCGACATTCCGGTCAACAAACGCCATCTCGACATGGTCTACAGCCATATCTCCCTGTCCGACATGCCGTTCATGGGATCGGTAACGCATCCCGATCGTGCGCAGGACAGTGTCGACATGGCCAAGCTCGTCTTCGGCGCCGACTTCGTCGATCAGAATTGTGTTTTGATCAATCTGATCAACGCCAATTCACCGATGGTGTTTGACGAGACAATGCTTGGCGCGCTGAAGGTCTATGCCAGGGCAGGGCAGGCCTCCATCGTTTCCCCGTTCATCCTGGCCGGCGCCATGTCGCCGGTGACAATTGCCGGCACGCTGACACAGATCCTGGCGGAGGCCATGGCCGGTATGGCGTTCGCGCAATTGTGCCGTCCGGGCGCTCCGGTCGTCTTCGGCACGTTCGCGAGTTCGATTTCCATGCAGTCCGGCGCGCCGACCTTCGGCACACCCGAACCGTCGCTGGTCTTGTACGGTGCGGCGCAACTTGCGCGCCGGCTCGGCGTTCCCTTCCGTTCCGGAGGCTCGCTCTGCGGCTCGAAGGCGCCGGACGCACAGGCGTCATACGAAAGCGCCCACACCCTGATGCCGACGCTCATGGCGGGTGTGAATTTCGCCCTGCACAGTGCCGGCTGGCTTGAGGGCGGTCTGGTCTCCAGTTACGAGAAATTCGTGATGGATTGCGATCAGCTTGCGATGATGCAGAAGTTTGCCGCCGGCGTCGATCTGTCGGAAAACGGCCAGGCGCTCGAAGCGGTCCGTGAAGTCGGGCCGGGCAGCCACTATCTCGGCTGTGCCCACACCCAGGCCAATTTCGAAACCGCGTTTTTCCGCTCCAGCATTGCCGACAACAATTCCTACGAGCAGTGGGAGGCCGAAGGCAGCCAGACCGCCGACCGGCGCGCCAACATGCTGTACAAGAAAATGCTGGCCGATTATGAAGGTCCTGTGCTCGATCCGGCCATCAACGAGTCGCTGATTGATTTCATCAAGGTCAAGAAGGATTCGATGCCGGACGCATTCACATGAAAGAATGAGGACAGGTCTCCCGCCACGCTCGGCGCAGAAATGCGCAGCATGGCCATGCGGGAGGCCTTCGGAATGCGGGATCCAGATGCCGGCAGGAAACGAAAGCAATAGTCCGATCCGCTTCGCGGATCTGCGCGAGCAGCTTCGACGCCGCGGGCTGGTCATGCGGGGAGGCTTTCATCCCACCGGCACCGATAAGGTGCCGCGCGGCGGTGATTTTGGGGAACCGGCCACATTGATCCTGGTCGGCGTGGTCGGCCGCAGCGTGTGGCCGTTCTTCGAAGCCTCCAGGGACGAGGGAGACAATCCACTCGATGCATGGACGCAACGCGTCGTGGACGAAATCGCCGCCGCGTCCGGCGGCATTGCGGTCTACCCGAACGACAAACCGTTCTGGCCGTTTCAGCAGTGGGCGCAGCGTTGCGAACCCGTTTCCGCGAGCCCGCTCGGTTTGCTGATTCACCCCGAATACGGCCTCTGGCACGCCTACAGGGCGGCAATCCTGTTTTCCGAATCGATCGACCTGCCCGCCCGTGCGACCGATCCGTCACCCTGCCTGACCTGCGCCGACAAGCCGTGCCTGACCCATTGCCCGGTTGGCGCCTTCACCGAAACCGGTTACGACGTGCCGGCCTGCGCGGCCTATCTGCGCGATGATGCCGGTTCGACCTGCCTCAACGGGGGGTGTCAGGCTCGCAATGCCTGTCCGGTCGGCCGCTCCCATCGTTATGACGATCCGCAGATCCAGTTCCACATGGCGGCTTTCAACCGGTCGATCAACAGAGCCCGGTGAAGCCGCCGCAATTCCGGAGATACGATGACCGCCTCCAATGATCTGATTTCCCTGTGTGCCGAAGACTGGCACGCGTCCACCCATCACCCGTTCTGCCGGGATCTGGCGTCCGGCGCGTTGCCGGAATGGAAAATGGCGCGGTATCTGGTTCAGGACTATACGTTCATCGACGGGTTCGTACGTCTGGCGGCATCGGCGATCGCGCATGCGCCGAGCCTGAAGGATTCGGTGCCTCTGGCCCAGTTCATGGCAGTTATCACCGGCCCGGAAAACACCTATTTCCTGCGATCTTTCGAAGCGCTCGGCGTCAGCGACGCGGAGCGCGCCGAAGCCGAACTCTGGGCCGTGACACGGGATTTCCAGGCCTTGATGAACGAGGCTGCGACCTCCGGGGATTATGCAAAGATGATGGCGGTCCTGGTGGTCGCAGAATGGGTATATCTGAGCTGGGCATCACCGGTGAACCCGCCGAAAGACGGGCTGCCGTTCTATTTCGCCGAGTGGATCACCCTGCATGCCGGCCCCGGATTTGAAGGCGTCGTGGCCTATCTGCGCGGACAGTTGGACGGTCTTTGGACCGGGCTCGATGCCGAGCAAAGAGCCGAGGTTGAAAACACCTTTCGTCGGGCCGTTTCGCTGGAGCGGCGGTTTTTCGATGCGGCCTACGAGGATTGACCGGAAAGGTCGGACGGCTTTCGGCTTCACTCTTCACGCGCGGCATCGAATTCGGTGAAATCCACGCCCCTTTCACTGGCATAGGCCCGTATTCTCCGCATACCGGACGCCGCGTTGGTCAAATGACCCGCGACCGATCGCAGCAGGCTGGTTGCGACCATCGCGTCGTTTTCGATGACTGCAAGCAGTTCCGGGGCGCCAATTCGCAGGAAGACGCTGTCTTCAATCGCCTTGAGATCGAGCAGACGCGGCTCGTTCTGGATCACCGCCAGGTCGCCAATCAATCGGCCGGGGGCAATTTCCGCGATCAGGCGCGCCTCACCGGATTCAACCGGCCAGTAGATCCCGGCCAGACCTTTGACACAGAGATAGGCTGCATCGGGCTCCTGTCCGGTGGCGAAGATGACCTGTCCTGCCTCCGCCTTGAACCATTGCGCGCTGAAGGCAAGCAATCGTTGTTGTTTCCGGTCGAGGCCGGAGAACAATTCTGTCTGTGCCACCACCTGAAGCTTGCGGTTGAGATCCTGTCGCGCATCTTCGTCCTGTGGCTCGGCCTGCCGTGCGGCGCCGTCAATCCGTCCATCGACAATCTCGACGACAAAGTCATAGCTTTCCGGGTTCTGAATATTGTTTTCGATGAAGATCTTGGTCGTATCCGGCATCAGTTTGCTGATGCGCTCGCGCATCTCGTCGCGCGCGTCGCCGTCATGGCTGGCAAGAGCGTTTCCGAGGATCAGCACATCCGGCTTCTTGATGCCTGCGCGGCTGAACGCCACGCGCTCCCGGAATACGGCGGGCAGATTTTCTCCGCCCTGCGTGGTCACCAGATCGTAGATGGATTGGGCAGCCAGCCGTCGCAATCCATGTTCACTCAACACGTCGACGACGGCATCCTCGATGAGTTTTTCGCGCGCGCCGGCCATGCTGGAGATCCGGCCAAAGATCGCATTGCCCATCACCGTCATAACCGGAATGTATTTGTCCGGATCGATCGTTTCGAACAGGCCGTCAAGTTTTTCGACCATTTGTGCCGCGTTCTTCATGCGGATCTGCAGGACCCGCTCCTTGAAGGCTTCGCTGAACGCCGGTCCGATCTGCTCTGCGGAAAACGCAAATGGCACAGTCAGCATCAACGCGTAATCTTCGGGCGGCAAAGCCGCATCGCCGACCTCGCGCCGTTTGGCAACGATTGCGCCGAGCCGCTGATAAAGCTCTTCTTCCATGTTCAAACGACGAAACAGGGGATGGTCCGTTCCGTCGGTTCCGAAGGTCGCGGTCAAGCCTTCGATCAGCGTGGCGGACATCTGCGCCAGTTCGTCCACAATCCCTTCATCCTCCAGGATCCCTACAAAGTTATGCTCCTTGGACAGGGTTTCCTGCGTCAACATCCGTGTGGGCAGCGCAAACAGCAGATTGCTGCCGAGCGGAGAGACCGGATTGAATCGTTCTGGATGAAAGACATGAACAATGTCATCGACATCCAATGTCGACAGCCGCCTGGCGATTTCCGGCCTTAGCCGCACGATTGCATCGGCCAGTTCCTGTTGTCCGCCCGGCTCAAGGCGTGAGCGCAGTGCGCGCCGGACCATGAAATCGTCGGTCCCCATGGCTTCGACCAGTTGAAACCACCATTCCCTGATTTCTTCCGAGGACTGCAGGCCGGCAACCTTGGGATCGATCCAATCGATGTCAAACGGATCGGTGCTGTTGCCCGCACGCATTGCTTCGGTCCGGAACCGGTCGATTTCCGGAGGAACATCCGGACCCAGAATGGGCTCGACCTTGAACGGGATCATAAGGTTTTCGCCAAGCGTTCCGCGCAGGATGTGAGGATTGGAATGTGCATATCCGATACAATTTGCAAGGGTCACCTGATGCAGCGCGTTCAAATCGTGCCCGGCAATTTCCACCGATCCCCGGTGCGGAATGACTTCGCGTGTCAGCAGATCCGCAAATGCCAGGGCGGCAATTTCATTGTTGGTTTTGACGGCGATGCGGGCGCCTTGGGGAATGGTCAGACTGATGTCTTCCAACACGGCATGACCTTCCTCGTCGCGCACGGTCACGTCCTTGATTTCGATATCCCCCTTCAGGCTCGAGACGGCCTCCGGCTTGCCGTCAAACAGGCCGTCCTCTACCAGGGTTTTCGGAGCAAATCGTTCGGTGACGACCTTCCAGCGCAAGGCCATGTCCTGTGTTTGATTGTAATAGGCCAGAAGGTCCTTCCAGGGCGAAGACAGGTCCTTGTACGCGGCGAGGGCGGCAACCAGCGCACCCACCGTGATCTGTCCCTTGATCGCCAGGTAACCGCCAACGGAGTAGAAAAAGAAAGGTGTCAATTGATTGATGAAGTTGTTCAGGAACTTCATGAAGAACTTCTTCTGATAAATCTGGAAGCGGATCGCGAACAGATTGCCCAGGCGGTTGGAAAACAGCGACATTCTGTAGCGCAATCCGCCATTTGTCCGGATATCGCTCACGCCCGCCGCGGTTTCGCCGATATCGGCTGAAAGGCGTCTGACCTCCTGGATCCGGTCCTTGTTCAAGAGATTGATCTGTCGCTGCAATTTGGGAATGAGCCATGCCTGGAGAGGAATCAGGGCGATCGAGGCCATTCCGAACCAGAAACTTTGCGCAAACAGAAACGCCAGGATCGTCAGCATCTGTCCGGCCTGGAAGACCGGCTGGGACAGCATGTCGCCCATGAGATCTCCCATGGGTTCCGCCTCGGACGTCACCATCGACACCAGTTCACCCTGGCTCGTATTTCGAAAATAGGGCCGGGGGAACCGCAGGATCCGTGTCAGCAGCTGAAACCGGAACCGCCGCAACAGCCGCTCGGCCAGAACGCCCTTCATGGTGTTCAGCCGCATTTTCAGAATTCCGTTGACCAAAACGGCCAAGAGAAATCCGGCGCACAAAAGCAGCAGAAACTGAACCTGGCTCAGCGTGATCCCCAAAATGACCACATCCTCGCCGGACCCGCCGATCGCATCATTGATGATGCGTTTCGGCAGCTCGAGTGTCACATACAAAACCGGGAAAGTCAGAAGCGTAATCAGCAGGAGGACGAGTTGATTTTGTTTCGAATGTTTCCAGATGAACTGAAACAGGCTGTTTTCCATTTACCTGATTTCCCCAGGGTCGGTATTGTGTTGATGTGACGATGGCATGAAACCATCAAATTGTTCAAACAGACTTTCGACTGGCGGGTAAACCGGACGAATTCTTGAGGATTTGCACCGATATCTCTCCGGGCCCGCCTTTCATACTTTCGAGGCGATGTGTTTGTCCCGGCTCGAGCCCTTGGGCCTCGGTAGAAATATCAGGGATTTCGCTTCTGCGATTCGAACAGGCAGTCATCGCCGAACCATCCGAAGGCGGTACGCGTTGGAGCCCAACCGGGCGATTTGTCAAGCTGATTTTGCCGAGTATTGGCGGATGTATTGAACTATTGCCGCTGTATTGCGCACCAGGGCGTGCGGATGCAGGTGCCGTCCCTGCGATCCGGCTCCAATTGCGGTCTGCGGGAATGTCAGGAAACCGCCCGCAAGAGCGGTTTCGCCGGAAGTGTGACCGTGGCCATCAGACCGCCGCCGGGACGGTCGTCCAGGGATATTTCACCGCCATGCGCCTGGATGATCGACCGGGCAACCGGAAGGCCGAGCCCGGTTCCCAGATCGTAGCGGCGCGCGGCATCCGATCCACGGAAGAACCGATCGAAGGCTTGCCTTTTTTCTTCCTCGGTCATGCCCGGACCGTCGTCGGCAACCGTCAGGCTGTAGGTGTTGGCGCTGTCGCGGTGCAACTGGATTTCGATGGCCTTGCCGCCATAATGGCGGGCATTGTCGAGCAGAATCAGCAACACCTGTCGCAATCGGTCCTGATCGCCCTGCATCGGCGCGGCCGTCAGGCTTGTAAGGACAGGTATTGCACGTTCGTTTTCATCGGCAAGGTCGTTGGCCATCTGCAGGAGGTCGACCTCGCGCATGGTCAGCTTCGCCTCGCCGGATTCGCTGCGTGCGACAAACAAAAGGTCATCCACCAGCCGGGCCGTGTGGGTCGCGGCTTCGCGTACCCGCGCCAGCGCCTCGCGATAGTCTTCCGGCTGTTTCGATCCGCGCAGGGCGATATCGGCCTCGCCGCGAATGATGGTCAGAGGTGTGCGCAGTTCGTGGCTGACATCGGCCATCAGGCGTTTGCGGTTGTTTTCCGCCTTCTGCGAGTCCCTCAAGAGATGTTCCAGTCTTGCGGTGCGGTCGGCCACCTTTTGCTCGAGATCTTCGTTTGACGTTGTCAGGTGGCGTTCGCGCGCCTCGACCCGTTCCGCGAGCTGGTTCAGGACGTCGGCGAGCTCTGCGATCTCATCGCGTCCGCGGACATCGATCCGATGGGAAAGATCGCCGCTAGAAAGTTGTCGCGCGCCCTCATTGAGCTGGACGATCGGTCGGTGAACGCCGCGCCGCAGGGCCACGAAGCCAAGCAGCGCCGTAAAGGCGGCAATTGCGGCGAAAACTGCCGACAATCCCTGAAACAGCAGCAGCCGTTCCTGCGCGAGAATGTGGGTTTCGCGAGCCTCTTCCGCCTCTTCCGCCACGGCGGCCTCGATCCGGGCGCGAAAATCCTTGTCGATATCTCCGTCGAGAATCCGCGAGAGCCTGCCCCAATTGCCGGCAATGTCGGCACCGGAGGGCTGCAGCGTGATCTCGCTGAGTTCGCGGAACAGGGTTTCAATCTGGACCTCCAGATTCGAAAGCTCTTCAAGTTCGGGGATTTCCTCGTCTCCCACCAACTCGATTTCCTGTCCGATCAGAAGCCGGATCCGGTCGATGTCGCCGCGGATCTTGCTGATCAGCATGGCCTTCTCGTTCGGGCCGGTGGCCGGCTCGCCCACGATCAATGTGTCGCCGAATTGCTTGAAAAGCTGATAGGTATGGTTGGACAATTGCAGGTTGGCCTCATAGACCTTGTGCGCCAGATTGATGCGCTCAAGGAAAAAGCCTGCCTGGCGTGCGCTCCAGACCGAGAGAGCCGCCCCGGACAGGGCGAGTGCCAGCATGAGGATAAAAAACAGCCTCAGTTTGCCAATCAGTTTCACGTCTGTCTCCCCAGCCGGAGGCCCCATGATGCACCGTGGTACGGCGCTCTACGAACTCGCAATATCCACCAAAGCCCGTCCTGAAAGGAAAAGCGCGAAGGAGGCGCGTCAGTGGTCATCTGACCGGAATGAACATACCATATTCTTTTGAAAAGCGGGTGCGGTGCAACCCCATCCTTCACCGATGGAAATGTTGCCTCCATTTGGTCGGCCGACAAGGTGGTCGCCGGTTGCTCTTGCCCTGACTGCCATCCAGGTCGTTAAAATACGGCCCGCCGCTCCGACGCGCGGGAGCGACACACCGGCGACAGGCAAGGGCCTGTCTGGCGACAAAGCCGCGCCGAAAGCGCGGCTCCTGTTGATATTCCCCGACGCATGGGTCACGCGGCCAGCTCCGCAAGCGCCTGTTTTCCGGCCAGCAGATCGGCCAACGGCGCAACCACGGCTTCCGGATTGCGCAGATCCGCCCGCGACAGCATCGGCACTCCGGTTGCCGATTCGGCCTCCCGCGTCGCGAGCGGAGATCGGGTGACCATTCCGGAAACCGTGAACGGTTCCAACCCGGACTGACGCAGGATCGTCACGCCGCCCACCGCGCCGAGCGCATCGGGGGCCGCGAACATGACTGCATCGAACCGGTCGCGGATCCGGGAGCCTTTCAGGATTTCCGCGGTCTCGGCCTGGAACACTCCGTCGGCAATTTCGACCACCACGATCTCGGCGCCATTGTTGGCTGCGGTCCCGACCAGGGTTTCGAAACCCTGTTCGATCCGTTCCAGCGGCATGCGATAGGTTGAAACCATTCCGGCGTCGGTGAAATCGGAGACAGGCACGCCTGCGTCGCGAAAGGCGTTGAAGTCTCCGAAGGCTCCGGTTCCCGTCGCCTTGACACCGGCGACCCGGTAACCGGCTTTCGCCAGACCGTGCGCGAGGCTCACTGCCGCCGTGGTCTTGCCGGCATTCATGGAAGCGCCGAACACGCCGATCACGGCGACATGGCCGGGAATGGTCGCGCCGGGAAGCGAATAGGAGGCGATATTGACGACATCGCCATCTGCGTCCGTCAAGAGACCGAGTGGCCGGACGCGGGTGGGCGTGGACATGCGTCCGTGCGCATGAACCATGCGCCCCAGCAGGCCGCCACCGGCGATCATGTCGCACTCGTCCGGGTTGATTTCGGCAAAGCCTTCAAACTGGTCGGGAGCGTAGCGGTCACCGCAGGCCATGACGACAATGTCGCCGATATAGGATTCGGAATAACGGCCGCTTGCGAGTTGCAGCTTCTTGTGCTGGCCAATCGAAACCAGTTCCGCCAGCACGAGGTCGCCGGAAACCGCATGCCCGACATTCTTTGTCAGGCCTGCAATATCGCCGTGATCGACCCTGCGGGTCGTAAATGCCCATTTCGTACCTGGTGGAACCGGACTGTCCGCCGAGGGAAGGGTGTTGAGGGAAGAAACATCTCGCATCTCTGTATCCTTTGCGTGGGAGCTTCGATGCAATCCGTTTTACCGATCCTGTCTAACGCCCTCCTGTCACCATGATGAACGCGGGAAAAATTGAACATGAACAGAAGATAAACCGGTTTGGAACCGGTCCGGGGCGAGGTCGCGCCGCCGGTGTTTCAGGCGGAGCAAGACGTGCCCACCGGCCTTGAGCGGGCCCGGAAACGCCAAAGTTAATGTTCTGTTCATGAAACTCGAATGGCCACCGAAAGATTTGGCTCTTATACAAATGAGCCGACAGCTTCTGGAAACGTTCATGCAAGTTCGAACAAAAATTGCCCTGTGTGTTTCGACGCTCGCCATTGTGATCGTCGCCTGTGCCGGTCTTCTTCTCTGGAACACGGATCGCGCGACCTACAATCACAAGCGAACGAGTTTGGCCTATGAAGAACTCGCCGGATATCTCAGGCTTTCGGGTGAAGTGTTCCGCACATTCAAGCAGGTCCGGCGCGATCTTATCGACGGGAGCGGCGAACTTGCCGTCGATATCGATGAAGCGGAAGTGCGGATCTTCGCCATTCTCGATGAGATCAGCAAACACGTATCCGAGGAGAGCCGTGTCGGCTGGCGCCCCGACGAAGCCGTGGACGATCTGCCTCGGATAGCCCTGTTGCGCGATGCTCTGGCGGACGTGTTTCGCGATGTCCGCACCAGCCAGCGTCTTGTGGCCGCGGGGCGGGGCGATCAGGCAAGCGCCCTGCTCGGTCGAAGCCTCGAAGAGCAGATAGACGGCCAGGCCAACACGATCATCGAGGCCGCTCTGGCGGACGAACGCGGCGAGCTTGCACAGGCGTTGCGGGAAATAGAGGACGTCAACCGGATCGCGATCGGCGCCGCCTTGTTTGCCACCCTGTCCGGTATCGCACTCACCGCGCTGGTCATTTTCATCCTGGTGATTCGCCTGCGCGACAGTCTGGCCAATTTGCAGGCGGGCGCGGAAGTGTTCGCCAGCGGTCGGCTCGATCACGCCATCCCCGTTTCAGGAGATGACGAGTTCGCCACACTGGCGCGCCGCTTCAATGTCATGGCGTCCCAGTTGCGACAGAAACACCGCGCGGTAGAGGATGCGCGCACGCTTCTTGAGATACGGGTTGGGGAGCGAACCGAGGAACTGCGCGCGGTCAATGATGAACTGAAACGCAGAGACGCCAATCGTCGGCAATTTTTCGCTGATATCGGTCATGAATTGCGAACGCCGATCACGGCGATCCGCGGTGAAGCGGAAGTGGCCCTGCGCAGCCGCCAGGATCGCGAAGAATCCTATCGGGACGCCCTCGATCGGATCGTCGGCATCACCGACGATCTGACGCGATTTGTGAATGACATTTTCCTCATCGCCCGCGAACAGGCCGGCGTTCTGGACATGCGCAAGGAGGTTATCGATCTCACCGAGGCGGTCGGCACCGCAATCGATCAATTGCGCACGACCGGCGAGCCGAAGGGCATTGAAATCGGCAAACAGTTCGAATGCGACGAGATGCTGATCGACGGAGATTTGCACAGAATCGGCCAATTGGTGCGGATTCTGGTAACAAATGCGATCCAGCATTCCCCTCCCGGTACGAGTGTCGCGGTGACGCTTCGGGCCGCCGGAACCGGCTGGGAACTCGGTGTTCTGGACAATGGCCCGGGCATCAGTGTCGAGGACGAGCACCGGGTCTTTGAACGGTTTTACAGGGGACAGAGATCCTCCGAAAATACAGCGTCCGGCAATGCGGGTCTCGGCCTGCCGATTGCGAAATCCCTGGTTCAGGCGCACGGCGGTCGGATCTGGATCGACCAGTCCCATGTTCCGGGAACGGCCGTGCGCGCCTGGTTCAACGGTCACGCCGACGATTTGACCTGATTGTCAACGCGGCCCGACGGATCGCCCGGGCCTGGTTGGGATCGTTCAGGCGATTGGATCTGTTTGAAATCAGGAAATTCGGGTGCCTCGTTCGCCGGTTCAACCGGGACATGTCAAAGCGCGGAATTGATGAAACAGGACAAATGCCACAATGGCGAGTGCCACGACAGGGAGACAATAGCGTGAATATCCTGCTGGTTGAGGATGATGGCCGAATTGCGGACTTTTTGCTCCGTGGATTGCAGGCCGAAGGTCACGCGGTCGAGTGCGAGGTCGACGGTGCTCTGGCACTGGAGCGCGCCCGGTCTTCCAGATGGGATGCGATTATCCTCGATCTGATGCTGCCGAGCCTCGATGGCCGGGAAATCTGCCGAACCCTGCGCCTGGAGAAAAACCATACGCCGATTCTCATGCTCACCGCCCTGGATACGGTCGAAGACGTGGTCCGCGGGTTAAGACTGGGCGCGGACGATTATCTCGCCAAACCGTTTGCATTCGAGGAACTTCTCGCCCGGCTTGACACGATTGTCAGGCGTGGCGCGCGCCAACAAACGGATCCCGGCCAGCTTCTGTTGCAGGTTGATGATCTGACATTTGATCTTGAGGCACTTACGGTTCGCCGCGGAAGCCGCGAGATAGAATTGAGCGCGTTGGAATATGCCCTGCTGGAGTTTTTGATGCGAGAAAGTGGGCGGGTTGTCAGCCGAGCCAGAATTCTCCAGAACGTCTGGGGTATGCACGAGGATCCGTTAACGAATGTCGTCGATGTCTATATGCGCCGTTTGCGCGCCAAAATCGACGACCCCGAACCGACAAAACTGATCACTACGGTACGCGGTCGCGGCTATCGGTTTGGAAACGGCTCGGCACATGCCGATTCCGCTGGCGCCTTGTGACAATCACATGAAAAGTCCGGATCAGGCCTGAGGCACAAGCCTCACCGCGGTTCCGTAGGCGAGGATTTCGGCCGTACCGGCCATGACCATTGCGGTGGTGAAGCGTACGCCGACGATCGCGTCGGCACCCGCGCCTTCGGCTTGTGCGATCATGCGGTCGAGCGCCTGTTCGCGCGCTTCGGCCATCAATTTGGTGTATTCCGACACCTCTCCGCCAACCAGATTGCGCAAACCTGCGACTATATCCGTGCCAATATGTTTGGCGCGAATGACATTGCCGCGGGCAAGGCCCACGATTTCGGAGATTTCGCGCCCGGCAA
>Ga0207422_1004020_pt1 | contig 12994 bp, 12 predicted proteins | sample MarCyaLeptolynsp_FD_187757 | JGI IMG/M metagenome (GOLD analysis project Ga0207422, IMG submission 187757) | Marine cyanobacterial communities from Panama - species 1 Leptolyngbya sp. (SPAdes) | ecosystem: Environmental > Aquatic > Marine > Unclassified | place: Panama: Panama City | collected...
CCACAACTGGCAATGTAAAGCTGAAAGACCACGGCGAGTTGGCAGAGTGGTGATGCAGCGGCCTGCAAAGCCGTGTACAGCGGTTCGATTCCGCTACTCGCCTCCAGGTCACGTCCAGTGTTCTATTGAAGAGTGATCTTGCATCACGTGACCTATGACTACATACAGTTAAATGTAGTTAAGTTAGCAGTTGGGTAGTACGCGCAAATTAATAGTCGCATTAGCGACACATAACAAGAAGTAATTTAAGTAGTAAAAAACCCACACCCATATTCGGGTGGCGGTATTATTGGTAGACGATGTGCACGACTGCATGGATGCAGGAGGTAGAGCAACGCAGGAGCAGTTGCCGAAGGAAGCACAAGTGTCGCGAGAGTCAGGATGACGATAGCGACCGCAAGAACCAACGCGAAGCGTTGGCAGAACAAAAAGTAGTTTAAGTAGTAAAAGACCCGCACCCATGCCCGGGTGGCGGAATTGGTAGACGCAAGGGACTTAAAATCCCTCGCCTGTATAAGGCGTGCCGGTTCGACTCCGGCCCCGGGCACCACACTTGCAAGTGGGTATTACTTGCAAGTTAATAGTCACGAAGTGACACTCTAATCTATTAAGCCAAAAGCATTCCTTTACATGTATTTGCTTATAAAATCACAAATATTTCAGGTTAGAAGTATTCATTTATTTCAATGGAGTCTGACCCCATCGATTTGCCCAATTGAAATTACCAGCTTCGCCATTTTCTGCAGCTGACTGGTCAATGAAAGAAGCTGCTCCACAAGCTAACTGGGTAAAAGAAGCTGAATCTCGAATATATAGAAGTGATATTGAAATTATACTTGTTGGTCCATACACTTATAAAGCACCTGGTGTGCTTAAAGAAGTTGCTATAGCACGTCGACTTAGAAAACCAATTGTTCAAATCATAGGTTATAGAGACTCAAACCCTAAACCTGTGCCTAATGGTGGTCGATTGTTACGCTGGACATGGGCGAATATGACAAGTGTTTTGTCGTAATCAATAAGTAATATTAAGTGAAGTCATATTTGCAGATTCAATTGAATTAAATATAAGCGAGGATAACTTAGTTACATGCTAAATTACTTCGTAACCTACCTCAGAAATAAATATTATGGAGATTTTTGAGTATCTTAATAAAGTTAACACTCGTTTCAAACGAGGTGATTCTACGGAGCATAGCTACAGGCCTGATCTACAGAACCTACTCGAAAGTTTATTAAATGGTATTGCTGTTACTAATGAGCCAAAGAGAATTGAATGTGGCGCACCAGATTACATATTATCCCGTGGCAGCATCCCTGTTGGATATATCGAAGCTAAAGACGTAGATAAACGTTTAGAGGATAAGTCATATCAAGAGCAATTTGATCGTTACAAAGAATCATTAGATAACCTGATTATAACCAATTACCTTGAATTTATATTTGTAAGAGATGCTAAACAAGTTGCATCAATCAAAATTGGTAAAATAAATAACAATTCAGTAGAACCATTACAAGAAAACTTTGATTCTTTTTTGGCTTTAATAAATGATTTTGTTTCGTATCAAGGCCAGACTATTACCTCATCTATCAAGCTGGCAACATTGATGGCTGGTAAAGCTAGATTAATGGCGAATATTCTTGGTAATGCTCTAGAGGAAGATGTAGAAAAAGAATTTAATTCGGAATTAAGCCACCAATTTAATGCATTTAAGTCAATATTAATACATGATATTGATCCACATGAATTTGCTGATATTTATGCTCAAACAATCGCATATGGAATGTTCGCCGCAAGGTTACATGACAGAACATTAGAAGATTTTTCTAGAAATGAAGCTGCAGAACTTATCCCGAAATCAAACCCTTTTTTACGAAAACTATTCCATAGTATAGCGGGACCAGATTTAGATAGCCGCATTGATTGGATAGTAGATGCATTGGCAGATATTTTTAGAGCCACTAATGTAGCAGAGTTACTTAAAGATTTTGGTAAATCTACTCAGAAGAATGATCCTTGTTTGCACTTCTATGAAACATTTCTTGCTGAATATAATCCGAGTTTAAGAAAAAGTCGGGGTGTTTGGTATACCCCGGAACCTGTAGTTAGTTTTATCGTACAAGCACTAGATGATATTTTAAAAAATACTTTCTCCTTAAAAGACGGATTAGCTGATACAAGCAAGACTACAATAAAAATTGAAACTCATATTAAGGATAAGAGGCATAAAAATAATGTAAGAACCAATAAGAAAGAAGTGCATAAAGTGCAAATCCTCGATCCAGCAGCTGGGACGGGAACATTTCTAACAGAAGTAATTAAAAACATATATATAAAATTTTCAGGTCAACAAGGCATATGGCCTCAATATTTAAATGAAGAACTTTTGCCAAGGCTTAATGGATTTGAAATATTGATGGCACCTTATGCAATGGCTCATTTAAAAATGGAAATGCTTCTTGAAGAAATGGGGTTCTTATCTGAGAATGACAAAAGACTGCCGATTTATCTAACTAACTCACTAGAAGAACATCATCCAGATACTGCGACTATATTTTCTAGTTGGCTCTCTAACGAAGCAAGTGAAGCAAATCATATAAAACGAGATACACCAGTCATGGTTATTCTAGGGAATCCTCCATATAGTGGTCAATCTTCCAATAATGGTGATTGGATTAATAATCTATTAGAAATATATAAGCAAGAACCAGGAGGAGGCAGGCTTAATGAAAAAAATACTAAGTGGCTTAATGATGATTACGTAAAATTTATTCGCTATGGCCAATTTTGTATTGAAAAGAATGGAGAAGGGGTATTAGCTTATATAAATAATCATAGTTACCTTGATAATCCTACATTTAGAGGTATGCGTTGGTCGCTTCTAAATAGTTTTAGTGAGATTTACATAATTGATCTACATGGTAATACTAAGAAAAAAGAAATCTCTCCTGACGGATCGCCAGACAAAAATGTATTCGATATACAGCAAGGCGTTTCAATTAATATTTTTATCAAGAAAAAATCTAAAAAAAAGGATGGTTTGGCAAAAGTATTTCATTATGATTTGTTTGGTTTAAGAGAAGAGAAGTATAAATTTCTTTGGGATAACAGTTTGTATGATATTCCTTTTGTAGAATTGAAACCTCATGATAACTTCTATTTTTTCACCAATAAAAATTTCGATGGCCAAAAAGAATATGAGTCTGGCTTTAAAATAACTGATTTATTTGAGATTAATTCTGTTGGTATTGCGACTGCCCGAGATTCATTCACAATACATAACAGCGCAAATGAAGTTAAATCTACTATTGATAAATTTTTAAGTCTAAGCGACGAAGAAGCTCGTGAGAAATTTTCACTAGGCAAAGATGTAAGGGATTGGAAGGTCCATCTCGCTAGAAAAGACCTTGTTGAGACAGGGCCAGAGGATGATAGGATAATCAAGCTTTCTTATCGACCATTTGATGATAGATATACATATTATACTGGCAAGTCAAAAGGATTCCATTGTATGCCAAGAGGCAAAGTAATGGATAACTACTTTCATAAAAGTAATGTCGGGTTGCTAGTAAGTAGAATGACCAAAGGAAAAGACTATGCACATGTATTTGTTACTGAATCTATTTCTGAAGTAATTTATTTGTCACCATTAACAGGTACTAATGCATTCAATTTCCCGCTTTATATATACTCTGAGAGTTACGGTAATGATGATCTATTAGATGACGCTCCAAAAAGACCAAATCTTAATAAAGATATTATTAATATTATCGAGTCCAAATTAAATCTAAAATTTTCTGTAGATAAAATAAAAGACAATAAATCATTTTCTCCTTTGGATATTTTTGATTATGTATATTCTGTCTTGCATTCAAATAAATATAGAAATAAGTATAGCGAGTTCTTGAAAATAGACTTCCCATTTATCCCATATCCGCGTGATGAAAATACCTTTAGAATGCTTACAAAACTTGGTGAGAGATTGCGTAATTTACATTTATTAAAGAGTGATAGTCTTGAAAACTACATTACAACTTATCCAATAAGTGGTGATAATATTGTCACCAGATCAATTGGAAGTACTTGTTTTGAATACGTAGACAAGAAGAAAATAGTTGGGAGAGTCAAAATAAATGAAAAACAATATTTTGATAACGTGCCATTTAATGCATGGAATTTCTTTATAGGTGGCTATCAACCTGCTCAAAAGTGGTTAAAAGATCGTAAAGGATGTACTTTAGACCACAACGATATTTTTCATTATCAAAAGATAATTGTGGCGCTAGTAGAAACAGACCGAGTCATGCGTGAGATTGACGAATTACTATTGCTTTAACAATCATTTTTGTATATCAGTTCATATTTATCTAGTTCATCTAAATCATTATTTTTTACTTGATGAAATCATTTTCCAATAGTATTTAAATGGGCGATGAAATCTAAATTTTTAGACGTCAGGAATTGTCATGCTCTTTTGCCAAAAGAAAATGTCGGCAAAATTATTCACAAGCTTGAAGCCTGTCTAGCACTAGTTAATGATTCTAATACACTAAATAGTTCACCAAACAAATCGAAACACATTATTGATAAGATGGTTAAGCATAACCAAGTATCAATTTGTAAATCGTCTGGTAGAAAGAGATGCTACAAATCAAATATAGCTATAGCTATCGCGATAAAATATTTTGATGATTCAATTGAAGTTAAAGTTATAGAAGAAGATCCTCCTATATTTCAAAAGGCTATGCTTCATATAATTAGGCTATATGACAATGGGTCAACTTGGAAAATAATTCTTCCACTTCAGTTTTTATTGAAGGGGTGGGGAGATGCAAATGATGGCTATCAAGGCTACGTCCATACAATTTCACATAACTTGCCAAGAAAAATGTCTATTCGTGAATATCATAAAAGAGATGGGTGGAAAGATGACTTTACGTATGTAGGAATCACGGGCCGTAATTGGTTAACAAGGTTTAGTGAACATATGAGTGAGACCAAAAGAGAATGCAGATATAGGTTCCATAAAGCTATCAAAGATGCACTAGGGTTAGAAAATGTACTATTTTCTTCGTGGCTTGAGGATATAAATATGACAAAAGATCAAGCTATGGATTGGGAAGAAGAGGAAGTTGATAAAATTGCGTCAGACGATAATGGATTAAATATGATTCCTGGTGGCTATAAAGGTGTCAAATTTCTTCACAAACATAAGATGATAAAGGACTTAGATATAACTATTGAAGAAAAACATAGGGCAACAGTTAAATTTATTGAACAACATCCGAGGAGAGGAATTCCCAATCCGTTTATATCTGCCTTATGGGAGAGTGATGATTATTGTAGACGGGTAATTGAGGCGAGGAGTGATACGCTAAACTTTGGACAATATATAAAAATTAAAGCTTTAAACGAACAAGGCTTAACAATTACTCAAATTACTAAAGAAGTGGGTGCGCGGACCGAAAGGCAAGTTAAAGATGCAATTTCAGGTAAGACTTATAAAAGTTACCAGAAACTTTTGGATCGTTAGTGAACGTTTAATAGTCAGCTATAATTTATAATTTTCGGATATTTGCTGACGCCTCAAATAAGGGGGTATATTTGGGGGTATAGATAAAAAACTATATAGATATAAATATTTATCTTGTTGAATTATAAGACAAAAAATATAAAGTATGACTCCGGCCCCGGGCACCACGTTACGTCCACAACACTTGAGCAGAGTGTTGATGTATCACATAGCGTATTATTCTTAAATCTAAATGAAACCTAAAGATGCTACATATTAGTTTAATACGTAAATCACTTAGCACCTCTAGCGATCTGATTTTTACAGACACATGCACATAATTGAGATTTTAATCCTAGATTAATTCCAATTTGCTAATTTGTTCATGTTTTTACGTCTTTCATGGAATGATAAATTCAATTAATATCTAATTGATTTCCATAATATTTGTAAATTTTATGTCTTTTATTAATCACCCAGTTGTAATTGGCGCCTTCGTAGTAATGATCATATTTGCTATATACGACTTAATAAGCTTCTTTTCTAACAAGCATAAAGATTTTAAATCATTGATTGTAAGTACCGGCGTCGCTGGTACATTTATTGGTGTTTTTATTGGTTTACAGGAATTCGATACGAACAATATTGAAGGAAGTGTCCCAACCTTACTTGAAGGTTTAAAAATTGCATTTGTTACTTCAATTGGAGGGATGATCATTTCTATTTTTATCAATGCAGTTGAGAAGTCTCTGGGTAATGTAAGTGATGATGAATTAAACGTACTAGTAGATATGGATAAAAAGCTATCCAGCCTTCCTAAACTAGAAGAACATTCAAAGAATACTGTAGATCAATTAAAAAATTTTCGTGTTGAGATAAAAGACGAAAACGATAAAACACGAACAATGATAGTAAAAAGTCTTGTTAAGACTAATGAGTCCTTAGATAAAGCAATTGAAACCTTATCAAAAGGTGCCACTGAGGAAATTATCAAGGCACTAGAAAATGTAATTCAAGATTTTAACAAAAATCTAACAGAACAGTTTGGTGAAAATTTCAAAAAATTAAATGAATCGGTTCTAAAATTAATTCTTTGGCAAAATAACTACAAAGAACAAGTCGAAAAAAATACAGTATTGTTAAATTCTATCAGCACATCTTTAGATAATTCAAAAACAACGCTTGAATCAATATCTTCAAGAAATAAAGAGGTAATTAAAGTAAATCAAGCTTTGAAAGAGGCTTTGACAAAACAAGAAGAACAACTTGCAAGATCAAATGACAATATATCTGCACAAGATCAGATAATAAAAAACCTTTCATCCTCTTTTAAAACTTTATCTGAAACATTAGAGAATGTATCAAACAAAACAGACAGCCTTTCTAAAGGGATCGAAGGAAGCCTATCTGTGCAATCGGATGCTTTGACTAAGCTAACAGACTCTATAAGAAAGCAGTTACCGGAGTCGTTAGGTGAACTCGAAACGACGTTGGCAGGAATGACAACTAAATTTGCCAGGGACTACAATGCATTCTTAGAACAATACAATGGATTGATTGGTAGAAAGCAATAGCTATATGAACACTAATAGAGAATGGATGGGAATATCTGACCTTATGACTGGTCTGATGATGGTTTTCCTATTTATTGCAATAGCTTTTATGTTGAAAGTGCAAGAAGAAAAGAAATCTTTAGATGCTATCGCTATTACCTATGAAGAGACGCGTAGTGATTTGAGAAAAGATTTGTACAATGAATTTAAAAATGATCTTGATAGATGGGGTGCTGAATTTGATCCAAAAGACATAACAATACGATTCAAAGAACCAGATGTCTTGTTTGCACAAAATAGTAGTGAGATTAAGCAAAAGTTTAGATTCATTTTAAATGAATTTTTTCCGCGATATTTACACATTCTTACCTCTGATAAGTATAAAAATACAATTAAGGAACTACGAATTGAAGGGCATACATCGAGCATATGGAGATCCAATACAAATAAGGATTTATCCTATATCAATAATGCTAGATTGTCGCAAAGTCGTTCGTTCAGCGTGCTGAATTATGTGTATTTGCTAGATTCTGTTAAACAGCAAAGAGATTGGTTAGCAAAAGTAATTAGAGCAAATGGCCTATCTTATGCAAATAGAATATTTAAAGAAGATAACACAGAAGATTATGAAAGGTCGCGTAGAGTCGAATTTAGGGTGATTACTAAATCAGATGAAAAAATACAAGAAATACTAGAACAGCTCAAATAGAACATTGCGAATAACTAAATTTGAAAAACTTCACTTAGCAATTCAATTACTAGGTGCTTCAAAATCAGCAGCTGAAATTATCCATCAGCTCGAATCTGAGAGAGTGGAAGCAGACCCAAGTAATTTAGTTTATGGCGAATCTGGTATTTATTATATTAGCCCAGAAGGCGTTTTAGTAAAAGTAATTCTACACTTAACTGATTACAAACTAGATCATGGAGGTAAATCTGGCAATATAAATAAATACATAAATAATGATCAGTTCGATAGTCCGCAGGTGCTCGAAGATATACATAAGTATCACTTGATCAATTGCTCGACATTGCAACTAGCCAAATCTCAAGGTTGGAGAGGAAGATATAGCATGAGCAGAAGAACCGATGGCTCTTTTTTTTATCGTTACTTGAAAAATAATAAAGTCTTTAAGGAAATAGATTACCAAAAGCTGAATATTTGTGGTAATTGCCTTAAAGAAATAAATACACTAACGCATCCCATTAAGCACACAAAAAATAATTTTGACCCAGCTTATTTTTTTGATAACTCACTATTTGATAATCAGAATATAAATAAAGATTCTAGTGTGCAATACAGTGATTCGATCCCTCCTAATATTTATCCTAAAGATTGGAAAGAAATATCAAAGAGATATAGAGAGAATGTCGGATATCAATGTGAAGATTTCAATTGCTCGCATTCTGATCTTAGCGAGCCAGAATTGAGAAAATATTTAGATTGTCACCATAAAGATCGAGATAAAAGTAATATAAGTGCAGCCAATCTAATTGCATTATGCGTCTTATGTCACTCCCGTCAACCACAACATAATCATATGGCCGGTGATCCTAGGGTTAAGGAATACAAACAAATTTTGATAAACCGCGGCATTAAATTAAGTCATTAGGGGAATGTATGAAAAGAAAAACAGCGAAAGTTAATGCGTTTGTAGAAGGGTTACATGATTTTATTGTAAATAATCCGCAGTTTAGAAAAAAGACAAAGGGTAAATCGGAAACACAAATTCAAGCGGAAATACGCCCGCTTATTATTCAGTATTTGCAAAGATATTTTAAGTCCATAGGTTACAAAGATGATGTTGCGAAATCAAATAAGTCATTTTATTGGGAAGGACAAGAAGGAAGGTACGGTAATGCACGTGAGACCACATTTGGTTCTCGAAATTATCCTGATTATATAATTACAAACCCTTATTTAATTGCAATTGAATACAAACAGAGTGCAAAAGGCTCAACTGTTAAACATGGTATTGGGCAGTCAATTATGCATACGCTTACAGAAGAATTTCACTATGTGTATTATTTATTTCATGATGAAAGCAAGGAGAAAAAAATAGAACGCTCAATAAAAGAAGATAGAGAAAAGTTGATTTTGGAAAAAATGTGGAAAGATTTTAACGTTTTTATAAAATTTGTGTAATCTAATTTATCTGTGCTTGTAGTGATTGGTAATTACTAAGATTTATGAGTTTATTTTAGATGATATTTAGTGATATTGAGATTAACTTAGCAATTGTATTTTCATTCTTCATTGCGACATTATTTGAGACTCTGATTCCGGGACCAACACTTGCTTTGGTAACTGAAACTCGTATTAGTAGTGGTCGAAAAAATGCAATTGAAACTGTAGCTGGAATTACAGTAGCAAATATATTTTGGGTAATTGCTGCAATCTTTGTGTTGTATGCAGGAAATTTATGGTTTGAGCAGTGGATACGGCCTGCAATTGTTTACTTTGGGACAGCCTATCTTATATATCTAGCATCAAAAAGGATTCTTTCTTCTTCAATAGTATTCATTACTGGATACTCGGAGTCCCAAGATTCTGTATCAGATTCATCCAATTTATTTTTTACGGGTTTTATGGCGCATGCAGGGAATCCATTAACAATTGCCTATTATATTGCTACTTTTGGAATAGCCACTTCTGGTCAGCCATTAGAAATCAAAGTTTTATTCGGACTAATTGCGATTTTCAGTGATCTATTAGTCTATGGAATCATTGCAGGAAAAAATATAGGAGAAGTAGAAAATATACTAAAAAAACCTGTTATACGTTTAATAGCTGGTTGTGCACTTTTTTATCTAATTTCGCTTGTATATTCAAACCAAGACAACTTAGATCAAAGTCTTACAATTACCCCTTTAATAATGATAGTTATGTTAATCGCATTTTTGTTAGCAGCATTACATGTTGCTTATGATAATGTACGTTCACGAATAAATAAAAATAATATATTATTATGGCGAGTAGCAAAACTTTGGAGTATTTGGTTTTCTATTTATGCAATTTTAGGAATGTTTTATTCCTTAGTCAGTGGGATCGAAGGGTCGGCACTTTCGTTTAGTGATGCAATAGAAACTCGCATAAGAATTTGTGTGATTGTATCGATGGTGCTCGCATTAGTACTTTCATTTGTTAAATCCTTTGGAGAAGTACAAGATACACAGAATGCAAATAGTGATTTGGAGCCAATTCGAGAAAATTGTTGGCAAACATCGCCAATACGAGTTGCAATTGCTACACTTATAATCCTTTTAGCAGTATTTATACTTATGACAGTAACAAATTTTAATGTTCAATGATCGCATTTTTTTCTGATTTGATAACTATGTTGATTAATTGTTTGTAGTATTATTCAAAGTCTTTAGCTATCCAGCACACTCCCACAAGCAACCAAACGAACTTCAGGTGGGGTTTCATCGGGAGGTGTGTCGTGATCCGGGTTGAATAGATGTATGAACTCTTTTACTTGTAAATATAATTTTTGATCATCATCCAATTTTCTGGTTTCTGATTTCTGTAAATAATCATTAATTGTTTTTTGCGGCACTTCTATTACAACTGTTCTGGATCTTTTATCAGGTTGGTTTGCATCAGTGTTAAGCTTCCATGAAGCGGAGAGTAGAAAATCATCAGCTGTATCACTTGAAGATAAAAGCGCATCATCAGGGAATAGAGGGTTGAGCATTACCAACCAACGCGCATGTATAGATTTATCCATAATACTTCCCACATTGTGACACATACTTAATATTCTCTAATATTTACGGGAAATTGGATTGATCCAGAGCAATTCCTATTGCGATTTTTTTCAGCGTGTTCTTTTTGCGGTAGGGCATACATTGCGCCCAAATAAATGAGCATGACTTTGTTTGCTAATTTCTATTTCTTCTCTAATGTCGTCCATGTTTAATGCTGAAACTTGTCTTAAGATTGAGTGAGAAGCATTTTTATCCATTGAAGAGAGTGGTTCACAATAAAGTACAATCTGTTCGCGCATAATTAAGATTGCTGGTTCTTCGGGGGTTGCACCAAACATTTGTGCAATTTCTGGAAATTTTTCAATGTCCATGCAAGCTGTAGTTGCAGACATAGTGTTTTTCTCAGAACCTAAAATACTGGATAATATTTCGGTTGGATTATCAACAGATTTTCGATAAAAAACACAAAGAAAAAAATTGGATTGTTTTGCTTCTGAGTGAAAGGTTTCTGAGGTTAGTTCAAGCATATATTAGTTATTGTTTCTTTATGTGATTCTGAAATTAATATCTAATTACTTTGTGCAGATGGTTGTTCATTTATTTTCATCATGTCTAAATGGCCTAGTTGTTTCATGATGCTGTAATTATCCCACTCTATCCATGCTTCGCTGATTAAGTTGTTTTCTATTTTGAATATCGCTAAGTATTGAATGTCAGCATCTTTGCATGAAGCAGGGTACGGGCCCATGGCGCCAAGTTGGGTGCCTTTGAAACTGATTCTAGCTGCGACTTTGTTTTCCTCGCAAATCATATCAAGTATATGCTCTTCAAATTTTGGAAATATAGATTCCTGTATTCTTAAGTATTGAATTAAATCTCCGCAGCCTTTTGCTTCCGGTTCGCCCGCTGAGTAACTATGTCTCACAAAATCTTGTGTAAGTATGTTATCAAGTACATCAAAGTGGCGCTGATTGATTATGTCTATGTATTTACGCACAAGGGTTTTATTGGCATCTGACATTTTATTTTAGAGTATGTTGTTTAAATATTTTAGTTAATATTTTATCTAGTTGTTATAAGCATATTTAATTAAGTATTAGATAATGATGGTGTATGATTTATTTAAATACTTATTAACGTTGCGGATATATATGACACTTAAAGTTGCTGCTATACAAATGTGTGCTGAGCTTGCTGATGTCTCTGTTAATTTGACTAAAGCAGAGAAACTTATTCGTGATGCAGCATCCCAGGGCGCGAAATTGATTATTCTTCCAGAGTTTTTTACTTCCGCCTGTGCGTTTCATCCAGCTATGTTTGATGCGATCTTACCAATTGATGGTAAAGCAACGCAATTACTAAAAAAATTGACGCAAGAACTTGATGTTACTGTGGGCGGATCATTTATTGCTGCACATGGTAAAGATAACTTTAATAGTTTTGTTCTGGTGACTCAGCAAGGTGAAGTTTATACGCATAATAAAGATATCCCAACAATGTGGGAAAATTGTTATTACACAGGCGGTGATGATGACGGTGTGTTGGAAACGCCACTTGGCAATATAGGAGTTGCACTTTGTTGGGAAATGTTACGCACAGCTACGGCAGAACGTTTACTTGATAAAGTGAATATTATTGTCAGCGGTTCGTGCTGGTGGGACATGCCGAATAATTTACCTAAAAGTTTAAAACACTTGCGTGAACAATCACTGGCATTATTACAATCTGCGCCTGTGAATTTTGCCAAAATATTAGGCGTACCAGTGGTTCATGCCGCGCATGCCGGAAAATTTGCTGGGTTTGCAGCCCCAAGTGATAAGAGAAAATATATTAGTCATTATTTGGGTGAAAGCATGATTGTGAATGGTAATGGTGAAGTGTTAGCACGATTAAGCAGAGAAGATGGTGAAGGCGTTATCACGGCCGAACTTGACCTTAATCAACAACATACACCAACTATGATGTTAAAAAGTGACTATTGGATACCAGAGATGCCAGCAGAGTTTATTCAAGAATGGAATAAGCTTAATAAGTTTGGACGTGAGTATTATGCTAAAAATTTTTAAACTCAAATTGATTTAACAATTGAACTTTGCTTAACAAATTTAAATTTTTAGTTTCACTACGCAATTATTCGGCATGAACGTAAATTAGTAAGTTTATTCAATCATATCGAGTAATTACTCTAAGCTTATTATTGAACCTAATTGTCATGAT
>Ga0207422_1004023_pt1 | contig 12989 bp, 8 predicted proteins | sample MarCyaLeptolynsp_FD_187757 | JGI IMG/M metagenome (GOLD analysis project Ga0207422, IMG submission 187757) | Marine cyanobacterial communities from Panama - species 1 Leptolyngbya sp. (SPAdes) | ecosystem: Environmental > Aquatic > Marine > Unclassified | place: Panama: Panama City | collected...
AATCCCGGTCCGCTTCATAGAATTGTTCGCAGGTATCGGCGGAATAGAGAGCATCGGGCTTCAGGCCGGTCTCTTCCTCAAGTTCCCGCAAGGCCGTCTGCCAGGCGGTTTCCCCCTCCTCGATTTTACCGGCGACCTGACACCATTCGCCGGCCAGGGTTTGCGTTCGTTTGAGGAGAAGCACTTCGTATCGCGTCTCGGCTTTCCTGACGGCGACGAGGGAGGCAATGAACGCTCGTATTGGAATTTCCGGCACGGTCCTAGCCTTTCAAGAAATGGGATTGCTTCGGGCTTTCGACAGGCAAGAATCCGTTGATCCCGCAAGGCGCCGAGAAAGGCGGGAACGAGCCCAATTCAGCGATTGCCGCGAGTCCCGCGGATATCCAAAAGCTGCGTTCATCCCTTGGTCTTACGGTAGGTGATTGAGGGGGTGGTTGCATATCTATGCGGATAATTCTGACAATGGTACACTGCGCACATGAACATCTATGGATTCGATCATATCGTTCTCTGCGTTCGCGACGTCAACGCAACACTTGAATTCTATCGAAACGTGCTTGGCATGTCGGCGCGCGAGGAACGCCCCGGCAAGTGGTCCCTTCACTTCGGGTCAAGCAAAATAAGCCTTCAGGGCGCGCTTGCAGCACCAATGCTTGCGAAAAAGACCGTGCCCGGCAGCGGCAATTTCTGTCTCGTTACCGATACGCCCATTGCGCATATTGTCGAGACACTTCGTTCACACGACGTCACCATCGTCGAAGGACCTGCCGAGAAACTGGGCGCCGTCGGCAAGCTGATGTCGGTATATTTCCGGGACCCGGATGACAATCTTGTCGAGGTCAGCAACAGGCTGGTCTGAAGAAGCGATCGAACTTTGGTGCTGAGGCCCTGGTCGGCATGCGACGAGATTCGCACCAGATTGTCAGCCACGGGACGCATCTCCAAAGCGAAGACCAACTCTCCGTCCTTTGTGAGGACGCTGCCTGGCGCCCCGGCAAAGGATCCCGGGCTGCGATGACATGGCAGCGATCCTGTCGGCATCCTCGCCCCACACGCCTGCACAAAATCTGCACGGGATCTGCGGAGCAATTCCTGCCCGGACCCACGGAGCTTGCATTTCCACCTGACACAAGGGGGGGCATGGCACATGCACTTGAACGTTTTTCCCTTCCCGTCTCCCTCCCCGTCGCGCTGCTCGGCGTCGGCGCCGTGGTGCTCGCCGCCGCGCCCCTGCAATGGCTGGCGCATACATGGATCGATCCGTCCTATCAATCCCAGGGAGCGCTCGGGTTCCTGGCAGCGGCCGGGCTGTTTGCCTGGAGCCTGACGAGCCGGCAGAGCGAGGCGGCCCGTCTCGACCACCGTCTCGCCGTCGGCCTGCTGGCCGCAACCGCCCTTGTGCGGCTTGCCGGCGAGGCGCTTGCCGTCAACACGCTCGGGGCCCTGGCTCTCGTCATCGATGTCTATGCACTCGCACTTTTGACCGGCCTGAAGTCGCGGGATCGCTCGCTGTCCCCGTTCTGGCTGGCGGTCTGCTTCGCGTTCGCCCTGCCGGTTGAACGAATCGTTCAACGCCTCATCGGCTTCGGGCTGCAACACCTTTCCGCCGACGGGGCCTGCGCACTTCTGAAGGCGGGGTTTCACGACGTGGTGTGCGACGGCGTGCGCATCGTGATTGAGGGCGTCGACGTGCTTGTCGACCTGCCCTGCTCCGGCGCCCGCGCGTTTCTGCTCCTGATGCTGCTGCATTCGGTTTGCGCCTCCGTCATCCAGCCCGGCATCGGGCGCGCGGCGGCAGGCATTGCGGTCGCTCTTGCCTCGGCGTTTCTGTCGAACGTCCTGCGCATCTCAATTCTGGCAATCGGGATCGCCATGCCGGACCGCCTGTTCGGCGTCGATGTCATGCGGCAGCCCTGGCACGACATCATCGGATTGACGACGCTGGTGCTCGGCGGTCTGCCGATCCTTGTCTGGAGCGGCCGGCAATCCCCGCCCCGCCGCGCCCCGGCGGCCGCTGCCCGCCAGGTTCCCGACAGCCTCGCCAAAGACGGCTGGTGGCTGGAACCGCGCCAACCGAAACGCATTTCCCGCACCGTTCCAGCCTTCCTGTTCGCCGTCGCCGCCCTGGCAATCGTCAACGTCCCGCGCACCGCGATCGACGTTGCCAAACGCGACCTCGTCCTTCAACTGCCAGGTCAACTTCAGGGACACCGCGCCATGACGGTGCCGCTCCTGGAGGCCGAACGCGCCTATTTCACCCAATATGGCGGCGCGGCGGCAAAGGCCTCCTACGGCGCCAACAACCTGCTTGTCGTGCGCACCTCGGCGCCGTTGCGTCACCTTCACGCCCCGGAAGACTGCCTGCGCGGCCTCGGCTTCGAGGTCGCCTATCTCGGCACGCGCTACGACCCGGTCGCGACCGCGGCATACGAAGCAACCGCGCCCGACGGCAGCCGCCATCGGATCGATGTGAGCTTCGTTGCCGACGACGGCACCGTCACGGCCAACATTTCCCATGCCATCTGGCACTGGCTGCAGAACCCGAAAACGGTCTGGACGGCGATCCAGCGCATCGGCCCGGCCGATCAGCCCGATGCCGCCCGCCGCGCCTTCGATCATGCCGTCGTCGCCAGTTTCGACCTCTCCGCCTCCCCCCTTCGCATCGCAGACCTGACAGGAGCCCTGAAATGACCGGTCCAACATTCGCCTATCTGTTTCGTTCCCGGATTCTGCACTTTGTCCTGATGATCCTTCTCTTCGCCTGCCTTCAGGCCAACGCGGCGGTTCGCACCGGCACGGACCCTCTCGGCGGCACGGGCGGGACCGTAACCGCGACGGTCGGCGACAAGACCTTCCACCTGCCCTTGATGAAAACCGACATCTCCGCCGATATCCAGGGCGACCTGGCGACCGTGACCGTGGTCCAGACGTTCCAGAACCCGACGGAGACGGCGCTCAACGCCACCTATCTGTTTCCCCTGAACCGGACAGCCGCCGTCCATGCGATGCAGATGCAGGTCGGCGATGAGATCGTCACGGCGGAAATCCGCAAGAAGCTGGAAGCGCAAAAGGTCTTCGAAACGGCGAAACGCGACGGCAAGGCGGCCGCGCTCCTGACCCAGCACCGCCCGAACATGTTCACCCAGAACATCGCCAATCTGATGCCCGGCGCGCCGGTGACGATCACGCTGAAATATACGCACACCGTGCCGAAAATCGACGGCGAGTATGAGCTTGTGCTGCCGCTGATCGTCGGCCCGCGTTACCAGCCGAAATCTTCCAACCAGGTTGCCGCAAAAGATGAGACCATACCCGAGGCCGCTGCCGGCACCTGGGCTGTGGACCAGATCCCGGCCTATCCCGACGTCGCCGGCCTGACCATTCCCGATACGATCGACCGCGACCGCGTCTCCATCCGGATCGCCCTCGCCTCCGGCGTCGATATTGCCGGCATGCACAGTCCGACTCACCGGATCGAGACATCCGGAACGCCACGCAACGCCGAAATCGGCCTGCAACGGGGACGGGTTCTCGACAATAGGGATTTCGTCTTTCGGTACCGTCTGGCCGGCCGGACCATCGGCGCCGGCATCCTGACCCACAAGGACCAACGCGGCGGGTTCTTCAGCCTTCTGATCGAACCGCCGAAAATGCCGGCAAGCGACATGATCACGCCCCGCGAAATGGTGTTCGTGCTCGACACGTCGGGTTCCATGTCCGGACCGCCGATGGCAGCCAGCAAGACATTCATGCGCGAAGCGCTGAAAACCCTGCGCCCGAACGACTTTTTCCGGATCGTCCGGTTCGGCAGCGACGCGACCGAATTTTCATCGCGGCCGGTTCTTGCCAACCCGAAGAACCTGAAAGCCGGACAGGCCTATATCGACGGGCTCTCGACTGGCGGCGGCACGGAAATCCCCAACGCCCTGCGCCGTGCCTTCGGTGCCGAACAGGCGGATGACACGCTGCGCATCGTGGTCTTTCTCAGTGACGGCTATGTCGGCAATGAAGCGGAGGTCCTGAAACTGATTGCCGGTGTCATTGGCAAGGCACGAATCTACGCCTTCGGCGTCGGCCAGGCGGTCAATCATTATCTGCTGGCCGAAATGGCGCGCCAGGGCCGCGGTTTTTCGCGCACCATCGGCTGGGGCGAAGATGCCGATGCGGTTGCACGGTCGCTTGCGCGGCGGCTCGACGCGCCGGTCCTGACCGACATATCCGTCGACTGGGCAAGCCTTGAGGCGACGGCGATCGGCCCGGATCCGATCCCCGACCTGTTCGCCGGCCAATCGCTCCGCCTGCAGGGACGCTATCAACAGACCGGCCGGCACAGGATCACCATCCGTGGACTGGTCAACGGCAAGCCTGCCAGCCTGCCGCTGGACGTCGATCTCGACGCACCGTCGAACGCGAATAACAGCGAAAGCATTCCGCTGATCTGGGCGCGCGGCGAAATCGCCAACCTGATGCGTGAATTCCCGCTGGCGCCCGCCAGCCGTACCGGCCAGCGCGAGGATGCGGACATCAAGGCTGCCGTCACCGATCTCGGGCTCACGTTCGCACTCGCGACGAACTGGACCTCCTTCGTGGCCGTTTCGCGGAAAGTCGTCAACGCGTCGCCTGATGCGGCACGCGATGCTCAGGTCCCCCTGCCCAAGGTCGCGGGCGTATCGGAAAAGGCCTACGGGCAGGCGAAAGGTCAGGGAAATCAACAAGCAAACCGACAGGCGGCAAACAACAATTATCGCCAGTTCACCCAGAACTTCACCGGCGGATCAACCCCGGAGCCGCCCCTGATGCTTGGTGCGCTGATCCTGATCGCTGCGGGTCTGGCCGGTCTGTTTCGCCGCCGCACCCGCACCTGACCCTCGATGTCACTCTGCGCCTGCCGGGGCGCCCGCTCCCCGGCCTTTCCCTCATTACGGACACTCCCATGACCCCAGAAGCCTCCCTTCCCGCTCGCCCGGTTCGACTGGCGCGGATTCCGCATAAAATACCGCTGCTGATCGTTTCAACCCTGGTTGCCGACGGACTGTTTATCGGCCACGAGATCGGTCTTTCGGCGGCCCTGTTCCTGTTGCTGCTCGTTGCGATCCATGTGCTTGAGAACAGAGACAGTCTTGATCCGGCGGCACTGAAGGCGGCCCTGATCCTTCCCGCGATTACAATCCCGGCCCTTGTGGAGAATACAAGCTGGGTTTCGATCGGCTTCGCGGTCCTTGCGGTCCCGACAGTGGTTCTGGCGGGCCAGGTGGTCTGGTATCGCGATCCGTGCCGCTGGCTGCGGCGTGCCGCCCTGTTCCTGCCGCTCGGTTTCGTTACGACGGTCCGGGACGCGGTCCACGCACGCCGGGCGCTTCGGCGCAGGGGCGGCATGGTGGCGCCGCAATCGCTGGTGTCCTGGATGCTGCCGCTTGGCGCAAGTCTGATCTTCGGGCTCTTATTCGCTTACGCGAATCCGGTCATCGGAACCTGGCTGGCCTGGCTGTTGGCTGCGGAGCCGGCGACGCTCCCGGACCTGTCGCGGATATTGTTCTGGCTTGCCTTGATCCCGGTCCTCTGGCCACTGCTTCGCGGCCCGGTCCCCGGCCTGGACCGGCCGTCCGGAACACGCCCGGCCGAACCGTTTTCCGTCGCACAACCGAACCCGGAAGCCGATCGGCTGACGGGGCTGCGTACCGCCCTGGTTTCGCCGGTTGCGGTGCTCCGGTCCCTGGTTCTGTTCAACATCCTGTTTGCGATACAAATGCTTCTTGACGCGATCTATCTCACGGGCGGCGCCACCCTGCCAGACGGTATGAGCTACGCCCACTACGCCCATCGCGGGGCCTATCCGCTGGTCGCCGCGGCGCTTCTGGCCGGGGCCTTCGTGATCGTAGCGGTGCGACCGGGCACGCCGATGGAGAAGGATCCGCTGACAAGACGGCTGGTCTTTGCCTGGATCGCACAAACCCTCGTGCTTCTGGCGACAAGTCTCTGGCGTCTCGATCTCTATGTCTCCGCCTATTCCCTGACCTATCTCAGGGCGGCGGCCGCGATCTGGATGATCCTGGTCGGCTTCGGGCTTGCCTGGATCCTGGTCCGGCTGTTTGCCAACAAATCCAGCGCCTGGCTGATCAAGGCCAATCTCCTGACCTTGCTGGCGGTGCTGCACGCCTGTTGTTTCATCGATTTCGGCGGGCAGATCGCCCGGTTCAATGTCGAAACCCGGCTTGCCGACGGCTCTGTCTACGGTCGGGCGCGGCACACGATCGACCTTGCTTACCTCCGCAAAATCGGTCCGGCGGCGATCCCGGCGCTCGATCGGTTCGCAAACGCCCCTGAGGCTCCGAGCCGGCTGCGAAACGACGCCGCCCGACACAGCAGGTTGCTGCGTAAGGCCTTTCGGGACACCTATCGCGGGTGGCGCAGTTTCACATTTCGCCGATATCGTCTGTCCCGCTATATTGCAAGCCATGCATTGCCGATTCCCGGTTTGAGTTCGATGAACAGAGGTGCGGCCGTCGGTCCAGCCGATGGCAAGGCTGTTCCCGAAACGCAACGTCCGGGATCGCCGCCCTCCAGTGGCCGTGCATATGGACTGCCAGACAACGAAAAGACGCTGGATTGGGTGATGGAATGACGGATTACAGCCTATCGCGTGACATCGGAAAACGGAGCGGGCGAACAGAATGAGCAAATCGATCCTGGTGGTGGACGACGACCCGCATATTCGCGACGTCATCGTCTACGCCCTCGAAAAGGCCGACATGACGACGCACATTGCGAAAGACGGATTGCAGGCACTGGAGAGCGTTTCCCGGCTGCAGCCGGATCTTGTTGTCCTCGACATCAACATGCCGGAAATGGACGGGCTCGATGTCTGCCGCGAGTTGCGCAAGACCAGCGATGTGCCGATCCTGTTCCTGTCGTCGCGCGACGACGAAATCGACCGCATCATCGGACTGGAGATCGGCGGTGACGATTATGTCACCAAACCCTTCAGCCCTCGCGAACTGGTGGCCCGGGTCAACGTCATTTTGAAGCGCATGCAGGCCCGTGTTCCAGCCGCGGACGAAACCGGCCAATATCAGCGCGGCAAGCTGGTGTTGAACAGCGAGCGCCACGAAGTCCATTGGGACGACAGTCCGGTCGCGCTGACGCCAACGGAATTCGCCATTCTGAAGGGGTTTCTCGGCCAGCCGGACCGTGTGTTCGATCGTAACAATGTCATGGCGCAATCCTACGATATCAACATCCATGTCAGCGACCGGACCATTGACAGCCATATTCGCCACATTCGGGCAAAGTTTGCTTCGCTGGGATGCGAAATGCTGATCGAAACGGTGCACGGCGTCGGATACAAGCTTGGTCCCTGTCAATGACCGCGTCTCCCATGGTTGCGAGGGCCGGTCAGGATCATGGCCGCAAAAGCGTCATCCGCGGCAAACTGCGTCCGACATTGAGAACCGTCCTGTTGCTGGTCAATCTCGGCATTGTGGTCCTGCCATTGGGCAGCATCTTCTTTTTTCGGATCTACGAAAACCAGTTGGTCAACCAGACCGAAGCCGAACTGATTTCCCAGGCCGCCTTTGTTTCCGCCATTTACAAGCGGGAGATCATGACCCGAAACCCGGACTATTCCAGCTATGGAACGCCCTTGAAAACCATATTCAAAGCGCCGGAAAATGAGGAATACACGCCGATCGAGCCGCAACTCGACTTTGCCCGTCAGAACGCCTTACCGCCGCGTCCGGATGGACAACCCGCACCAACCGGCGCCGACCCGCTCGCGTTCGATGTCGGCGCCGGTTTGTCAGACCTGTTGCTGGACGCGCAAAAGATCACCCTGGCCGGGATGAAAGTGCTTGATTTCAATGGCGTTGCCGTGGCCGGCCGCCAGGAAATCGGGCTTTCCTTCGCCCATGTCGGCGAGGTCGCCCGGGCCCAGGCCGGGCATTATACCAGCGTCGTGCGCGAGCGAATCACAAACAAGCCGAGACCGGCGCTTTCCTCGATCAGCCGCGGCACCGGCATCCGGCTGTTCGCGGCGCTGCCGATCGTACACGATGACCGGTTATGGGGCGTCGTCTATCTGTCGCGGACGCCGAAGAACATCCTCAAACACATGTATGCCGAGCGCCAGAAAGTGATCCTGGCCGGACTGACGATCCTGATCGTCTCCGTGATCATCGTCGTGTTGACCAGCTACCGGATTTCGCGCCCGATCCACCAATTGATCGCACGCACCAAACGCGCCTCCGACGGCGACCTCGCGGCGATGGAACCCCTGAACCGCCCGGGCACGCGGGAGGTCGAGCTCCTGTCGCAGAGCTTTGCCGAAATGGCGCACACCCTCAATGAACGCTCAAACTATATCCGCGATTTCGCCACCCGGGTCAGCCACGAATTCAAGACGCCGTTGACGTCGATCCAGGGCGCGTCGGAGCTGTTGCGCGACAATATCGATGACATGCCGGCCGAGCAGCGTCACAAGTTCCTGCAAAACATCATCGACGACGGTGATCGCCTCGAACGGCTGGTCACGCGGCTTTTGGAACTGGCGCGCGCCGACAATCTGAAACCGTCCGAAGACGTCATCGACCTTGCCGCATCGCTCGCCACCCTCAGCCCGCTTTACCAGGACCGGCCGATCAATCTGGTCATTGCGCCCGATATTGCCGGGCGCACACAAATGACGCATGAGACATTCGAAACGATCGCCTCGAACCTGGTTGAAAACGCCATCCAGCACGGCGCGGGAACCGTTTCGATAGACAGCGGGGCTGACGACGGCCACATTCATCTGACATTCTCCGACGACGGACAGGGCGTCTCAGAGGCAAATCGCGACAAGATCTTTACGCCGTTCTTCACGACACGACGCGAGGAAGGTGGAACCGGACTTGGTCTCGATGTGGTGAAATCCCTGTTGGAAGCCCATGCCGGATCCATACGCCTGCTCGACACAGTATCCGGGCCGGGAAACCAAAAAGGCGCGACCTTCCGGATCAGCCTGAAGGCGTTGACCTGATCCCAGACGCAAAGTCAGGCAACGTCGGCCTGCGGCAGCAGGGTTTGCTCGTAACGCTCCAGGAACGGAATGACATCTGCTGCCGGCAACGCTTTGGCGTACAGATATCCCTGTCCGATCGTGCAGCCGAGATCCTGCAGGATGTCTTCGTTGAGCGCCACCTCGATGCCTTCCGCCGTGGTTTTCAGACCGAGGCTCTGGGCCATGGCGATGATGGCCTGCACGATGGCCTTGCTTTCCTTGTTGGAAGACATGTCGCGCACGAATGACTGGTCAATCTTGATCTTGTCGAAGGGAAGAATGCGAAGATGGCGCAAGCTCGAATAACCGGTTCCGAAGTCATCGAGAGACAGCGACATGCCCTCTTTCTTCAAGGCGTCGATAGCACCCGAAATCGATCCGGCTTCCTCCACCAGCGCGTTTTCGGTGATTTCCACCTCGATACGGTCCGGTGAAATACCGGTTTCCTCGAAAATCGTCATGAACCGGTCGATGATGGAGGCGTCGCGCAGATCGGTGGGCGATATGTTCAGGGCAAGCGTGATGTGTTCCGGCCACTCACGGGCGGCCAGACAGGCCTGTCTCAGAACGGACAGGGTCAGCATGCGCAGAACGCCCGTATCCTCGGCGATCGGAATGAAGGTGCTCGGCGGAATCTGTCCCTGGGCCGGATGATTCCAGCGCGCCAGGATTTCCAGGCCGGTCACCCGGTGGGTACCAAGGTCGATCAAAGGTTGAAAATACGGCACGATCTGTCCGGACTGGATCGCATTGCCGAGCGAGGTTTCAATAATCGCCCGCTGGTGCATGTCGGATTCCATGTTCCAGTCAAATGTCTCCACCGCTTCGTTGCCCAGGCGGCGGGCACGCAGACTGGCAAAGTCGACACGCCGGATGACGTTTTCGGCATTCCATTCCGGGCCGTGGCAGGTCTCGCCGTCGATGTTGAGGACACCGAAGGTCACATAAGTCTGCAGTTTCATACCGTTCGAATTGATGCCGGCCGAAGAAAAATGCGCCGTCAGTTCGATGATATTGTCGATCCGGAATTTGGTGTCATCAATGGTTTCGCCCGCCACAAAGGCATAGAACATCGCCCGTCCGCCGCGCGCCAGAAAACCGTCGCCACCGAGCATTTCGGTCAACCGGTCGGCAATCGCGATTTCAACCCGCGTCGCGGTTTCGGTTCCATGCACGCTGGTGATTGAATCGAGATTGCAGATCTCGATCCCCAGCACGGTAAAGGATTCATTGGTCCGGGCTCGCAGACGCTGATCGAGTACCAACTGGAAGCCGTTTCGATTAGGCAACCCGGTGACCGGGTCGCTGATTTTCTGATAAGCGAAGTCCTCCTCGGCCGATATCCGGGCTTCGGTTTCCCGCCGCAGATCCGAACGCCGCCGCAAACTGTAGGCAATCAGTCCGATCCACGCGCCGAGAAAGATAGCATAGCCGTAGGAATCCGTCCCCGCCCACAGCGTATTCAACTTGGAAGAAAATTGCGCCAGCAGACCGAATTTGATTTCAACGGAGACGATGATCGCCACAATCCCGGCGATACTCACGATTTCGATCGTGTCTTTGCGTTTCATATTGAGCAGCAAACCAGGTGACTCCACACATACACCGCAGGCCGCAATCCGGCCGCCCCAATCCCAACTGGCTGCCGGTCCCGGCGAACCAGCCAGCAACAACCATACCAGTGAAACCCTATTCGAGTGTTAATTGCAGCTGGAAAGTTCGCGAAAACAACGAGTTACTTCCTAAGATTGATACAATATTGAACAAAAACAACACAATGGATCGGGTGGAGACAAAGCATCGCTGCCCACACCCTACAGGAATGCGCCCCTTCTGACTGCTTGCCGGATGCGGGCGGACTGGCCGTTCACCTGCGACGACGTCAGGTGCCCACCTGGAACGGGCCAAGCCGATCCCAGTCGAATTCGACCCCGGTCCCGAAAGTATCCGGCGCGACGGCCAGGGCCCGGTCCACGACCAGCGGGCGGGCGGTATAGGTATCGATCGGGAAGGAATGCACTTCCATCCAGCCGGCATGATCCTGACCCGCCATCAGGCTGACATGCAGTTCCTGCATGCCGTGGCTGCAGACCGGCAGGCCATGCCGGCGCGCCATTTCAGCCACTCTGAGCCATCCGGTTATGCCACCGCAATTGGAGGCGTCCGGCTGGATGTAGGACAGGCTGGATTGTGCGAACGCATAACCGAATTCATTCATTGTGTGCAGGTTTTCCCCCATGGCCAGAGGAATTGACGTTGCTCTGGCGATCTCGGCGTACCCGCAATAATCATCTGGAATGATCGGTTCTTCGAACCAGAATATGTCATGGGCCTCGAAAGCCCTCGCGGCGGCGATTGCCCCATCCACATCCATCGAATAGTTGGCATCGACCATGAATGTCACGTCCGGGCCGATCAGTTCGCGCACCGCTGCAACCCGGGCGGCATCATCGTCAAGCTGTGGCCGGCCGACCTTGATCTTGACGCCGTTGAAGCCGCGATCGAGATAGGACCGGACATTGCCAAGAAGCTTTTCCAGGGAGAAGTTCAGGTCGATGCCGCCGCAATAGGCCTTCGTGGTTTGCCCCGCGCCGCCGGCCATCCGCCACAGGGGCTGGCGGGTTCGTTTTCCCCTGATGTCCCAAAGGGCGATATCCAGCGCAGAGATAGCAAACGCCGCGATGCCGCCGCGCCCGACATAATGGATGTGCCAGTCCATGGCATCGTTGAGATCTTCCACGCCTGTGGCGTCCCGCCCGATCAGAAACGGGGCGAGGTCCTGCCGGATCAGGGCCGCGATCGCACTGCCGCCGCGCCCGCCAGTGTAGGTATAGCCTGTGCCGGTGGTGCCGTCTTCGAGATGGATTGTTGCGGTAACGAGGTCGAAATGGGTGTGGTCCCCATGTTTGGCGTCACTGAGGATTTCGGCAAGCGGCACCGCGAAGTGCCGGGTGTCGATTTGTTTTATGATTGCGGTCAAAGGGGAGCTTCCCGGTGGTTTTGGTTCTGCAGTGTCACTATGAATGGAGTCACCGGCCTCGAAAAGGTCGAAAAAAACGAGGCGGCATATAACGGAATGCAATCCCAGCTCCCGGTAAGGCCAGTTCCGGAAGCGCACCATCATGGCTGATGCCCCGATATCGCTTTTTTCCTGCCGATGAATTCGGATAGTGTGGACGTACCGAGGGAGAAAACGGGGAAATGCCGTCATGCAGGGAAAGAACGAACGATTGAATCGCGCCTATTCCGGGGTCCCGACATTTCTCAGGGCGGACTATTGCGATGACATCGACAAACTGGATGCCGATTACGCGGTGATCGGCGTGCCCTATGACGACGGATCGCCGTTCGTCGGAGGATCACGGTTTTGTGCGCGGTCGGTGCGCGAACATTCCCTGCGGTTTGGCGGCGGCGCCCTCTACGACATAGAAAACGATCGTGAATATCTGCGCGAAACGCTGGCCGACAAGCGCCTCGTCGATGTCGGCGACGTCGATGCCGCGCCAAGCCGCGGCGATGTGACAATGGGCAATCTGACCCGGGACATCAGCCAGATCCGCGCGCGCGGCGCGATGCCGGTCGTGCTCGGCGGCGACCATACCCTGACATACCCGGTTGTGCGCGCCTACGACGTTCCGATCCATGTCATCCAGCTGGATGCCCATTTGGACTATTCGCCGGTGGTCGACGGCATGACATATGTGAACTCGACCTCTTTTCGACTGCTGCACAAACTCGATCACGTCCGGAGCCTGACGCAAATCGGCATTCGCAGCATGCGCGATATGCGCCAGAACGCGCGGGACGCGCGCGCGGCCGGCAGCCGGATCGTCACCATGCCGGAAGTGCGCGGCGGCGGGCCGGAAAATGTCGTCAATCATTTGCCGAAAGGCGAGGATTGTTATGTGACAATCGATGTCGACGCCTATGACATGTCGCTTGTCCCCGGCTGTGT
>Ga0207422_1004026_pt1 | contig 12963 bp, 18 predicted proteins | sample MarCyaLeptolynsp_FD_187757 | JGI IMG/M metagenome (GOLD analysis project Ga0207422, IMG submission 187757) | Marine cyanobacterial communities from Panama - species 1 Leptolyngbya sp. (SPAdes) | ecosystem: Environmental > Aquatic > Marine > Unclassified | place: Panama: Panama City | collected...
ATCAAAATAGCTTTCAAACGATTGATTTGTCTAGGTTCTGAGCGTTGCTGGGAGAGGAATCTCTCTCAACCGCGCATTTACCAATATATCTATTCTGCCTTTCTTTGTCAACCTTTTTTTTCGACGAGTTTTTGGATAGGGGAGAATGTGTTTCCCGATCGCGGATTATTCAAGGGTTTTGGAGTTGTATAGAACAATTAAGTGTCCGTCGTAGTCGCAAACAGCTTGTTCTGTGAAGTGGAAGTTTGGCGGTGCTGTAAAAGAGCTGGAGTCAATTGGCTCTAGACCGATCGCGCGAATCTTTTGAATTGTTGGGGATAGTTCTGGAACTCGAATTACAATGGCGGCTCGATGAGGCAGAGCTGGTGGCGGAAGTTCAATCCCTTTGACTTCCGTCAGAGCAAGTACTCTGGGTTCTTTATCTGTACTTAGTGCGGCGAATGTCAGTTGAGCTTTTTTAGGAAAGCCAAAAACTGGGTAGAGATACGAGTCTGGCGAGGCTTGACTGACATAATCTAGTCTGAAGCCGAGTGTATCTCGATAGAGGACGAGCGATCGCTCTAGATCGGCTACGGCTAGGCAGGGACGCTGGATGTGCAAATCATTAGCTTGGGGGGAGACATGAGAAGGAGATTGCTCTGCTGTCATAACTCAATTGAATGTGTGATTTGATTTTTGGCGTTGGTGAATGCGTAATGCTTTTTGTGCAACTCTCGACGAAAAATCCGTCATTGAGATAGTGCGATTCATTGATTAGCATTCTCTATTTAGCAACGCCTGATTTTTATTAGCGTCGGGTCTGATTGCGCCGCAGACGGCACAGCTCATTCTAGATGTAATTTGGGCTTTTTGGGGAGGTGACTATCGGCAATTAGAGCGAGGCTAGACATTGAGGAGAAAGCTCAAAGGCTCTGAACTCCGAATGCAAGTCAGAGATTGCCGAATTTTCCTGAAGATGGCTTGTCTGGCGATACTTGTTTGATGAGCCACTCACCTGTTTTCGGATCTCGATAAGCTTCAACACAATTGAATCGCTGGGGTTGAGAAGAACGGCCATCAATAATCCACTCACCTGTTTTCGGATCTCGATGGGTGCTGACGGAGTTGTGTCGAAGAGAGCGATCGGGAAAGTTAGCCATAGTAAAGCCCTGAATATTTGACGATGAATCAGTTATTTGTGCTGCTCTCAGTGGCAAACCACTGCTCGGAAATTAACGTGAGTTCGGGATAAGCTGAAACGTGCAATCTGTCGTAACCTGGAAAGTTCGTTCGTTCTCTCGTGAAATTGCCTCAAAAACGGTCTTAACCCGAACTGAGATTAAAGAGTACGTCAGTCAAGTGCAAGTTATTGCTTAGGCAAAGCGAATTAGCAGTTCGGCAATTTTGCAAGCTAGCAGTTGCGGCTTTTGAGGACAAGGCTTTTGAGTTTGGTAAGTCTGGTTGCTCGAAGCTGTTTGGATAGATTGAGAAGTTGTGGGAAATAAGTAGGTGTATTCCATCAGTTGTTTGGCGTTTGAAGTTGAACACCTTGAATTTACAAATCTTTTTTGTGTTATCGGGAGACGTGCTAGCCACTCCTTCAATCCCCACATTCTCGATCTCGCTGGAGGCGATCGCGCAATGTTCCCGCAACCCCCACTCCATCTTTTTTTTCTCCCTTGGCAATTTAATCATCCACTAGGTGAGAGATAGGACGATTCCAAAACCGGCCGTTCGGGAGAATTTTTCGGCGACGAGTCCGGACAGCAGTTGCGAAGTTGGTATGTGTTGATATCTAAATTTTTTTCGCTTGACAACACTGGGAGGTTCCCGACCGTGAGTTCTGAAATCACTTGCACCTATCCTCAAACAGCCTTAGCTCAAACCATCGATCGCGTTCTGAGTTCTGGGAAAATTACTCGCGAAGATCGTAGAGATTTAAACCTTGCAGCGCAATCGGAACGAAAACTCAGTTCGGCGGAAGAGGCTGGAATCCAAGAGGTTTGGTCTCGCTTTCAACGAGGCTGGTTGCGAGTGATTGATTAAGATCGCCAGTAGAAGACGATGTAATTTTCTCCCTTTGGAGGTAAACTTGGGCGCAGGAGTCATTTGCTCTTGAGAATTCAACAGAAGCGATCGAAATGAATGTTGTTAAAGCTTGATTCCCGCAGGCCAAAAACAATTTTTTCCCGTCCTCGGCGATCGCGCAAGCGCGTATTGCTGGGTTTTTTCCCCTTGCTGGCTGTGGCACTATTCGTTGGCTACAAGCAAATTAAAGCCGCCTTGGTCGAACCAGAGGCGATTGTTGTTTTAGGCGGGGAAGAGAAGCGAGAGATTTTTGCGGCCCGCTTCGCGCGATCGCACCCCGATCTGCCCATTTGGGTCTCTTCCGGAAGTCCAAAAGAGTACGCTCAGTTAGTTTTTGCCAAAATCGGGATTGATGGCGATCGCGTCCACCTCGACTACGCAGCGCAGGATACCGTAACAAACTTCACAACTCTCGTCGATCGCTTGCAAGCAGAAGACATTGAGAGCGTCTATTTAATTACCTCTGACGACCACATGCTGCGCGCGCGCGTTATTGGCGAAATTGTGTTTGGCAGTCGAGGAATTACGATTAAGCCGGTGGCAGTTCCCACAGAACGAGAATCCGAACCCCTACAAAAATCGGTCAGAGATGGCGCAAGAGCGTTATTGTGGCTGACCACAGGTTACGCTGTCACAAAAAGTTAGTGGAAGACTTGCTGGGTTAGGATTGAAAAAAGCGAGAATCGACCGATGCCTAACTTCCCAGAAATCCTTACCGTTGCCCGATTTTATCTCGAACTCAAGCTGGATGGGAGTAACGATGCAGTAGATGGTTACTTTATGGAATGCAGTGGCTTCAAGGTCGCTCAAGAGGCCATTGAAATTGCGGAGGTTACGCCGGATAAATGGGGAAAGAAAGGCAATGCAAGGGGAAGAGTCATACGCTCAAAAATTCCGGGCAATCTCAGCTACTCCAACATTACCCTACGCCGAGGTCTTACCATTTCAATGACGCTGTGGGACTGGCTTGCCACCGTGCAGGAGGGAAACTGGGGAGAACAGCGCCGTAACGGTGCTTTGGTTATTTACAATCAAGCAGCGCAGGAACAATTTAGATTTGAGTTCAAAAATGCTTGGGCATCCAGCTATAGCATCTCCGATGTCAAGGTAGATGGCGGCGAACACGAAATCGAAGAAGTGGAAATGGTTGTTGAAGAGTTGAAGCGGGTGAAGGTGAAGGGATGATCCAAACCGAGTTTGAATTTACCCTTCCGAAAGGGTATCTGGATGCAGAGGGAAACATACACCGCAAAGGCGTAATGCGACTGTCGCGAGCAATGGATGAAATTGTCCCCATGCGCGACCCTCGCGTTCGTTCAAATCCCGCTTATGCGACGGTAATTATCCTCTCGCGGGTAATTACGAAACTCGGTGCGTTGGATGATGTGTCTGCGGCCACGATTGAAGGGTTGTTTGCCTGCGATTTGAGCTATCTTCAGAAGTTTTATCGTCGCATCAATGAATTGGAGGAGGAAACGGTTGATGCGCGTCAGTTACAGCAGGTTCAGCAAGCGATCGCGCCCCAACCTCCCCAGCAACCCCAACCCACATCTCAACCCAGTCGAAAGCCCCAATCTACTCCTCTTCCCCAGCGTTCTGGTGCGGGGATTAGACTGGTGAACGATCTGAAGCTTGAGTGACGGAAAGATAGGGCATGATGGCGTACAAAGAGTTTGAGTTTACCCTTCCCAAAGGCTTGATGGACGATCGCGGAACATTCCATCGTCAGGGAAGAATGCGCTTAACAACGGGACAGGATGAGCTGGTTGCTCGACACAATCCCCGCGTGCGAGACAATCCAGCTTATGGTTTGTTTGCGCTGCTGGCGGTCGCGATCGCGCAGCTGGGAACCGTGCCTCAAGTTACCCCAGAACTGTTGGAACAACTCTTTGTCGTCGATTTGACCTACTTGCAAAATTTTTACCGACAGATCCACCAACAAGATGGGGAGTTTTGGGAATTGGGGGAAACCTAGGCTACCCCTTGGCAGATTTATACCAGGAGGTAGCCTTTATCGCCCTTCACTTCCACTGGTCGCGATCGGAAATTCTCAGCCTAGAACACGGCGAACGGCGACGCTGGGTCAAGGAAATTGCGCGTTTGATCGGCTAGGAGTTTGTCTGACCCAATCCAAACCCTCTAAGAGTAAGGTGACAAAGCCATATGCCCTTCGCGATCGCGGCCTCGCAATGCGCTAGTCTAGATTGGGTCACTGTAATTTGCAAACCAATCCGTCTCATGACCGACACCGTTACTTCCCCCCGCACCATTCGCCTCGGTTCTCGCAAGAGTCAGCTCGCCATGATTCAGACCGAATGGGTTAAAGGGCAACTCCAAAAGCATCATCCCCAGTGCAACTTTGAAATTCACTCCATGAGTACGAAAGGGGACAAGATTTTAGATGTGGCTCTAGCAAAAATTGGCGATAAAGCCCTCTTCACCAAAGAGCTGGAAACGGGAATGCTCAACAACGAAACCGACCTTGCCGTCCATTCCCTCAAAGATCTGCCCACCAATTTACCCGAAGGATTAGTTTTAGGCTGCATCACCGAGAGAGAAGATCCCAGCGATGCTTTAATTGTCCGCGAACAGCACGGAGATAAGGGGTTGGGAGATTTGCCAGACGGTGCTGCGATCGGAACATCTTCCTTGCGCCGCCAAGCCCAACTTCGCCACCATTTTCCCCACCTCACGTTTAAGGACATTCGAGGCAATCTCAACACGCGCTTGGCAAAACTCGATGAGGGGGGATATGATGCGCTGGTTTTAGCCATCTCCGGGCTAACGCGCTTGGGCGTGACCAACGAAACCGATGACGAGAGCAAGCTCATTATCCAGCACAAAATTTCTCACATCTCTCCGGAGATCTGCCTGCACGCGGTGGGACAAGGCGCTTTGGGGATTGAGTGTCGCGACGGAGATACCGAAATTCTCGACGCGATCGCGCTTCTCGCTCATCAATCGACAACCCAACGCTGTCTCGCCGAACGCGCTTTTCTGCGAACCCTCGAAGGCGGCTGTCAAATTCCTATCGGTGTTAACACCAGCATTGAAGGCGATCGCTTGACCTTAACCGGAATGGTGGCCAGTCTGGACGGACAGCGCTTAATTCAAGATAAAATTTCAGGAGCGACCAGCGAGGCCGAACAACTTGGCATTCAACTCGCCGAAGAGCTTCGCGGTCGGGGTGCTGGAGAAATTTTGGCCGAAATTTTGGCTGAGGTCGATCGCCACTAACAAGTCGGGAAGTCGGTCGGTTTTCAACTCTCAAAACGCATCTGTTCATTTAGCATTAAACATCTATCATTTAGCCTCAATCGAGCTGAGTTTGTTGCTCGGACTTGAGCATTCAGTGTTCAATGTTCAATGAAAAGTCCCCGCATCACTCCACATTAGTCCTATGTCTTCTAAAATTCTCGTCGTTGAAGATGAAGTTAAACTCGCTCAATTTATTGAGTTAGAGCTGAAGTACGAAGGCTACGAAATTATTGTTGCCAATGATGGTTTAAGCGGTCTATCGGCAGCAAGGGAGTCGAACCCGGACTTAATCGTTCTCGACTGGATGATGCCGGGAATATCGGGGTTAGAAATCTGTCGCCGCTTGCGCGATACGGGCAATCAGGTTCCGATTATTTTGCTCACAGCTAAGGACGAAGTGAGCGATCGCGTCGCGGGGTTAGATGCGGGGGCTGACGATTATGTCGTTAAACCCTTTAGTGTTGAAGAGTTGCTCGCGAGAGTTCGGGCCCACTTGCGCCGCACCCAAGAAGAAGACCCTAACCTACTCCAGTTTGCCGATTTGCAGTTAAATCGAGGCACTCGCGAAGTGTTTCGCGGCGACGAACGCGCGATCGAACTCACCGCCAAAGAATTCGATTTGCTCGAATACTTGCTCTCCCACCCCCGCCAAGTTCTCACCCGCGACCAAATCCTCGAACGAGTTTGGGGCTACGACTTTATGGGCGACTCCAATATCATTGAAGTCTACATCCGCTACTTGCGTCTCAAGTTAGAAGCGGAGGGAGAAAAGCGCTTGATTCAAACCGTTCGCGGAGTCGGCTACGTCTTGCGCGAATAAGTCCGGGCGAGATCGCACCTCCCAGAGACATCCTTGTCGAGCCAGTTGTGTTATCTTCGCGCCAGAACGATTTTAAGTGAGATAAACTCCTCTGAGGGATTAAAACCAGATTATTGATTTCTTGTGGGTTGGCGGTGTTGATGTTTGTAGGGGCGGGGTAACCCCGCCCCTACCGCTTCGTTGAAAAGTCTCCAAGCCAAGCCTCAAAGTCCCGACATTTACGCGGCTTCCTCCTTTTCCCAACGTTCCTTATTAAACTCGTAAATCTCCTGCAAAATCTTCGGCACGTTGTACTGCAACTTCCAGTTTGGATAGTGCTTCTCGAAACGGCCGTTGTCGCTGATCCACCAAATGTGGTCGCCAATGCGATTGGTGTCTGAATAGGTGGAGTTAAACTCGCGTCCGGTAATACTTTCGCAAATTTGAATCGCTTCTTGCATCGAGCAATTGCTGTAGCGGCCGCCGCCGGTATTGTAGACCTCGGCAATGCGGGGAGCCTTATAAAATTCGTAGAAAGCGTTAATCAGGTCGGCACTGTGAATATTGTCTCGTACCTGCTTGCCCTTGTAGCCAAAGACCGTATATTGCTTGCCCGTCACCGCACACTTCATTAGGTAGGCCAGGAAACCGTGGAGTTGGGTTCCGGAGTGGTTGGGGCCGGTGAGACAGCCACCGCGAAAACAGGCGGTGGGCATATCAAAGTAGCGTCCGTATTCCTGCACCAGCACGTCCGCCGCCACCTTGGAAGCTCCAAAGAGGCTGTGGGTGGTATGGTCGATGGACATATCTTCCCGAATGCCGCCGACGTAGGTGTGGCTGGAGTCAATTTCCCAGCGGGTATCTTTCTCGATGAGGGGAAGGCGGTTGGGAGTGTCGCCGTAAACTTTGTTAGTGGAGGTGAAGATGAAAGGGGCGTTGGGAGCGAATTGTCGCGTCGCTTCCAGTAGGTTCAAAGTCCCGTTGGCATTGACGCTGAAGTCCATGTGCGGATCTCTGGCGGCCCAGTCGTGGGAGGGTTGGGCTGCGGTGTGGACGATTAGGGAGATATTTGAGCCGTACTTTTGGAAGAGGGCGTTAATCGCTTCGCGATCGCGGATATCAATTTCAGCGTGAGTATACTGCTTCCCCAACGCCTGTTCCAAACGCTTGCGGTTCCAAGTCGTCGAAGCTTCATCGCCGAAAAAGACCCGGCGCATATCGTTATCAATTCCCACCACCTCTAAACCTTGGCTGGCAAAAAACTTTGAGGCCTCAGAGCCGATTAAACCCGCAGAACCCGTGATAATTGCAACAGTCATTGATTGCTCCTTAACTTGAAATAGGTCTTATAGTTGACAGCTCGCGTTTTGCGACTTTTTCGTACAGTTGGGCAAAAAACTCGCCCTTCACATCCCAGTCATAGACTTCTCGGACTCGCTGGCGTCCTCCTTCCCCCAGGCGCGATCGCAGCTCCCCATCTACCGCTAGGCGGGTCAGGGCCGCTGCCATATCCCGTACCGCTTTGTCGGGGTCGAGAGCTGGGATTTTAATCCCTGTGGCCTCGGTAACCTGGGTATCCGGCCCTCCTAGGGCCAAACAGACAATCGGACGGCCCGCAGCCATTCCCTCCAAACAAGTCCAACCGCCTGAGTCGTGCAAGCTAGGGTGAATCAAAACGTGAGATTGCCCCAGTTTTTGCAGCGTTTCCGATCGCGGCACTCGGCCCCAAAATTTAATGCGATCGGCCGCGCCCAACTCTCGCGCCATCTCTTCTAATCGTTCCCGTTCCGGTCCATTTCCTAACACCCAATATTCGGCATTGGCTAAATTGGCGGCGGCAAAGGCTCGAACGGCGAGATGATAGCCTTTCCAGTGGAGGAGGCGACCCATACTAATAAAGCGGATCGGTTCGCTGTCGGGCAGTTTGTACTCTCCCAATTGCGAGATCGTCTCCTTCGAGAGTCCCCCTTCGGAATAAAGCTGAATATTTTTCGCCCCCATCGGCCGCACTCGCTTGGCCGTATCTTCAGTTGTCACCGGAGTAAAGACGCTTCGCCGTGCCGTAAGGCGGGTAAAGGGGTCAATTTCTCCCAAGCGTTGGGCAATATCCCGCGCCGTTTCGTAGAGTTTGGCTTTGAAGCTAAAATCTTGCCAGAAGGGTTTCGGGGCCGCCTCCCCACCGCCAATGGGGCCCCAGATGAAGGGAACCGGAAGCAAGCAAACCAAACTCGGCGACCAAAACTTCACGTAGGTGACGTGACGCGCCACATCAAATTTCAGCTTGACGTGCAATTTCTTCGTGGCTCGATAGGCGAGAACTTGCCAGAGATAATAGTGAAGTTGGAGTCCTCCTTGTCGTCCTTTAAAATTTTCCTGCCAATTGAAGGGTTCCACGTAGATGAAGTGGAGATTGGGGATGGGGTTGCGCTGCAATTCCGCTTCAATGGGGGGCTGACAAAACTTGCGAGTGACGACCCAGACTTCGTTGTACCGTGCCGACTGTACGGCCACATTCCACCCCACTCCTTCCTCGGAACCCTGGCCGGGTTCGCAAGCAAAGCAAGATAACAGGATTTTCATTCGCGCTCTCCAAATCGGCGATCGGGTTGCTGCTTTTATGGTTCCACAATTCGCGACATTAGCCGACATCCAATGTACTGTATGTCAAAATAGATTCGAGGATTGAAGGAGAAAACACATCGCACACAAATTTTCAGGTCGAAAAGTTGCTGACATTCTTAAAAGTAAAAAAGGGAGCATTAAGCAAGCTAAGCTTCCACCAGAAGCGTTGAATTGGGAAGAGTTTTGCCAATTAACTTGGGAGCAAATCGAGCAAAGAGAAACTCTTAATGTTCCTGGTTTTAAAGTTGTTCGTAAGTTTTTAAGCGATCGGAGATTTGATAAATGAAAGATACCGGATTTAGCAAACTTGTCCTCTTTTTACAACAGCTCGAACAGAAAGAGATCAGCTATACTTTGGCTCATAATCGCGACGAGACAATTATGGTAACTGTTGCTGTGCCTGGAGAACGATGGGAAGCTGAGTTTTTTGCAGATGGGATAGTGGAAATAGAAAAGTTTGTTGGCAATGGAGAAATTGTTGGTGAAGAAATATTGAGCGAGTTATTCGATCGGTTTTCTGAAGAAAATGATTGGGAGGAAGAGCGTTCTAATACTGTCGAACTTGCAACAACTCATCCCACTTTTCAGTAAGTTCGATCTTCATCCCTCACAGGCCAGCTCGATTTTCCTGCTGAATAGCGCGATCGCGCGCCCTCCATTTCTCTTCACTCTATCAAGATTGCCTTATTCATCTAGCTTGTCTCATGGGATACCATAAAAGCAGCTTCTATTAAAGTTACAGCCTATGACTTCGGGAATCAATGGGAAATCAGCCATTATTCGCACAGAACGCGGACTAACGATAGCCGAAACGCGCATCACTCTTTACGACGTGATGGATTTTTTGAAGGAGCAGTATCCACCGAAATTAATCCGTGACAAGTTCAATCTAACAGACGAACAAATTAATAGCGCTTTGTCTTACATTGAAGCACATCGATCTCAAATAGAAATCGAGTATCAAGACGTTCTAAACACAAGAGAAGAAATTCGTCAGTATTGGGAAGAATACAACCGAGACCGCTTTTCTCGCATTGCAAAGATGCCGCGAAAGCCAGAAAAAGAGGCTCTTTGGGCAAAACTGGAAGCGCAAAAAGCGAAACGTTCTGCTGAGAAACAATGACCTTTTTAGTGGACTACAATCTTGATGGCTATGCTCTCGTTTTTCTCGGTATTTTGACGAAGCTCGGCTGGCTTGAGATCGTACCTATCCAATTTATTACTTTCAGAGAAGCTGGGTTATCAATGGAAAGTAGCGATCGCGCCGTTTGGCACTATGCTCAAACTCACCAAATGATGATACTGACGGCGAACCGCAATATGAAAGGTGAGGATTCACTAGAATGGGTTATGCGCGAAGAAAATACGGAAAATTCATTTCCCGTTTTGACCATTGGGGATATCAAGCGCCTGGACGAGTTTGACTATCGAGAGCAATGTGTTGAACGCCTTATTGAGATTATTCTAGAGATTGACAGCTATATGGGAGCAGGGCGGTTGTTTATTCCGTGAAGGTGATACGCGATCGCGCGGCCTCAATTTTCCTTCACTACATCAAGATTGCCTTATTCATCCCTTCTCTTACTCTAGAAGTCAAGAATGTCAATAACTGGGAGGTTCTACGATCGTGTCTGAAATTGACCGGATTACAGTCGATCCAAATGTTTGTCTCGGACAACCCACAATCCGCGGAATGCGTATCGCTGTCAGTTTTGTCCTGAAATTGTTGGCGAGTCATTTGTCAATTGAGGAAATTCTAGCCGCTTATCCCGAACTAGAGAGTGAGGATATTCGACAAGCTCTTAATTATGCAGCTTGGGCGGTGTCAGACTGAACCACGAGTCTTTTGGGGTCTGAGGGGTAAAGGCGAAAAAAGTGCATAAGCAGTTGCGCTTCAGAAATAGAACAACGGTAGAGGCTAGGTTTTTCCATTCTCCCCAACTCAACGCCTTCCTTGATTGCTCAAAAAGCTTATGTTCCCTTCCTTGAAACCCGTACCCGCGATCGCAACGCTATTCTTGTCTCTCATTGCTCCAACCTGGCTGTGTCCCTGTCTGGCGACGGTTGCGGCGCAAGCTTCTGAAACCGAGCAAAATCAACGCGCATCAGAACCGTTACTGGACGTTGAGGGCATTCTCGAACCAGGAGACTCTACCCAGACTAGCGATAATAGCCTTTACGACAAACACTCTTTTGTTGGGACAAAGGGTCAGACGGTTGCAATTGTGCTCGAAAGTCTGGAGTTTGACACCTATCTCCTGCTGCTCGATCCGCAAGGAGAGAAGATTGGCGAGAATGATGATGCGAGCGAGGAAAATACCAATTCGGTCATTACCCTCACGTTGCCGGAGGACGGGACTTACACAGTGCTGGCGAATGCTTATGACGCGCAGGGTCGGGGTCGATATGCCTTGAAGGTTGTACCCATGTTGCCAGGACAAGAGCAACAACTATTGAGTGGTGCTAACAATCGGCAAGCTGAAGCCCATCGCCTCACTCAACGAGCCGCACAGCAATTGACAGCCAGTCAATTTCGAGCTGCACTTCAGTCGTTTGAGCAAGCCTTAGAAATTTATCGGGAAATTGGCGATCGCACCTGGGAAGGGTTAACTCTTACGGGTTTGGGTGCAGTTTACGACAACCTGGGACAGTCCTCGGAAGCGATTGAGTACTACCAACAAGCTTTAGCCATCCACCAAGAAGTGGGCAATCGTGCTGGGCAAGGGGCGACTCTCAACAATCTGGGCAAAGTTCACCACAACTTCGGACAGTACCCGGAAGCAATTGAATACTTCCAACAAGCCCTTGCTATTAACAAAGAGATGGGCGATCTTGCAATAGAAGGGAAAATTCTCAACAATCTGGGTGCAGTTTACGATAGCCTGGGACAGCATCCCAAAGCGATTGAATACTTCCAACAAGCTCTTGCTATTCACAAAGAGAGGGGCGATCTTGCAGATGTTGGGACAACTCTCAACAACTTGGGTACAGTTCACCACGACCTGGGACAGTATTCAGAAGCGATTGAATATTACCAACAAGCTTTAGCTATTCACAAAGAAGTAGGCAATCGCGCCAAGGAAGCGAAAACTCTTAACAATCTGGGTGAAGTTTACCGCAACTTGGGACAGTATCCAGAAGCAATTGAATACTACCAACAAGCTTTAGCTATTCATACAGAAGTGGGCGATCGCGCTGGAGAAGGCACAACTCTCAATAACCTGGGTAATGTTTATAGCAACCTGGGACAATACTCCAAGGCAATTGAGTACTTCCAGCAAGCCTTAGCCATCCTCCAAGAAGTAGGAGATTTCGCTGCGGAAGGAATCATTTTAGGTAATCTGGGTGCAATTTACTTCAATAAAGAACAGTACCCAGAAGCAATTGAATACTACCAACAAGCTTTAGCTATCAGCCAAGAAGTGGGCGATCTTGCTGGAAAAGGGATAACCCTCAACAATTTGGGTAAAGTTTACCGAAATTTAGGACAGTACCCAGAAGCGATTGAACACTTCCAACAAGCTTTGGCCATTGCTAAAGAAGTAGGCGATCGTGTAGGCATTGGGGCAACCCTCAGGGGTATGGGAAATGTCCACCGCAATTTAGAGCAGTATCCCAAGGCAATTGAGTATTTGCAACAAGCTTTAGCTATCAGCCAAGAAGTGGGCGATCTTGCAGGAGAAGGAAAAACTCTCAACAACCTGGGCGAAGCTTACATTGACCAAAAACAGTACGCTGAAGCCGAACAAAACCTCTATGCTGCCATTGCTGTCTGAGAATCTCTACGATCCTCAGATCTCTCCGATACCGACAAAATCTCTATCTTTGAAACCCAAGCCCATACCTACCGACTCCTGCAACAAACCCTGATCGCCCAAAACAAAAGCGATCGCGCCCTCGAAATCTCCGAACGGGGGCGGGCCAGGGCCTTCGTCGAACTCCTCACCCGACACCTCAACCCCCAATCCGAAGAACCGTCCAAGATTGACCCCCCCTCCGTTGCAGAAATCCAACAAATTGCCCAAGACCAAAACGCCACCCTCGTTCAATACTCTGTCGTTTCCGATAGCCTTCTCCTCATCTGGGTTATCTGAGATCTTGCACCATTCTCAGTAAGGGTTGCGTTGGGGAACAAAATCTGAAAAAAAGGGCGTAGTCAAAAGTAGAAGACGGCAACTAAAACCATGCTTCAGCACGCCCAAACGCTAGTGTACAGC
>Ga0207422_1004028_pt1 | contig 12955 bp, 13 predicted proteins | sample MarCyaLeptolynsp_FD_187757 | JGI IMG/M metagenome (GOLD analysis project Ga0207422, IMG submission 187757) | Marine cyanobacterial communities from Panama - species 1 Leptolyngbya sp. (SPAdes) | ecosystem: Environmental > Aquatic > Marine > Unclassified | place: Panama: Panama City | collected...
ATGAAGACGGTTGAGAGGGTCGTCTATGGCGCCTCACCCATGCCTGAGGGTTTGATGCGGCTTGCCTTGGATAAGCTGCCTCACATCGACTTCATCCAGGGCTACGGCCAGACGGAAATGGCACCCGTGATCACCGTGCTGGCGCCAGAGTACCATGTCACCTCAGGTCCGAAATCTGGCAAACTGCGTTCGGCGGGTCAGCCGGCCATGGGCTGTGAAGTCAAGATCGCCAACGAGGACGGCACCATCTGCCCATCTGGCGAAGTCGGTGAGATCTGGTGCCGCAGCCCCGGCTCTATGCTGGGCTATTGGCAACTCCCCGAGCAAACCGCTGACACGCTCCAAGATGGCTGGGTCAAGACCGGGGACGGCGCCTACCAAGACGAAGACGGGTTCATCTTCATCGTTGATCGCATCAAAGACATGATCGTCTCTGGCGGTGAGAACGTTTTCTCAAGCGAAGTTGAGAGCGCTATTTCAACCCATGCTGACGTTGCTGAAGTCGCCGTGGTCGGCATTCCAAGTGAGGAATGGGGTGAGGCCGTACACGCGATTATCGTTCCGCGGGACGGCGCTGAGCCGTCCCTCGAAAGCGTAGTTGAGCACTGTCAGACATCTATCGCGAAGTACAAATGCCCACGCTCGATCGAGCTGCGCAGCGAACCCTTGCCGCTCTCAGGTGCAGGCAAGGTGCTCAAAAAGGACCTACGCGCGCCCTACTGGGAAAGCGCCGGCCGCAACGTCAATTGAACATATTGGATGAGATCGAGAGATGAAAACCAGGATAACTGAATTGTTCGGTATCAAGCACCCAATTATTCAGGGCGGCATGCACTATGTCGGCTTTGCGGAGTTGGCAGCGGCTGTCTCTAACGCCGGAGGGCTCGGCACGATTACCGCGCTCACGCAAAGGTCCCCGGAGGCGCTGGCGAACGAGATAGCACGCTGCAAGGATATGACGGAGGCGCCGATTGCGGTGAATCTGACCTTCCTTCCCATGCTCAATCCGCCAGATTATCCGGCCTATGTGAAGGCCATCATCGATAGCGGTGTGAAAATTGTGGAGACCGCGGGACGTAACCCTGCGCAAGTGATGCCGGTGCTTAAGGATGCAGGGATCAAGGTGATCCACAAATGCACCTCGGTGCGCCATTCGCTGAAAGCGCAAGAGATTGGCTGTGATGCCGTTTCGGTCGACGGGTTCGAATGTGCGGGTCATCCAGGTGAGGACGATGTGCCCAACATGATCCTGCTGCCGCGCGCAGCAGATGAGCTGGACATCCCCTTTGTTGCCTCTGGCGGTCAGGCAGACGGTCGTTCTTTGGCGGCATCGCTCGCAATGGGCGCCGATGGCATTAACATGGGAACACGCTTTATCGCGACCGAGGACGCGCCCGTGCACCAGAACGTGAAGGACGCGATCGTCGCTGCTTCCGAGCTCGATATGCGGCTGATTCTTCGCCCTCTTCGCAACACCGAACGGGTACTGAACAACGCTGCTGTGGAGCGTCTCATTGAAAAGGAGCAGACCCTCGGCGACGCTCTTACCATCGATGACATCAAGGACGAGGTTGCGGGTGTCTATCCCAAGGTCATGCTTGATGGTGACATGGATGCTGGAGCGTGGTCTTGTGGTTTGGTCGCAGGGCTCATTAACGATATTCCGACTTGCCAGGAGCTGATTGACCGTATCGTCAGCGAAGCCGGCGCCATCGTAAACAGCCGGATGAAAGCGATGTTCGCGTGACCGACTACGCAGCTCCCGTTGACGATATTCGTTTCTCAAGCCTCGAGGTTTCAGACTTCGCAGCGCACTATGCCAAGACCTTTGGCGACCTTGATTTGGGTGCGGACGACATTTCAGCGCTGCTTGAGGCCTTTGGCGAGTTTTGCGCTGGTGAAGTCGTGCCCACCAATCGCGATGGTGACGAAATCGGCTGCCGTTTCTCCAATGGCGAAGTCACGACACCGCCGGGATTTCGCGAGGCGTGGAAGAGCTATGCGGATGGCGGATGGCCGTCCCTGGATCAGTCGGCTGAATTTGGCGGGCAAGGCTTGCCGCCCTCGCTAACAACACTCCTGCAAGAGGTTTCAGCGGCAAGCAACCCGGCCTGGCACGTCTACACTGTCGCCGCGCATGGCGCGATGGAGACGCTGGTTTCGCACGGTACGCCCGAGCAGAAGGAGACCTATTTGGGCAAGTTGGTCACCGGCCAATGGGGCGGCACGATGTGCCTGACCGAACCGCATTGCGGATCGGATCTGGGCCTCATTAGAACCACCGCATCGCCGCAGTCGGATGGCACTTATGCGATGAGTGGGACCAAGATCTTCATCTCGGGCGGCGAACACGATTTGACCGAGAACATCGTTCATATTGTCCTAGCCCGCTTGCCCGGTTCGCCTGCTGGTACCAAAGGCTTGAGTCTGTTTATCGTGCCTAAGTTCCTGCCCGATGGCGCAAGCCTGGGTGAGCGCAATGGGGTCTATTGCCGTTCGATCGAGAAGAAGATGGGCATCCACGGATCGTCCACCTGCGAGCTAGAGTTCGACGCTGCCACCGCTTATCTAATCGGTGAGGAAAACCGCGGACTGCAAGCCATGTTCACCTTCATGAATTCAGCAAGACTGGGGTCAGCGGTTGGCGCTTTGGGCCATATCGAGCAAGGCTTTCAAAAGGCCTCAAGTTACGCTCTTGAGCGCCGCCAGATGCGCTCGATCTCGGGAGCCAAGGATTCCGACGCGCCGGCCGACCGGATTATCGTCCACCCCGATGTCCGGCGGATGCTCATGATCCAGAAGGCCTTTGCCGAAGGCGGGCGCATGCTCATCCACGACCTGGCCAAATCGCTCGATGTTAGCGGCCATTCGTCCAGCGAAGACGAACACCTCGCAGCCAGTCGCGCGCTCGAATTGCTGACCCCGGTGGCCAAGGGCTTCCTGACCGAGGTCTCGCTCGAATGCGCCTCGCTCGCGATCCAGTGTTTTGGCGGCCACGGATATGTCCGTGACTGGGGCGTGGAGCAGAATTACCGCGATTGCCGCATAGGGTCGATCTGGGAGGGGACAACAGGCATTCAGTCGCTCGACCTTCTGGCCCGCAAGGTCGCAGGCTCAGGCGGCGAAACGCTGTTCGCCTATCTCGACGCCATCGCGCCCGAGATCGAGCGATGGGACGAGGTTCCAGACTGGTCTGAGCGGCGCGCCGAGTTCGATGCCCTGATCGCTGAGTGGCGCACGGCAACCACCGCCCTCGTCCAAAAAGGCGCACGCAATCCCGAAGCGCTAGGGGCCGCCTCGGTCGATTACCTGCTGCTGACTGGCTACATGCTGCTCGGGTTCCATTGGGGCAGGGCTGCCCGCAAGAGTCACGAGAAGATCGCGGCGGGTGCGGCGGATGCGCCGTTTCTTGCCAACAAACTTGCGACAAGTCGCTTCTATTTCGACCATATCCTGCCGCGCGCACGATTTCATCTAACCGCGCTAGAACGGCCCGCTGAGACCATCATGAGCGTTGAAGAAACCGCTTTCGATCGCACTGCACTAACTTTTGGAGCCTGATGTGAAAGTAACCGTCACCAAAGACGCCCCAATCGTCACGATCAGCGTAAACCGTGCTGAAGTGCGCAACGCAATTGATCGTGAGACAGCCGAACTGCTAGCGCAAGCGTTTCGGGATTTCGAGGAAGACGATGACCTCAAAGTAGCTGTGCTCGCAGGACAAGGCGGGCAGTTTGGCGCAGGCGCTGATCTCAAGAGCATCGCGCGAGGTGAGAGGCTTCGATTTGAAGAGACCGGAGACTCGCCGCTTGGCCCCATCCGAATGCGCCTTTCCAAGCCGGTAATTGCCGCCGTACAGGGCTACGCCGTTGCGGGAGGCATGGCGTTGGCGCTGTGGTGCGACATGCGTGTGATGGAAAAGACTGCCACCTTTGGCATGTTTGACCGCCGCTATGGTGTGCCCATGCTCGGGGCGGTGACCGTGAACCTGCCGCGTCTAATCGGGCTTTCGCGCGCAATGGACCTCATTCTCACGGGCCGCGCGGTTGATGCCGAGGAGGCCTTCCACATTGGTCTTGCAAACCGACTGACCGAGGCGGGCGAAGGATTGGTCGCGGCACAGGATCTGGCACGCGAAATCGCTTCATTCCCTTGGGAGTGCGTGGTGAACGACCGCAAGGCCCTGCTGGATGCTATGGATATGACCTCAGAGCTCGGACAACGAAACGAGTTCCGCCTTGGCATGGAAGTTTTTGATGGCGGAATTGCCAAAGAAGGCGCCGGGCAGTTTGCTGCCGGACAAGGTCGTCACGGTAAGTTTGAGTAGTCACAAAAGCAGGAGAGACTTCGTGGAAGCCCAGTCCGAAACCGTGACCACCGAGTGCCTCGATGACATTCTGGTGGTGACCATAAACCGGCCCGATGTTCGTAACGCGGTTAGCGCCGAGACGGCGACCGAGCTTGCTCGCGTCTTCGGTGAGTTTGATCAGGACGATAGCCTGAAGGTCGCTGTGTTTGAAGGTGCCAACGGCACATTCTGTGCAGGCGCTGACCTGAAGGCGGTGAGCGAAGGAACCTTTCGCGAAATGCCCATTCCTTCTGCACCAATGGAAAGAAACGCTGCCAATGGTCCCATGGGGCCGTCATACATGCGACTAGTCAAGCCCGTGATAGGTGCAATCTCTGGTTATGCGGTCGCAGGTGGCCTTGAGCTGGCCCTTTGGTGCGATATGCGGGTTGTGGAAAGCACCGCAGTCTTCGGGGTCTTCTGCAGGCGATGGGGCGTGCCTTTGATCGACGGTGGCACGGTAAGGCTGCCTCGGTTGATCGGCCATTCTAACGCGCTCGATTTGATCCTCACCGGGCGTCCAGTGGAAGCGGACGAGGCGAAGGTCATGGGACTGGCGAACCGAGTGGTTGAACCGGGCGAAGCTCGGGCTGCGGCCATCGAGATCGCAAAACAAATGGCCAAATTCCCTCAGCAATGCATGCGCAACGACCGCCAATCCTCCTACGAGCAATGGGATCTCTCGTTTGAAGAAGCGATGATCAACGAGGCCAAGCTCGGTCGCCAGGTGCTGGACTCCGGTGAGACAGTTGCCGGTGCCACGCGTTTCGCCTCTGGAAAAGGCCGTGGGGGAAACTTTCAAGACATTTAGAGTGTACCTTGAGAGCATTGGCAGAAACCGATCAAGCGTCCGCTTTCACCCCCAATCCCGGTCATAAAGCCGTGACTTGAAGTGGGCCGGTTGCTGACTGTCGGCTTTGATAAGTTGCTTAGCTGGAGCCGCCATTGAAAATCGCGTCGAAGCCAGCTCTTTGTTCGAGACACACGGCTGATCGAGAAACGACCAACGTCAGGTAGCACAACTATGCTATGCTTTCTGAGCTAAGCTACTTCACGTTTTGTTGGGAGTCTCAGTAAATGGCGGACAAGATAGAATTCTACACCGAGAGCCAGCGTGAGCTTCAGACACAGCACGACACAATCGGATTGGCGGATGCCCTTGCAAGTGCTGCCGTTTCTCATGAGCTATCTGACCAGCACCGACAGTTCATTGAGAGCAGAGATTTCTTCTTCCTTTCGACCGTAAATGGCGAAGGCGAGCCAACTGTCTCATACAAAGGTGGAGCTGTTGGTTTCGTCCGAACACTTGATGCAAATCGCCTCTTGTTTCCTTCCTATGATGGCAACGGGATGTTTCTTTCAGTTGGAAACATGGTCGAGACCAGCAAAGTAGGATTGCTTTTCATCGACTTCGAAACCCCCAATCGTCTTCGTGTCCAGGGGACCGCGCGAGTTCTGGATCAAGGAGTTGATCGATCGCCTTTCCCAGGAGCCGATCTTATAGTCGAGGTTCAGGTTACGTCCGCGTTCGTGAATTGCGCGCGATACATTCACAAGCACACCAGAATGGAAGACTCTCGCTACATTCCTGATGATCGGGGAACACAGCCATTGCCTAGCTGGAAGAGAATTGACGGATTCCAGGATGTGCTGCCGAGTGGCGAGAGTGAACGGGTGGCAGCGACAGGCGGTACGATTGATGAAGGGGAGTATCGTCGCTTGCTGCAGGAAGGCAAATCCTGATCATCGCACAAGTGAAATCAGGAAATGGGCCGATTGCAGAATGTCAGCTTTAGGTCCCGAAGCGTCGGAGAGCGGTCATTCCGCTCACGCCCCAGTTGCGGACCATCTGGAAATTGATATCGCCTTTCAGCTTACCTGATAGGCTATTCCAATGGTTGTTGTAACAAGGCCTCTTATCCGCTCCGAAATGGCTCTTGCGGCTATAGTTTATCGTGCATCTTTTGATGAAAGACTTCCTTCGCTATCAGGGCTGCACACTCCCGACGAGGATCGCGTCTTCTTCGAGACGGTTGTCTTTGGCGAGTGTTCTGTCCGAGGAGCGTTTAGCGAAGACGAATTGGTCGGAGTAATGGCCTTACGCGATCGATGGATAGATCAGTTGTATGTCTTACCTGAAATGCAGGGCCAAGGCATCGGAAGACAATTGCTTCGCATCGCCCAGACTGAGCAATCGGAACTGTCACTTTGGACCTTCCAGCGAAACCAATTGGCCCGCCGCTTCTACGAAAGGAATGGTTTTGTCGCCGTTGAACACACAGATGGGTCCGCAAACGAAGAGCGTGAGCCAGACGTGAGATACTATTGGGAGAAAGTGCGCGGCACATGAAAGCCCGCTTCCAACCTCAATCTCACGGCTATGTGAACTTGAGGTGGCCCTATTATGGGCTTCTGAACCGAGCTCGCATTTGTGTTGCTGCATGCGACAAGGCTTGTGGACTTTTCCGGCGCTGCGTAACTGAAATTGAAGATGGTCAATCTTGACGGTGACGGAAATGAAGCGTTTCTCAATCACAGGCAGCTCTGGCCGAATTGGTCGAGGCATCCATCGACTTTTGGCAGCTAACCATCGCGTCAAAGGTATCGACCGGTCTCCCAGTTCGGCTACAAACATAGTAGCCGATCTAGCTGATGAGGACGCATTGCGGGCTGCATTCGAAGACTGTGCTGCAGTCTTTCACACTGCAGCACTCCACTCTCCGCACGTGGGCATTTTTCCTGACAAAGAGTTCGAGCAGATCAACGTCGAAGGGACCGACAGCGTCTTGCGAATCGCGCTTGAGCTCGGCGTCCCCCACGTAGTGATCACCAGCACAACGGCTCTCTATGGCTATGCCTCGCAAGACGAGGCTACTGCAACATGGATAACCGAGGAGACCGTCCCACAGCCTCGCACAATCTACCATCGGACAAAGCTCATGGCCGAAGCCCTGGCAAAGGAGTGTTCCAACAAGTCGTTAAGGGTAAGCATCATTCGGATGTCTCGTTGTTTCCCGGAACCAGCTCCCTTGATGGCTGCGTACCGCCTGCACCGAGGAGTTGATGTTCGGGACGTGGCTACTGCACACTTGGCTGCCGTGAACAACGGCGGCTCAACTTTTTCTGTCTTCAATGTGTCGGGGAAACATCCGTTTGAACAGAAGGACTGCGAAGCTCTAAAATTCGATGCAGAAGGAGTTTTGAGAGAGAAGTGCCCTGAGCTAGTGACATCATTTGAGCGACGAGGGTGGTCACTGCCCAGTTCGATTGACCGCGTGTACGATGCCAGCAAGGCGAGAGATGAACTAGGGTGGGAAACAAAGTATGGGTTTGAAGAAGTACTAGCCCAGCTAGATCGCTACTCTTCTGAAGTTCTCCCAGCCCAAGCCCCTGGGAGCGAAGTGAAAGAGTAGAGATTGGCGGGTTGTAATGCGGAGTGTTCCAGCGTCCGCTTTCACCCCCAATTTCAGGAATGGAGAGTAGGCTCGATCTGGGCCGGGAGCGGAATGGCAAGTCCTGAAACAGTTTTAGAGAAAGCGGACGCTACTCTGACTGTTACGCCATGGGGATACTCCCGCGCCGTTGACATTTTTCGGCCCCGGACCGCGTTACATTGTTGGTCAGTCGGGCGAAAAGAACGCGCGCAATTTGGCGAGAAACGAATTTTCGGATTTTATTCCCTCTTGCTTTGTCGCTGCACGCAGCGGACCGCAGAAATCAACTTTAGACTGCAAACCGTTGGGCGCCATCAAGCGCGTGCACGCCGTCGGCACGAAGGGCTCCAATCGGCAGGCACCGGTCTTCGGTCGAGGCCGGCACAGACCGCACAAGCATCAGGATGAAAGACGTCATATTGGATTTCGACCGGACAATCCGGATTGTCTGGCATTATACGTGCACAAGACTGCGCGTTGCTGTGCCGGAAGATCACGAACGATGCTCGCACCAGCATGGTCTCGTGCGCGCAGATCGGATCCACCATGCTTTTTGCTGATTCCGGCAAGTGCCGTGCGGCTCAGAAAGGCGTTCGTCCTGATTCCGATCTCAACATCGTCGAACGTTTGGTCGACAAGAACCGTACTTTTGGCCGAGAATACGATAGAAAGTATCGATCGACAAAGATGTCTTCGACCGTAAGACGTATCTCCTACTTGTCAAAAATCGATTGTCTTGATACCACTCATTTTACTGCGGTGCAGAAATATACTATTCTGGAGAGTATTAAGACTGAAGGGGAGGATTGGCACAATGAGCAAAGAACACTTTATCGAATTCTACAGTAAGTATGTTCATCCCAACCAGGATCTGAAGGCCGAACTGGCCAAGGCATCCTCCCAAGACGAGTTTATGAAGATACTCTCTCCCATGGCCCGCGAAGCCGGTGTGGAGTTCACCATGCAGGATGTCGAAGAAACGGTTCGAGGTGAAATGGAATTCGTACTGAAAAGCCTTCAGGATCGCGACGACACGCCGCTAGAACATCGCGAAGAGTTCTTCAATCCGCTGGGATCACGGATCCTGAGCATGGGGAACGACATGGGCACTTGCCACTGTTGATATCTGTTGCGTCACCGCAGTCCGGTCGCTCCGGACTGCGAACAGATTCGAAACATCAACATGGAGGAGGAGATGTATCTTGCGATCAAGCAGGGCAGTATCCTCAATGAGGAGACCAATGTTCTGATTTCCAGCCGCAGTGCATATTCGCTGCGGCTGAACGACGATGCCGCCAGCATCGTCAAGGCCATCGGCCAGTCGGCGCGGTACGACGATACGCGCCAGTCGCTGCAGTCGACCTATGGCGGTGATGGAGAACGGTTCCGCAAGCATTTCGATGCTTTCCTGGATTTTCTCGACGGCGAGGGATTCCTGACCCGTTCAGACCGGGAAGAAGCGACCAATTTCCGCAAAATTGACGGTGGCGGCATCGCCCGGTTGTTCGTCGAGCTGCTGTCGGGCTGCAACCTGACCTGCAGCCACTGCTACGCTCATCACGAGAAGAAGCACCATCATCTGCGCGATGTCGACCGGCTGCTGTCGCATATGAGCGAAGCGGCCGAGATGGGCGTGCACAAGATCGACCTTACCGGGGGGGAAGTGTTTATCTTCCCCGGCCTGCGACGGATCCTCGAGCATCTGACCAAACTTAATGTGCCTGTGAATCTGTATTCGAACCTCACCATGCTGGATCAGCAGAAACTGGACTATCTGCGCGAACAGTCGCTGGCCTCGATCATCACCAGCCTAGATGCTTTCACACCCGAATTGCACGATAGCTTCCGTGGACAGAAGGGGGCTTGGGAGAAGACCGTCGGCAACATTCGTTTGTTGGTGGATGCTGGGATCCCCGTTCGCGTGAACACGGTGCCGACCACCGAAACCATGCACGAGGTCAAGGATCTGTGCGATTTTCTTTATAACGATGTCGGCGTAACCAATATCGTGATCGGAACGCTATTCGATGTGGGGCGGCAGAACGAATCGCAGCTCGACCACATCGACCAGAAAACGATTTCCGAGCTGGTTGCCGAGATCAATTTCGATGTGTTCGATCGCAATATCGACACGCTGAAACGCAATAACGGGGTCTCGGCCTCCGATATCGACCGTCCTGGCTGTGGGGTCGGCCGCGACATGCTGTTTCTCACCAGCTGGGGCGAATATGCCTATTGCCCGATTCTCACCTCACGCGAGGCGGCGGAGTTCGGCGTCGGCAATTTCTATGAAAGCAGCTTTACCGAGATAGCCGAACACTTTTTGGAAACAACCTCTGCGCCCTCGTGCTCGAACGTCTCTAATTGCAGCTTCGGTTCGGTGTGCCAAAGCGGCTGCCGAGCACGCAGTTTCCATTCCTATGGTGATCTGACCGCGCCGGATAAAACGCGCTGCGACTTTTGGGGGGCACTGAAGGAGCGATCCGAAGCAGCTGCCGTGCAATGAAGTGGTTCCGCCGTATCAACGAAGCAAGTGGCGACGATCCGTGGAGCCCGAACATGCCGGCACTGCTGTTTCAGGGCGATCCGCAATCGAAAGAAGATTTCGAGGAATGTCTGGAGGAAATCTCCGCACTGTCCGGCTGTTGCAATTCGGGCCGCTGCTGCGAGCGTGCGCCGGAGCTGACGCCGGACGAGCGGCAGAATCTGGAAGCGGAATACCCCGACATAAAGTTAGAAAAGGGCAAACCCTGTCCCTTCCGCCAGGATGGAGGGTGCGCGGTGCACCATAAGACGGAAGGCTTTACCAAGCCGTTGCAATGCCGCAGCTATATCTGTCGCCCGCTGGTGCGAAACAATCAAGAATGGTTACGGCGGTTCTGCAATCACTGGGATCTGGAGTTCTGATATCTATAAGGAAACGGAATATCCCACACTCGAATTCTGCAAGCGCGATCCGGCCTATACCGAGACCGTGTGCCCGGACATTGATCGCTTCTTCAAGTTCAAGAAGCTGCATTTTACCGGTTCCGACAGCGCGGAGAAATTCTACTGTGCAATGCAGGACGATACCCAAGCTTGGCCGGGCGTTTTCCTAGCCGATATCGATCTCGACGGCTGGCAGCAGGACCAGGATCAGGCCCGCAGAAACTGGATCGTAAGTGCCCGAACCACCTGGAATGGCTCCAGGAGCGATCTGATAGCGGCTATAGAGAGTTTGGGCCTGAGGTCGTTCTCGCTGGAGGTAGACCTGCTGAAATCGGGTACGGAAGGGCTGCTGGAACTCGCCTGCGGCCTGCCGGAACATGCCGAGATGTTCGTGGATCCGATCTTCTCGGGAGGGCCCAGCGAAATCACCCAATTCGTGTCGATGCTCAACGATATGGTCCATCGTCTTGCGGGCGGTCCCAAAGACAGACTGCTTTTCCCGGCGCGAATGATGAAGCGCAGCGCGCTGCTCAAGCATCCTTGCAATGCCTATGTCTGCAAGGGGCTGCATTGCCATTCCGGTAAATCTGGCAAGCCCCGGCACCTTTTCGTGCGCGAGGACAGGAAGATCGTGCCCGAATGCCCGATGCTGCCGGACGACTATATCATCTATGACCTGGATCGTCCGGCCTATCCCGCCGATTTCGATGTGGGGGCTTTGGAACTGTTTGCCGGAGATATGAAATGGCTGTTCAAAACCTACGTCTTGGGAAGCGAACACGAGATCATACCGATGGTTACGATCCTGCCGCACGTTCCGCTGCTGCGGACCAGCCTACTGCAAAGCACCCGCTCGACTTTCGCGTCTATATAACCAGCCGCTGCAATTCGCGCTGCCGCTATTGCTATCGCGGACTGGGGCTGGCTCCGGAACAGATTCCTCCGCGATCCGATCTTCCGCCGGAAAGTCTGTTCGCGCTTATCGACAGCAGCCCGGAACCGATCGAATCGATCAAGCTTTCCGGCGGCGAACCGTCGTTTCATCCTGAGATCAGCACAATCATAGATGAGCTTGCAGAGCGTGAGATTTTCACCGAACTCTATAGTAACGGCGCCCTGACAAGATTGCCCGGCCGGGTGCTGGACAAGGTGGGAAAGTTCAACCTGAGCTTCGACAGCCTCAATTCCGTCACCAATAACCATATTCGGGGAGACCGTTACGCCACCCGCGCATTCGATAACGCCATCAAGCGTTTGCGCGAACTCGATAAAGATGTGATCGAGGTCCAGATAACGCTGACTCGTGCTTCGGTGACGGATTTGGACGCCACCATCGCATATCTGGTCGAAGAGTTGGGGATCGATCGCATCAAGATATCGGATATCGTCGAGGAATTTACGGGCCAGTATGCGGGCCAAAGAGTGGGTCAGGACGATCTGGCGCGGGTTTTGGAGATCATTGAGCAATCAAGAGAAAAATATCATTTCACAAAGATTATTAGATCGACATCGTTCGACCGCGTTAGATACCTTTCTCTCCATAGGAATATCAGACATTTGCGATCTGCATTTCTCAATCAAGAATCCGATCTATACTTGTTCATAGCCGAACATGAGTATTTCAAAGTAGGGAATATAGAGGAGTCCTCTGCCGAAAATATCTGGAATGAATTCACAAGAATGGAGTCGAAGGCAGAGAAATTTATGGACTTCTGCTTTTTGGAACTGCAAAGATCCGATTTGCGGTATGTCACCCCGACAGAATATCTTTACGATCAAAAATACCTTGCAGAATTCATCGCCCATTATGGTGCGTGACGTTTCGAAAATTCCTTTGTTCGGAAAACGGATTTTGATCCGACAAGTGTCTCACGAAGACGCGCCATACCTGCTGAAATGGTGGAACGATCCCGCGATCATGGCACATGTCGGTTTCCCGGCTGGGCTCGACATCGAAAAGAACGAAGTCATATCACTGCTCAACGAGGTTACGGACGAGAAGAACCGTCTGCTCATTCTCGACCGGTCGAGCGGTCGCCCCATAGGGGAGATGAACTATACCATCGCCGGCAGAGGCAAAGCGTCTCTCGGCATCAAAATCGGCGAACTGGCCTGTCAGAACAAGGGATACGGCAAAGAGGCCGTGGAGCTGTTGCTCGGCTATCTCTCTCAGTCACTTGGAATCTCGCAGGTCGCGCTCGACGTTAGAGAGGACAACTTCCGTGCGCAACGCCTATATGAATCA
>Ga0207422_1004029_pt1 | contig 12954 bp, 13 predicted proteins | sample MarCyaLeptolynsp_FD_187757 | JGI IMG/M metagenome (GOLD analysis project Ga0207422, IMG submission 187757) | Marine cyanobacterial communities from Panama - species 1 Leptolyngbya sp. (SPAdes) | ecosystem: Environmental > Aquatic > Marine > Unclassified | place: Panama: Panama City | collected...
CCGCGCCGTTGAATCCCCTCAACGTTGTGCACCGCGAAAGGTGCCGCTTCAGCACAGGGGGTTTCGATGACCAAGCGCATGAAGCTCGATAGCGAGGACGTGGCCCGCGCGCGGCGCGACCATCTGGGCGAGAAGGAGGTGGTGAACGGTCCGGTTCCGCGTCCGGGCGACCGCCAGGTCGTCGTGCGCTTCGGGCGCTAGGCGGGGCGCTCGAATGGCGCGCCCGGTCACCGTCGCCGCGACGCAGATGGCCTGCGGGCCGGACGCGGCGACCAATCTGGACAGGGCTGAGACCCTGGTCCGCCGGGCGGCGAGCGACGGCGCGCAGGTCATCCTGCTGCAGGAGCTGTTCGAGACGCCGTATTTCTGCAAGGACCAGGACGCGGCCTATTTCGACCTGGCGCGGCCGGTCGCCGGCAACCCGGTGATCGCCCGTTTCGCTGAGCTCGCCCGTGAGCTGTCGGTGGTGCTGCCGTTCAGCTTCTTCGAGGCCGGCAACAACGCCCATTTCAACAGCCTGGTGATGATTGACGCCGACGGCGACGTGCTCGACCTGTACCGCAAGGCGCACATCCCCGACGGGCCCGGCTACCAGGAGAAGTTCTATTTCACCCCGGGCGACACCGGATTCCGGGTCTGGGACACCGCCTATGGTCGCGTTGGCTGCGCCATCTGCTGGGACCAGTGGTTCCCAGAGGCGGCCCGGTCGATGGCGCTGCGCGGGGCGGAGATGCTGTTCTACCCGACCGCCATCGGCAGCGAGCCGCCGCCCGCCCCGCCGGTCGACAGCTCGGCCCATTGGCGGCGGGTGATGCAGGGGCATGCCGGTGCCAACCTGATGCCGCTGGTGGCCAGCAACCGGATCGGCCGGGAGGTCGGGGCGACGTCGGAGATCACCTTCTACGGCACCTCTTTCATCGCCGACGAGACCGGGGCCATCGTCGCCGACGCGGCGGATGCCGAGGAGGCGGTGATCACCGCGACCTTCGATCTGGACGCGGTGCGGGCCCGACGGCTCGGCTGGGGCGTGTTCCGCGACCGCCGTCCGGACCTCTACGGCGCCATCGCGACGGCCGACGGGGGCCGGTGACGGCGGTCAGGCGACGCTCCCCGGCTCGGGACCGGGACGCTCAGGTGTCTGACGTCGCCAGCAGCGCCGCCGCCATCTCCGCCCATTCGGTATCCAGGTCGCCGCGGGTATGCGGCTTGCCGGCGCGGCGGAACCAGTAACCGGCATTCATCTCGTCGCCCTCGACTCGATGCAGGTGGGCATGCACCCAGGCCGCGTCGGCGCCGTCATCGGACTGCACGGTCTCGTGCGCCGCCTCCCAAGCGCCGCGCCCCTGGTGCCAGAGCCCGAGCAGGGCCGGGCCGAGGCCGTCCGGTGGTGCCTCGCGGGCGAGGGAGGCGCGGAATTCCTCGAGCGTCATCGCGTGGCTCCCGAAGCACGGTGCTCCGCGACGGAGTCGCGTCTAGTCATGATGGGCCCCGTGCTTGATTTCCTCGATCGCGATGTTCGGATAGTCGGTGATGATGCCGTCCACGCCCATCTCCGCCAGGGCCCGCATCTCGGCGGCGTCGTTGACCGTCCACACATGCACCTCCAGGCCGATCGCGTGGGCGGCGGCCAGCGCCTCTGGCGTGAGGTCGCGGTGGAAGGGCGACCAGATGTCGCCGCCGAGATGGGCGATCGCCTTGGGGATGGCCGCCGGGTCGCGCCCGCCGAAATCGTCGATGTCGAGCCCCGCCAGCCAGGGCGAAGCGCCGTGGCGCGCCGCCTGGACGTTGTTCAGCCAGTTGCGCGCCGCCGTCAGGTGGGCGGTCTGGATCTCCGGTGCGAGTTCCTTGACCGCCACCAGCGTGCGCCAGTCGAAACTCTGGACGATCGCCCGGTGCGCCATCCCCGTCTGGCGGATGTCGGCGACGACCGCCGCCGCGAACGCCTGCGGGCCGACCGTCTCGTCCGGCGCCAGCGGCGAGATCTTGGTCTCGATGTTGAACCGCAGCGTCTCGGGCCCCCGGGCGGCGGCGACGGTCAGCACCTCGGCCAGGGTCGGAATCGGCGTTCCGTCCACGGGGAGTTGGTCGGGGAACCGCTGGGCGGCGCGGCTGCCGGGCCGAACCCGGCCGACGTCGACCTCGTGCAACTCGGCATGGGTGAGGGCGTGGACCGGTGTCTCCGCCTCAATCCATGCGCCGCGCACCCGCGCGAGATCCGGCGACAGCGTCCGGTCGTGCAGGACGACGACCACGCCGTCGCGGGTGACGCCGGTGTCCATCTCCAGAATGTCCACGCCGAGATCCATCGCCACCTCGAACGCCGGCAACGTGTTCTCCGGCATCAGGCCCCGGGCGCCGCGATGGCCGTGAATGTCGATGGCCAGTGCCGGGCCGGCGGCAACCCAGGCGGCCAGGCCGAGAGCGGCTAGGGCGAGAATGGTGGCGGATTTCCTCATGAACGCGGGACCTCCCTCAGGTTCGGCCGGCGACGCCATGTGGCGGGATCGACGGCCGGTTGGCAACCCCGTAACTCGATGGTCATCGAAGTGTCATGTTGGCGTAATTGTCTCTAATATATGCCTGCGGCGTGCCGAAATCGTGCTGCGCATCTGGGGGTCGTCGCGATACCTCATCCCCCACCCGGTCAGCCCGGCACTGGCGACGTCGCCAATAAGCAAGCAACCTGTTTCCGGGGGAATACAAATGTTCAATTCGAAGAAGATCGTGGCGGGCCTGGTCGGCGCCTATGCGCTGTCCGTGTCCGGCGAGGCGCTCGCTGCCACCGAGATCCAGTGGTGGCACGCGATGGGTGGCAACCTTGGCAAACTCGTCAACGAGATGGCCGAGGGCTACAACGCTTCCCAGTCCGAGTATAAGGTCGTGCCGGTCTACAAGGGCAACTACACCGAGACCATGACCGCGGCCATTGCGGCCTTCCGCGCCAAGCAGCAGCCGCACATCGTGCAGGTTTTCGAGGTCGGCACCGCGACCATGATGGCCGCCGAGGGCGCCGTCTATCCGGTCTACAAGCTGATGGAAGACACCGGCACCGCGTTCGATCAGAGCGCCTACCTGCCGGCCGTCGTCTCCTACTACACCACGCCGGACAACAAGCTGCTGTCGCTGCCGTTCAACAGCTCGACCCCGGTGCTCTGGTACAACAAGGACGCGCTGGACAAGGCCGGCGTCGAGGTTCCGACGACCTGGGCCGAGATGTTCGACGCGTCGAAGAAGGTTGTCGCCTCCGGCATGAAGTGCGGCTTTTCCTTCGGCTGGCAGTCCTGGGTCATGATGGAGAACTTCTCCGCGTGGCATGACCTGCCGATCGGCACCAAGCAGAACGGTTTCACCGGCCTCGACACCGCGTTCACCTTCAACAACGACGGTGTCACCAACATGCTGCAGACGATCGCCGACAGCCAGTCGGAGAACCTGTTCCAGTACGGTGGCCGCCGCGGCGAGAGCCTGCCGATGTTCACCAACGGCGAATGCGCCATGTGGATGAATTCCTCGGCCTATTACGGGTCGATCAAGGAGCAGGCCAAGTTCAACTACGGCCAGGCCATGCTGCCGCTGAACGCCGACGTCGCCGGCAAGCCGCAGAACTCGATCATCGGCGGTGCCACCCTGTGGGTGCTGCAGGGCAAGCCGGCTGGCGAGTACAAGGGTGTTGCCGAGTTCTTCAACTACCTCTCCTCGCCCGAGGTGCAGGCCGAATGGCACCAGGAGACCGGTTACGTGCCGATCACGACGGCCGCCTACGAGCTGTCGAAGGAGCAGGGCTTCTACGAGTCCAATCCGGGCACCGACACCGCGATCCAGCAGCTGTCGCTGAACACCCCGACGGTCAACTCCAAGGGCCTGCGTTTCGGCTCCTTCGTTCAGGTGCGTGACATCATCAACGAGGAGATGGAAGCGCTGTGGGCCGGCGATAAGACCGCCCAGGCCGCCATGGACACCGCCGTCGAGCGGGGCAACGAACTGCTGCGCAAGTTCGAGAAGGCCAACGACTAAGGACCGTTCTTCACCCCGCCAGGGGTGAGACGACCGATACCAGGGGGCCGGCGCCACGGTGCCGGCCTCCGCCGATGTCTTCGCGGGGGGCCTCCTTGATCAAGCGCGTCACCTTCCGGCACAAGTCGCTGCCGTATCTGCTGCTGGCACCGCAGCTGATCATCACATTCGTTTTCTTCCTTTGGCCGGCGGCCCAGGCGCTTTACCAGTCGATGCTGGTCGAGGATGCCTTCGGTCTGAAGACCGAGTTCGTCTGGTTCGAAAATTTCGAGGAACTGTTCGGCGACCCGCTCTACGTCGACGCGTTCGTCAACACCGTCGTCTTCAGCTTCTCGGTCGCGTTCATGTCCATGGCGGCGGCGCTGCTGCTCGCCGTGATGGCCGACCGCACGATCAAGGCCGCAACGGCGTACAAGACCCTGCTGATCTGGCCCTATGCCGTCGCCCCCGCGGTCGCCGGCGTGCTGTGGTTCTTCATGTTCAATCCGGTGGTCGGCATCAACGCCTACCTGCTGCGGGCGATCGGCTACGAGTGGAACCACTATCTCGACGGCGGCGACGCCATGACGCTGGTGGTGATCGCGGCGTCGTGGAAGCAGATCAGCTACAACTTCCTGTTCTTCCTCGCCGGCCTTCAGGCGATCCCGCGCTCGCTGATCGAGGCGGCAGCGATCGACGGGGCCAGCCCGTTCAAACGGTTCTGGACCATCATCTTCCCGCTGCTGTCCCCGACCACGTTCTTCCTGCTGGTGGTGAACGTGGTCTACGCCTTCTTCGACACCTTCGGGATCATCCACGCCACGACCGAGGGAGGGCCGGCCGGCGCCACCCAGATCCTGGTCTACAAGGTGTTCAGCGACGGCTTCGTCGGCCTCGACCTCGGCGGCTCAGCGGCCCAGTCGGTGGTGCTGATGGTCATCGTGATCAGCCTGACGGTGGTGCAGTTCCGCTACATCGAGCGGAAGGTGGAGTACTGATGGTCGAGAACCGCCCCTGGCTGACGGTGCTGTCGCATCTGGTCGTCATCGCTGGGATCATCGTCACGGTGATGCCGATCTGGATTACCTTCGTCGCCTCGACCCATCCGATCGAGAACATCATGGATGGGACCATCCCGATGTGGCCGGGCGACCGGTTCTTCGAGAACTACGCGACGGTGCTCGGCAGCGGGATCGAGGATGCCGGCGGCGTTCCTGTCTCCACCATGCTGATGAACAGCATGATCATGGCGCTGTCGATCACGGCGGGGAAGATCGCGATTTCGCTGATCGCCGCCTTCGCCATCGTGTATTTCGACTTCCCGTTCCGCATGACCTGCTTCTGGATCATCTTCGTCACGCTGATGCTGCCGGTGGAGGTGCGGATCCTGCCGACCTTCGCCGTGGTGGCCAATCTCGGGATGCTGGACAGCTATGTCGGCCTCAGCCTACCGCTGATCGCGTCGGCGACCGCCACCTTCCTGTTCCGCCAGTTCTTCCTGACCGTGCCCGAGGAACTGGCCGAGGCGGCGCGGATCGACGGGGCGGGCCCCTGGAAGTTCTTCAAGGACATCCTGGTGCCACTGTCGCGCACCAACGTGGCGGCGCTGTTCGTGATCCTCTTCATCTACGGCTGGAACCAGTATCTCTGGCCGTTGCTGGTGACGACGGACGAGTCGTTCTACACGGTCGTCATGGGCATCCAGCGCATGACCCAGGCGGCGGAATCGCTGCCGCTGTGGCACCTGGTGATGGCGACCACGATGCTGGCGATGATCCCGCCGGTGATCGTCGTCGTCGCCATGCAGAAGTTGTTCGTCAAGGGCCTGGTGGAAACCGAGAAATAGGGAGCGCCGAGACCATGGCGGAATTGCACCTCAGCGGTGTTCAGAAGATCTATCCCAACGGCTTCCACGCCATTCACGGGATCGACCTGGATGTGAGCGACGGCGAGTTCATCGTGCTGGTCGGCCCGTCCGGCTGCGGCAAGTCCACGCTGCTGCGCATGGTGGCGGGCCTGGAGACCGTGTCCGAGGGCGACGTGCAGATCGGCGGCCGACTGGTCAACCAGTTGGAACCGGCGGACCGGGACATCGCCATGGTATTCCAGAACTACGCCCTGTATCCGCACATGAAGGTCTACGACAACATGGCCTACGGCTTGCGCAACCGCGGCATGGCCAGGGACGAGATCGACCGCCGGGTACGGGAGGCGGCGGCGATCCTGGAGCTGGCGCCGCTGCTGGACCGCCGGCCGAACCAGCTCTCCGGCGGCCAGCGTCAGCGCGTCGCCATGGGCCGCGCCATCGTGCGCGAGCCGTCGGTCTTCCTGTTCGACGAGCCGCTGTCCAACCTGGACGCCAAGTTGCGCGTGCAGATGCGGGTCGAGATCAAGCGCCTGCAGCGCCGCCTCGGCATCACCAGCCTGTATGTTACCCACGATCAGGTCGAGGCGATGACCATGGCCGACCGGCTGGTGGTGATGAACGGCGGGCGGGCCGAGCAGATCGGCACCCCGATCGAGCTATACGACGCGCCGGCGACCACCTTCGTGGCGACCTTCATCGGCTCGCCCTCGATGAACCTGCTGAGCGCGACGATGACCGCTGACGGGGCCGGTGTGGCGCTGGCATCGGGCTCGACGGTCATGCTGCCGGAGGCCCGCGGCGACCTTGCCGGCCGTGCGGTGCAGTTCGGGGTACGGCCGGAACACTTCGCCGTCGCCGATGCCGGGCTGCGGCTGCGCCTGGAACTGGTCGAGGCGCTGGGGGCGGACACCCTGCTGCACGGGCACCTGGACGGCGACGACAGCCAGATGGTCACCGTGCGCCTGAGCGGGCATTTCGCCAGCGACGCCGAGACGGTGCGCGTGGTGCCGGGCCGGCAGATCCACCTGTTCGACCCGGGCAGCGGGGCGCGGCTATAGAGCAAATCATGTTTTGGCGAGATCGCCGGCGATCGCGATGAGGCACCTGTTCGCCGGCGATCATCCTGCGCGTTGCTCTGGCTGACGTCCCGGGATGACGGTGGAAGGCGCCCCGGAGCCGACGCTCCGGGGCTCTTCGATCTGATCAGGTGTAGCGATACGGACGCCCGGCTTTCTCCATGTCGGCGTTGTACCGCTTGAAAATCTCCACGACCTTCGCCTTGAGCGGCGACTCGGCGGCGATCTCGTCCCAGAACACCCGGGCGGCGGCCTCGACGGTCGCCCACTCGGCATCGGGGATCGAGGTCAGCTCCATCTTGGTGCCGTTGACCCGCAGGCTGGCCTCGCCGCCCCAGTACCACCACTGGCGATAATAGTGCGACTGGTCGCAGCACACCCGGAACAGGGTCTGAAGATCCTCCGGCAGCTCCTCCCAGCGGCCCATGTTGGCGAAGAACGAACCGCACCAGGCGCCGGAGATGTTGTTGGTCAGGAAGTAGTTGGTCACGTCGGCCCAGCCGACCGTGTAGTCCTCGGTGATGCCGGACCAGGCGATGCCGTCGAGCTCGCCGGTCTGCACCGCGACCTCGATGTCCTCCCAGGGCAGGGTCACCGGCACGACACCGAACTGCGACAGGAAGCGCCCGGCGGTCGGGAAGGTGAAGACCCGCTTGCCCTCCAGATCCTTCAGCGAGCGGATCGGATCCTTGGTCGCGAAGTGGCAGGGGTCCCAGGCGCCGGCGGAGATGTGCTTCACCCCGACCTTGGCGTACTCCTCCTCCCAGATCTCGGCGAGGCCGTACTGGTTGAACAGCACCGGCACGTCGAGCGAGTAGCGCGAGGCGAAGGGGAAGTAGCCGCCGAACACGGTGACCTCGGTCGGCGAGGCCATGCTGTCGTCATCGGACTGGACGGCGTCGATGGTGCCGCGCTGCATGGCGCGGAACAGTTCGCCGGTCGGGACCAGCTGGTCGGCGAAGAACAACTCGATCTGCATGCGGTCGCCCGCGATCTTGTTGAACATGTCGATCGCCGGCTTGACCACATGCTCGGCCAGCGCCGGGCCGGCATAGGTCTGCATGCGCCATTTGATCGTGGACTGGGCGATCGCCGGGGTGGCGAGCGCGGCGGCGGGGGCGGCCGCGGCGGCCCCTTTCAGGAACGTGCGTCTGGTCGTCATGAAGCCCTCCAAGTCTTTATGGTTAAGGCCGGTATGATGACCGTATTCCGCGCCGCACCGTAAACTATTTTCCGTAGACGAGACCCGGCAGCCAGAGCGCGATCTGCGGGAAAATCATGACGATAGCCAGCGCCAGGACCATCACCAGCGCGAACGGCAGGATCGACCGGTAAATGTCCGTCAGGCTGATCTCCGGCGGCGCCATGGCCCGCATCAGGAACAGGTTGTAGCCGAACGGCGGGGTCATGTAGGCGATCTGCGTGGTGATCGTGTACAGCACCCCGTACCAGATCAGGTCGAACCCGAGCATCCCGACCAGCGGCACGTAGAGCGGGGCGACGATCACCAGCATGGCGGTGTCGTCCAGGAACGTGCCCATCAGGATGAAGCTGAGCTGCATCAGGATCAGGATCGTCCAGGGGCTAAGGTCCAACTGCTCGGTGAACAGTGTCTCGATCGCCTTGACCGCGCCGAGCCCGTCGAAGATCGCCCCGAAGCCCAGCGCCGCCAAGATGATCCACATGAACATGCAGGAGATCGCCAGCGTGTTGCGGGTCGTGTTCTCGAACACCTCGCGGGTCATCCGGCCTTTCAGCACGGCGGCAAGGAAGGCGGCGAGGGCGCCGATCGCCGAGCTCTCGACCAGCGACGTCCAGCCGTTGACGAAGGGCACCATCATGGCGGCGAAGATCGCCAGCGGCAGCAGGCCGGCGCGCAGCAGGCGCAGCTTCTCTGCCGTCGTGATCTCCTCCCGCTCCGCCTTGTCCAGCGGCGGGCCGAGATGCGGCTGCAGCCGGCAGCGCAGGTAGATGTAGACGATGAACAGCGCCGCCATCATCAGCCCCGGGACCACGCCGGCGAGCCAGAGCTGGCCGACCGGCTGGCGGGCGATCATGGCGTAGAGCACGAGCACGACCGAGGGCGGGACCAGGATTCCGAGCGAGGATCCCGCCTGGATCACGCCGGTGACCATGATCTTGTCGTAGCCGCGGCGCAGCAGTTCCGGCAGCGCGATGGTGGCGCCGATCGCCATGCCGGCGACCGACAGGCCGTTCATCGCCGAGATCAACACCATCAGGCCGATCGTGCCGATCGCCAGCCCGCCACGCACCGGCCCCATCCAGACGTGGAACATGCGGTACAGGTCGTCGGCGATCCGGCTCTCCGACAGCACGTAACCCATGAAGATGAACATCGGCAGGGTGAGCAGTGGATACCATTTCATCAGCTTCATGGCGGCGGCGAACGGGATCTCGACCCCGCCGACACCCCACAGCATCAGCCCGGCGAAGGACCCGACGAAGCCGATCGCGCCGAACACCCGCTGGCCGGTCATCAGCATCAGCATCATCGACGAGAACATCAGCAGGGCGATCAGCTCGTAGGACATCAGGCCTCTCCCGCGCGGATGCGGTCGATATCCTTGAAGAGCTCGGCCAGTGCCTGCAGCAGCATCAGGAAGACGCCGAGGCAGAGGATGACCTTCACCGGCCAGATATGCGGTCGCCAGGCGGTCGAACTGCGTTCCAGAAAGCCGATCTGCCCGGCCGCGGCGTCCGGGCCGCCGGTTAGCAGAGCCATCAGCAGCTCGGCGAAGAAGGCGAACGGCTCCATCCCGAAGTACCCAAGGGCGTAGGCCGTCGAACTCACCGCGCCGTAGAACAGCACGCCGAGATAGAACATCAGGAACAGCACGGAGAAGCTGTCGACCCAGGCCTTGGTCCGCAGCGACCAGGCGCCGTAGAACAGGTCCATGCGCACGTTCGAGCCGAGTTGGATGGAGTAGGGGCCGCCGAGCACATAGTAGGCGACCATGACGAACTGCGCGGTCTCCAGCGTCCACAGCGAGGGATCGAAGAACGTTTTCGACGCCGATGACCACAGCAGGACGCCCATCAGGACGAAGACCAGGTACATGGCGCAGCGACCGATGAAGCGGTTCATCGCCTCGATCGTCCGCACGTAGCCGCGCATCACACCCGTCATCAGCCCCCGTTCGTCGCCCGCCGCGGGCGATCCGACACCATGCCTGGCGAGACTATCGAGGTGTGGGCGCGGCGGTTCAACCCCGTTTGGGGCGGGAGCGGAGACCGACCATCGTCAACGGTGTGTCCCCCGAGCGTCGATCAGTCCGATCACTGTCGGTGGGCGTGGACTTCCCTGATACCCAGAAATCTGAATTTTCCGCTTTCGAACAACAACCCTAATGGCCCACGTATTCGGGCCGCGTATTCGTCGCGCGTGCGCGCGACATCACCGTCAAAGAGCGCCTCAACGTTCAGCGTAATGGAGGCATCCGATATGGTGGTGTTGGCGTCTCGGATTGTATCCGGTGACGGTTCCTGATGCGGTGCATACGGTGCTGCGCTCGCGACGACAAAAGAGGGGCTTTCAGGGTCGGATAGTCGAATGTTGTATGTTGATCCGTCATTGAGAATCTTGACAGAATCAACCGAGAGAGTGACGTCACTCTGACCAGCAATAGATTTCGTGGGCGGCGATAAAAAAAGAAAACCCGCTGCGACTGCGGACACGCAGAGTCTGGAATACGATCTATTTGCGAGAATTTCGTTATCTATGGTCTTCCTGCGCATAGGAATTCCTCACGACGTGAGTAGCCCTGAAGAAGCTTCAAAAAGACCGTACCCTACCCGATCGCCTTCTGCATCACGATGACGTCGATCCAGCGTTCGAACTTGAAGCCGATCGACCGCATGGTCGGCCACTCCAATCTCGGCCTGGCCGAGGCGCTGCGGGTGCAGGAGGTCAAGGGTACGCTCGAGTTCATCGGCATCCGCCACGAGGGTGCCGCGTCCTTTGCCTGCTCCGGTTATGCCAAGGCGTCCGGCCGACCGGCCGCGTGCCTGACGATCGCCGGACCGGGCGCCACCAACCTGCTGACCGGCCTGTGGGACGCGCGCATGGACCGCGCCCCGGTGCTGGCGCTGACCGGACAGGTCGACGTGCAGGTGCTGGGCCCCGGTGCCTTCCAGGAGATCGACCTGGCCTCCGCCTTCGAGGCGGTGACCGCGTTCAGTCAGACCGTGCTGCCCGGCTCCAAGCACGCCGAGCTGATGACACTGGCGATGAAGAACGCGATCGTGCAGCGCGACGTCGCCCACCTGATCTTTCCCGACGACGTGCAGACCATCCCCGCCGATGACGGCGCCCGCGCCGGCGGCCCCGGCGGGCGGATCGCAGCCCCCGAGATCACCCCGCCGGCATGCGCCGTGGACGACGCGCTGGCGGCGATCGGCAAGGCGCGGCGGCCGATCGTCATCGTCGGCTACGGCGCGCGCGAGAGCATGGCGGACGTGACCGCGCTGGCCGAGGCCCTCAACGCGCCGGTGCTCACCACCTTCAAGGCCAAGGGGCAGATTCCCGACGACCATCCCAATGCCGCCGGCGTCCTGGGCCGTTCCGGCACGCCGATCGCCAGTTGGTTCATGAACGAATGCGACCTGATCCTGGCCTTCGGGTCGTCGTTCTCCAATCACACCGGCATAGAGAGCTCGAAACCGATCATCCAGGTCGATTTCGACCGCATGGCGCTCGGCAAGTTCCATCCCGTGACGGTTCCGGTCTGGGGCGAGATCGGGGTCACCGCCCGGTTGCTGGTCGACCGCCTGGCCACGGCAGCCGAGCTGGTCGACCAGCGCCCGGAGATCGCCGAGCGCTGGCGGCTCTGGCGCGACGAGAAGGCGAGCCGGCGGGCCGACGACCGGGGCAAGGGGCTGAACTCGGCACTGGTGTTCGACGCTTTGAGCAGGCTGGTGCCCGACGACGCGATCATCCCCGTCGACGTCGGCAACAACACCTATTCCTTCGGCCGCTACTTCGAGTGCCGGGGCCAGTCGGTGCTGATGTCGGGCTATCTAGGTTCCATCGGCTTCGGCTTTCCGGCGGCGCTCGGTGCCTGGGCGGCCGTGCGCGACTTTCCCGACATGGCCGGGCGCAAGGTGGTGTCGATCTCCGGCGACGGCGGCTTCGGCCAGTACCTGGGCGAGTTCAACACCGCCGTGAAATACGGCATGAACATTACCCATGTGCTGCTGAACAACGGCGAGCTCGGCAAGATCAGCAAGGAGCAGCGGGCCGGCGAATGGCAGGTCTGGCAGACGGCGCTGAGCAACCCGAGCTTCGCCGACTACGCCACGCTCTGCGGCGGCCAGGGGATTCGCGTGGAGAGCGCGGGCGAGCTGGAGGCGGCGCTGTCGCGGGCGCTCGCCCATGACGGCCCGAGCCTGGTCGAGATCATGACCGACGCCGACCTGGTCTGACGGACTACCGATCGGCGCACCGCGCGCGTAGGTTGTCGACGTCGGACCCGTGACCAGGGACGATCTGCGTCGGAGCCCGCGCGTTGGAAATCCGCTTTCCCATGTGGCTCCGGGTCGTCGACCGGCCTGGGGCGAACGTCTTCGCGACCCTCTCGGCGACCGAGGCATTCTCGCGTGCCCTGGTCGCCGGAGTGATCCCGCTCGAGGCGTATCGGCTTCTCGACTCGGCGCGGAACGTCAGCCTCGCCTACACCGCGGTCGGTGTCGTGGCGTTGCTGGCCAGTTTCGCAGTGCCGGTGGTGATCCGCGTCATCCGCCGCAAATGGATCTTCAGCGCCGGCTGCGTCTTCATGGTGATCGCGCCGCTGCTGATGCTGCTGGAGGCGGCCCTGCCGTTCCTCGGCGCGCTGCAGTTCCGGGCGCTGGCCGTGGTCAGCGTCAACATCTCGCTGAGCCTCTACATCCTCGACTACATCGCCCGGAAGGATTTCGTGACGGCCGAACCGCGACGCCTCGCCTTCATGATCTGAACGTGCTCGCTGGCGATCTCGTCGGCGACGGCCGCCATCTCGGCGA
>Ga0207422_1004033_pt1 | contig 12938 bp, 9 predicted proteins | sample MarCyaLeptolynsp_FD_187757 | JGI IMG/M metagenome (GOLD analysis project Ga0207422, IMG submission 187757) | Marine cyanobacterial communities from Panama - species 1 Leptolyngbya sp. (SPAdes) | ecosystem: Environmental > Aquatic > Marine > Unclassified | place: Panama: Panama City | collected...
ATAGAATGGTAAGGAAATAACAATGATGACATTAAAAAGATCAAAACCGGCAACCGTAGCCCCACCTTTGGGGAGTTATTCACATTTGACTGTTATCCCCAGAGATTACGATCTACTGGTTCTTGCCGGCCAAGTTGGCATTGATCAAGAGGGTAATGTACCCGAAGATGTTCATGAGCAGTTAGCATTGGCATTGGAAAATGCACGCTTAATTATGGCTTCTGAAGGGGTGGACGAGACAGGACTTGTGAAAGTCAATATGTGGCTCACAGAACAGATTGACCGCCCAAGATATGTTGCGATTTGGGATGCTTTCCGCAGCGGACAGGAACCAAGTGCAACATTGGGATATGTCGCTGCCCTGACGCAGCCAAAATATAAGGTTGAGGTCGAAGTCATTGCAGCACGCCCTGCCAATGCTCCTAAAACGATGGATTAAGTGCCCATAAATGTTTGTAACTCGCTCAAATATTGACAAATGTCTGAATGTTTCAGACCTGCGCCAACTTGCCAAGCGTCGGGCCCATAAAATGGTGTTTGATTATATTGATGGTGGGGCTGATGATGAATGGACCCGACAATATAATTTATCGGCTTTCCAAAAATATGATCTGGCTTTCAAGGTGCTGAAGGGAGTGGATAAAGTTGATACTTCAACGACAATATTAGGGCAAAAAATATCGGTTCCATTTATATGTTCGCCAGCGGCAGGTAATCGCCTTTTTCATACAGAAGGCGAACTTGCTGTGGCAAAAGCGGCTGCTGATGTTGGTACTATTTATTCTTTATCAACTTTATCCTCTTTTTCCATGGAAGATGTCGCCGCCGCGACCAATGGACCCAAATGGTTTCAATTATATGTCTGGAAAGACCGGCAATTGGTCAAAGAAATGATGGATCGTGCCAAAGCAGCAGGATACAGCGCATTGATTTTAACCGTTGATTTTCCGATTACGGGCAACCGGGAACGTGATCCGCGAAACGGTTTTACCATTCCACCTTCTTATGGGCCAAAACAGGCATTATCGGCGATGATGCATCCGGCCTGGACAGTTGATTATTTGTTTGGCAAGCCCATAAAGTATGCCAATCTTTCCAGCGATACACCTGCTGTAAGTTTAAACCAGTTTGTAGCCGAACAATTGCATGCTGGATTTAACTGGAAAGATGCGGAATGGCTACTTGGTGAATGGGCTGGTCAATCGATCATAAAAGGCGTTGTCAGACCGGATGATGCCCGCGAAGCGGTCTCGACGGGGTTTAATGCGGTTTCCATATCCAATCATGGTGGCCGGCAACTGGATTTTTCACCAGCACCCATTGATGCTTTATCATCAATTACAGATGAAATCGGTAATGATGCCGAAATCATCCTTGATGGTGGTATTCGCCGGGGCACAGATATCCTCAAAGCACTCTCAATGGGCGCGCGCGCCGTCAGCTTTGCCCGACCATACTTATATGGATTGACGGCGGGAGGATATCATGGAGCGAAGAAGGCACTCAGCCTGATGGAAAATGCAATTAAAAGAGATATGGCCCTGATGGGCGTCACGAAAATCGATGAAGTTGATAACTCGTTTATCGTTCGCCGTAATGAGTAAACGGTCTTTTCAGGGATTATTGTCACCATCGATATCTTATCCTGTGTGACAGTCGATATTATTTTATGACTGAAGATTTCTATTCTGAAATATCCCTTGATGCTATTTTAAGAAAGGTTGAACATATTTGCGTGATGTTTATTAATAGACTTACACAAAGACTTACACATATTTTTATTATGCATAAAATAATCATTTAGTATCAATTATATAGATAACTGGCTATCCGTCTCATAACCTGAAGGTCGTAGGTTCAAATCCTACCCCCGCAATCAATTTAAAAAGGCCAGTGGTCCATCGGACTGCTGGCTTTTTTAATATGGATTGTGTGGGACTAGGACTTGAGCCTTGTAAAAACAGACCAAAAGGCTGTTTTACCGGTTCCCTACGAAGCGCAAGCGAAGTGACGAGGAGCAATTGCTCCGAGACTAATCCTACCCCCACAACCAATTTAAAGGGTCGGCCCCGATAAGGGGACCAGCCCTTTAAATTGGTTGCGGGGGTACGGGATATGAAAGTTGTAAAATAGAGTGTTTTACTGGTTCTTTGCAGAACGAGAATTAAAGCTTACGAGCCACGCAGCGGAGAGACCAATATTATACCCAAAACCAAAACATCAAAACCACCCTTCGGTAGTGGTTCTGATAGATTGATAACAATGTTCGATCTTGCCCTGTGTTCGGGTTTAAAAAAGCCCACTATGGTACATTCAATGCCTTGTTTACCTTAACATTTAGCAAGGTTTACACGACATATGATGCTCCGATTTATCGGGAGTGGAAAAATGTGGGAAGAAAACATAAAGAGCAATTTTGGGATGTTTTTTGGTTATATATGAGAAATTTATATCATATGACAGCAAAAATAAGATATGTAATGTTAGGGCATAGTTATAAAACTGGAAACTTTAGTTGGATATTAAATTATAACCATGCGCCAATTTCTTGTTGCTTGTCTTTTCTCTATTTGTTCATTCTTCGCAGTGGGATGCACAATGGAAAATTCACCGTCTTCGACGCCAGTGCCTTTAGCGGAAGAGGATCCGGAGGTGTTTTATCATATTTTTGTACGTAGTTTCCGGGACAGCAATCAGGACCAGCATGGGGATCTTCAGGGCATCATTGACGGGCTTGATTATTTGCAGGAACTGGGTGTGACTTCCATTTTGTTGACACCACTTTATCCATCGAAATTTTATCACAATTATTTTGCGGATCGCTTTGAAGGAATTGATGCAGAATTTGGCGACATGGCGACCTACGCAAAACTTGTGAAAGAAATACATGACCGCGGCATGAAGATCTATATGGATCAGGAAATACAATATGTGACGGGTCAACATGAATGGTTTACGGACAGTTATAAGAACCCTGCCTCTCAATTTGATGAATATATTCTGTTCAGTGATGAACAAAACACCACGCCTGTGGCAACATTATTGGGTACGACGGATTTTTATGTTTGGCCAAACCAGTATCAGAATATCTATACCGTGAATATGCACAGCGAAAAGGTCCGTGATTACTTCCGTGATTATTTATTGTTCTGGATGGACCCGGATGGGGATGGTGATTTTGCCGATGGCGTAGATGGGTTTCGTATCGATCATATGATGGATGATTTGGACAATGTGGGCGTTCTGACAGATTTGTTCGAGAAGTTCTGGGTGCCGATTTTTAATGATCTGCGCGATAAAAACGCAAAGATTAAGATCATCGCAGAACAGGCCGATTGGGGATATGGCGAAGACTTCTTTGAGCGTGGTGAAGTGGACATGGTGTTCAGTTTCCCTATTTGGGGCGGAGCCACTAAATTAAACGCGGCTGATCTGGCGGAAGCGATCACAAAATCAAACCAGGTGGTGATGGAAGGGCGTGATCAGCTGGTGTTTATTGAAAATCATGACACGGACCGTTTTGCTGGAGAAGGGCGCAATACGCCTGATATTCTGAGACTGGGTGCGGCAATTAACCTGCTGGTTGGATGGACGCCGTCCATTTATTATGGTCAGGAATTGGGTATGACCGGCGAGCGCAATCATGATCTTGCCAAAAGTCCGTCCGGGAAAAGCAATGCGGATGCCCATGATATTCCGCTTCGACAGGCATTCAGGTGGCAGCCAGAATTATCTGCAGCAGAAAATGCCGACTGGTATCGGCTTCATCCTGAGGCTTATTCAGCAGAAGACAGCAATGTTCCGGGCGATGGTGTTTCATTAAGTGAACAGGATAAAGACCCAGCATCCTTATTGAATTATTATCGCCAACTGGCAAAACTGCGCGGTGATTATCCAGTTCTGGCCAATGGAAAGACCAAGGTCCTGTCATCGGATAATGATGTGCTGGTTCTGGAAAGGCAAACATCTGAACAACGCGCCGTCGTGATTTTTAACCTGTCGGATCAGCAAAAAGACATTCCGTTGTCCTTGGGTCAGTCTTCCCTTGGCAATGGTTGGCAGAATATTCATGGCGAAGGTCAGGTTACGGATAAAGATGAAATGAAAATGGTGTCCATAGCGGCCCATAAAACATCAGTTTGGGTTGTAAAATAAATTATGTTAAATCAGATAGTAGAAATGATGAGTACTGATAATTCAAAAGCTTTGGCATGGTGGCATGGGGCGACAATCTACCAGATTTATCCCCGAAGCTTTTTTGATTCCAGCGGTAATGGTATTGGTGATTTGAATGGTATTCGCCAGAAACTCCCCTATATCCGTGATCTTGGCGTGGACGCCATCTGGATTTCGCCATTCTTTACCTCACCGATGAAGGATTTTGGCTATGATGTGGCGGATTTTTGTGATGTGGACCCTACCTTTGGTACCTTAAAAGACTTTGACCTGTTGATTGAGGCCGCGGATTTTCTGAATATCAAAGTGATCATTGATCAGGTTTATTCTCATTCGTCGGATCAACATCCCTGGTTCATTGAAAGCGCCAGGGATAAAGTGAATGACAAAGCGGACTGGTATGTCTGGGCAGATGCAAAAGAGGATGCTGAACAGGGTAGGCGTGAACCAAGTAACTGGCAATCCATATTCGGCGGATCATGTTGGCAATGGTCTGATCAGCGTCAGCAATATTATTTACATAATTTTCTTAAAGAGCAGCCGGACATAAACCTTCATAATCCGGATGTCCAGGATGCCATCCTGGATGTCGCAAGGTTTTGGTTGGACCGTGGCGTAAAGGGCTTCCGTTTGGATGCTTTGCATTGTGCTATGCATGACCTTTTGCTCAGAGATAACCCTGTCAAAGAGGATGTATCACCAGAAGAAGTCACCTCCTATTACATGCAGGATCATATTTATGACCATTCGCACCCGGATGTGTCCAAATTTCTCGAACGTTTTCGGAAATTGATGGATGAATATGAGGGTATTTTCACCGTGGCGGAAGTGGGGGCCCAGGATCCTTTGCCTGTCATGAAAGAATATACTGAGCCGGGTCGGTTAAATTCTGCCTACAGCTTTGATTTTCTATCGGCGGGGAAACCTGAGCCGAAGCATATTCGCCAGACTGTTTCTGCATGGCAAAATCATCCGGAAGAGGGATGGCCATCATGGGCTTTTTCCAATCATGATGCCCCGCGGGTTGCCAGTCGTTGGGGTGGGGAAAATCACCCCGCACAACAAAGCAAACTGATCGCCTTGCTGCAATTTTCGTTGAGGGGGAATAGTTTCTTATATCAGGGGGAAGAATTGGGATTGCCCCAGGCGGATGTGGCCTTTGAAGAATTGCAGGACCCGGAAGCCATCGCAAATTGGCCAAACACCATGGGCCGTGATGGTTCCAGAACACCGATGCCCTGGGTAAAAGATCAGCCCCATGCAGGTTTTTCTATCAATGCACCCTGGATGTCCGTTGATGAAAAACATGCGCAGTTGGCTGTGGACGGTCAAATCAACCAACAGGGTTCTATTCTGGAATTTTTCAAGCAGGCCATTACCTTTAAAAAAGCTCATATTGCTTTGCGCAGCGGCGATCTGATCTTTTTGGAAAATGAGGCTGATTTATTGGTCTATAAGCGGCAATATCAAGAAGATGTTTTTCTGTGTGCCTTTAACTTATCAGACAGCACAAAGATTTTGGATATTTCCCTGCCACAGAACTGGCTAGACAGCCTTGTTGTCGGAATTCCAAAACCCGATGCGTCCCAGCAAAAGATTGAATTGCCGCCGTGGAGCGGGTTTGTCACAAAATGTGCCTGAAATAAGTCTGCTGATTTCCTTTTGGAAAAAATGAAGACTATTCTATAATTATTCCATGAACCACGGCGCAATTTGTGAACCCATTGATATTAATCCGGATATATCCGTTTTGGCGGAGCATGTCGTGCGCAATCCTGAGGCCTTGCCGCCTGACAGGTTTGCCCATTTCCATGACGCTGCTGAATTGATCTGGTACCGCAATGTGCGCGGAACAATGGTGACCGAAGTGGGGGATTTTACGCTTGAAAATAACATGGCTATTTTTGTGCCATCGATGCACAGCCATGACTTTATCATCGAAAGCGGCTCCCAGGAATGGGTGCTGGTCTATGTTGATCCCTCATTGGTATCGACCTTGATCAAGGAAGATAACCTGCCGACGCTGGACACGCCGATCTGTATTTCGTTTGATGAAACCCAAGCCCCAAGACTGGATTCGTTATTTGCATGGTTAGCGGATAAAGAAACCGTCAGCACCCATAACACACAATCTGCACGGATTGCCAAATTGATTTTGGCGGAGATGGCCATTTCCGAAAGTAATAATCCCAAAGCCCGCAAGGATGATCTTAACCGCTTGCAACGCTTGCGGCCGGCTTTGGATTTGGTGGCACAAAACCCATCGACCAGCATTTCACTGGAAGAAGCCTCGGCTGTTTGTAATTTGTCGACAACTTATTTTTCACGCCGGTTTAAGGATGTGTTTGGCATGAATTTTTCCGAATATGTGCGCACCTTCCGACTCCGCTTGGGGGCCAGGCAATTGTTGTCCAGTGGTGACCGTATATCGGAAATTGCTTATGGGTTGGGATTTGCGTCGCCTGCTCATTTTACGGCTTTGTTCCAAAAACGTTTTGGTTTGTCACCGCGCGAATACCGTTCACAGTTAAGAACAAAATAGAATAACTCCAGACAGCAAATATAGACAATAATTTAGCCTGATTTCATAAAATCATCGATATATACCGCAAGTATAGAATATGTCACACTGGAAATATAAGTGGTGATATGTGCGACTGACGGGAGGATCTATGATGATCAGAAATATATCGATACGGATGATGTTGGCTCTTTTGGTGTTAATGGTTTTTGCCAGTTACGCGCATGTCAGTACGGCCAAAAAAGACAGCTATCTGGATAGATTGCCCGCAGAAGAAATCATTTATTTTGTTATCCCTGACCGTTTTGAAAATGGTGATAAAGCCAATGACCGGGGATATATTGACGGCGACAGTCTGACCCATGGATTTGATCCCAAACATATCGGATTTTATCACGGTGGTGATTTAAAGGGACTGACATCCCGCCTTGATTATATCCAGGGATTGGGGGCAACGGCCATCTGGGTGGGGCCGGTTTTCAAGAACAAAGCCGTTCAGGGTCCTCCCGGATATGAACGGGCGGCATATCACGGTTACTGGATTACAGATTTTACCACGATTGATCCGCATTTGGGCACCGAACAGGATTTTAAAGACTTTGTCGATGCTGCCCATGCCCGGGGCATGAAGGTCTATATGGATATTGTCATCAACCATACGGCCGATGTGATCCGTTACAAAGAATGTCCTGCGCCGCGTTTTTGGGATGAAGGATGGGAAGAAACCAATTGCGCCTATCGTCCCCGGGCGGAATATCCCTATACCACCCGTGGCGCAGCGGATGGCGAAAAAATCAATAATGGTTTTATGGGGGATCAGGCACCTTTCCAGACCAAAGAAAACTTTGCGAAGCTGAAACGGGTTGACTTTGCCTGGACGCCCTATCTGCCGGAATCCGAAAAGAATGTGAAGAAACCAGCATGGCTGAATGACATGCGTTATTACCACAATCGCGGTGAGACAGATTGGGTTGGCGAAGGTTATTTTGTGGGGGATTTTGCCGGACTGGATGATGTGATGACAGAACATCCGCGGGTTGTGGAAGGCTTCACAGAAATCTTCAAAGACTGGATCACAAAATACAAAATTGATGGTTATCGAATTGATACGGCCAAACATGTGAACAAAGAATTCTGGCAGCAGTTTCTGCCCGAGATTATGGATCACGCCCGTAAAGAAGGTATCCCCAATTTCCATATCTTTGGCGAAGCATATGACCCTGTTCCTGCAACATTGGCAAGATACACGGTTGAGGACGGATTTGACTCTATGTTGGACTTTGCTTTTCAGGAAATTTTGAAGTCCGTTGTAGCCGACGGTAAACCAAGTATCACTTTTGAGAAATTATTTGATGCTGACGTATTGTTCAAAGGTGGCAAAGCACAAACGACAACCTTACCGGTTTTCACAGGTAATCATGATATGGGCCGTTTTGCGGGTATGGTTGTGGCGTCCAAGCCAGATATTTCTGAAGAAGAACAATTGCAAAAAATCAAATTAGCCAATGCGATGACCACTTTCCTCAGAGGCATTCCGGTCATTTATTATGGTGATGAACAAGGTTTCAGCGGTGGCATGTTTGATGATGGCCGCGAAGATATGTTTCCGTCTGTTACGGACGGTTTAAAAGACCGCGATCTGGTAGGCACCGATTTAACACCAGCGCAATCCAACTTCGACAGATCCCATCCGCTGTATAAAAACCTGGCAATGTTGGGATCAATTTATCATCAGAATAAAACGCTTAAAACCGGTATCCAGCATATCAGAAGAGTTGAAACCACAGGCGGCGTTTTTGCCGTTTCCAGAACCAATGAAGTCAATGAGGAATATCTTGTCGCCTTTAATGCTGATGGCAAAACCCGTACGGTTGATATTTCCACAGATGCAAGATCCAATACATGGAAAAGCATTTTAGGAGATTGTCCTGGTGCGTCATCCGCAACGGGTTCGATCAGGTTAACGATCCCTGCCTATGGCACCGTTGTCTGCAGATCAAATGGCTGGTCTGCCCCTTAGTTATTATCTTTCAAGGATTATGAATAATGTCTGGCTGTAAATTTTCAGACCCTTTTAAGCAGGCCCGCCAGCAAGATGGTGTCATGGTTTGTGAATATGGAAACGAACAAATTCCCCTGATTTTGGGATACAAGGATGTGCGACGCGCTGCCCAGAATTGGCAAACATTTAGTTCTGATGCACCATTCCGGGTACCGATTCCGGCCGAAGATGATGTTCGGGCCGTTCGTCAGATTCCCATTGAACTGGACCCACCTCAGCACACAGCATTTCGTAATTTGGTGCAGCCTTTCTTCCGCAGACCATCCGCACCAGAGTATGTGGCCAGAATAGATGCCCTGATTGAAGAAATGATTGAGATGGCTCTGCATAAGCCATCTGTGGAAGTTGTGCGGGACTTTGCTCTACCGCTGCAATCCCGCGCATTAACATATTTATTGGGCATGCCGGAAAGTGCGGCTGATGAATGGATCGGTTGGGGAATTCATGTTTTCCGTGATGAAAAGGTGGATTCAAAATCCGGGACAGTTTTGGAAAAATACATTCTTGGTCAACTGGAACGGGGTGCCAGGGAAGAGGGGGAAGATTTCTTTTGTGCCTTGAACTGTCTAGAGGTTGATGGTCGCAGGCTTAGCCAGGATGAAATGCTGGGCATTGCCAATCTGACATTCGCGGGTGGGCGGGATACCATCATCAATGCAGTTTGTATTATTGTTGGTTATTTTGCGAATGCAGCGGATGAAATCAAGGCCATCATTGCTGAGCCGAAAAAAGTACAAATGGCCGCAGAAGAATTCGTCAGAGTGCTGACACCATTGACGCATATTGGCCGGGTTTGTCCCGCAGAAACAGATGTGCAAGGCGTTAAAGTCAATCCTACAGAACGGGTGTCTTTATGTTGGGCGTCCGCAAATTATGATGAAACCGTTTTTAAAGATCCTGAGACTGTGAAGCTGGACCGGGCCCCAAATCCCCATGTGGGATTTGGCAGTGGCGCCCATAATTGCCTTGGTGCGCCACAGGCCCGTGCCATTATGCGCAGCCTGATCCGTCAACTGGGTGAAAAGGTGTCTGATATTCAAATCATCGACGAAATACCAAATATTGAAAAAACGCCGCAGTATGAAAGATGGCTTGGTTATGAAAGCCTGAATGTGAAATTCAATAAAGGTTGAGAAAAAGGCGTAAATAGCAATGTTCCCTCTTAAATCGCGTGCCGTTGTTGCTGACGGCAAAGGACATTTTACGGTTGATGAAATTGATGTCCATGGCCCCAAGGGTGACGAAGTTCTCTTACAAATCGAAGCCGCCGGATTGTGCCATACTGATTGGGATTCCATAAAAACATGGGATGAACCATTCGTTGTTGGGCATGAAGGGGCTGGGATTGTTCGTCATGTTGGTCCTGATGTTAAAAATATCAAAGTTGGTGATCATGTGGTTTTGAACTGGGCCATTCCTTGCGGAAAATGTTCTTATTGCATGGAAGGGCTGTATGCCCTGTGTGAAGTGAACTCGCCCTGTAATGGTGATGGTTCTGGACATGCGCATGCTGAAACATGTCTGCATCATGATCAACCGATCAGCCGGTCTTTTCATCTGGGGACCATGTCCGAATATACGGTTGTCCGCGAAGCAGCTGTCCAAAAATTAAATCCAGACATTCCGTTCCCATCTGCCTCGATTATGAGTTGTGGGGTCATGACGGGGTTTGGTTCGGTGGTCAATGCCGCAAAAGTCGCGGTGGGCACCACGGTTGCGGTATTGGGCTGCGGTGGTATTGGTTTGAATGTCATTCAGGCAAGTGTGATTTCCGGCGCCACCACCATTATAGCCATTGATATTTCCGCTGAGCGATTGGAGCAGGCCAAAAGCTTCGGCGCAACCCACGGTATCATCAGTGATCCCAAAGATAATACGCTGGCGGCTGTCAGGGAAAAGATATGGGATATTACGAACGATCGGGGTGCCGATTATGCCTTTGAATGTACCGCCATTCCGGCACTAGGGGCGGCACCATTGGCCTTGATCCGTCATGGGGGTATGGCTGTGCAGGTAAGTGGTATTGAGCAGACCATCGATTTTGATTGTACATTGTTCGAATGGGATAAGGTCTATATCAACCCTTTGTATGGCAAATGTAACCCGGACCGTGATTTTCCGGTTATGCAATCTCTGTATAAATCCGGGGACTTAAAGCTGGATGAATTGATCACCAAGACATATGCATTTGATGAGATCGTAGAGGCTTTTGAAGACATGTTGGCGGGTAGATTGGCCAAAGGTGTTTTAATCCCTTCAAAGAGCATGGCATCATGACAGGGGAGCCTCCCTTTAGGACTTTTGAAGTGTCTGATGATGCGCTGGCACCTGAAAAAACGGCCTTTATAACGATATTCTCAGAAGCCCTGAACGGGCGCGGGGATATTCTTGTTTATAATAACAAACCAACGACAAATAATGTGCCTGTGATTTATCTACTGCATGGCGTGTTTAGCAGCCATTGGGCATGGATGTTTTCCGGTGGTGCCCATCAGGTATATGAACAAATACGCCAGAATGTTGATTTACCTGAATTTGTCTTGGTTATGCCCAGTGATGGTTTGTATGGCGATGGCAGTGGCTATGTGAACCGGGACTGCGGTCGTTTCCGGGACTGGATTGTTGAAGATGTGCCCCGCGCGGTTGGACACATTGTTCCAGAAATTTCATCACACTCAAATCATTATATTGCGGGCCTGTCCATGGGGGGATATGGGGCCTTGCGAATTGGCGCACAACACTCAGATTTTTATCGGGGAATGGCGGCGCATTCACCCATTACAAAGCCGCAGGATTTTGATTTTTTCACGGATCAGAATCCTGTGCAAAATACTCATGATAGTGAAGGCTTATTATCACTTGGTGAATTGCTGTCTGGTCAATCTAATCTGCCGCCTTTTCGGTTTGATTGTGGAGATGAAGATGTTTTATCGGACGCCAATAGGCAATTGCACCAGTTTTTAAAACAGCAGAATATCCAGCATGACTATCAAGAATTTCCCGGAGGGCATGATTGGGTTTATTGGAACCGGTATTTGGTAAAGACATTATTGTTCTTTGCAAATATTGAAAAATCCAATTTTTTGCAAGAAATTAGCCCTTAGAGGGCAAGATATGGATAGTTTTTCGCCTTGAAGACTGCCTTAAAAATGGCATTGTGTTTAGGTTGTCTGGGAAGAAAAAATGTATAAATATCAACGTGATCGCAATCTTGGCTTTTTCGCCATGTTGTCGCTGCCTGCGACAGCAATGGGAATTGCCTTATCTGTGCAAATTTCTGCCTTAAGCTGGCTGTTATCAACAAAATATGGCCTGGATGTTCATGAAATTGGCCTTGTTTGGGCAGCTGGACCCATTGCAGGCATTATTGGTCAAATCTTGATCGGCGTCTTAAGCGATAAACTCTGGTTTTGGGGTGGGCGCCGGTCTGGCTTTATCATTCTGGGCAGTATTCTGGCTTCTTGCTCGATTTTATTGCTGCCGCATCTGGATATCGTTGTGGATACGATCGGTTTCGCCAGCATCATCGGCGTTTCTGCCTCGGTCGCACTTATTTTGGATTTGGCTGTAAACGTGGGTTTGAACCCGACCCGTGCCATTGTGGCGGACCTGACAGAAAATGGTGCGGAGCGTTCCAAGGGGTTTATCTGGATGCAGACCATGTCTGGCATTTTCAGTGTTGGCGCATATGGCGTGGGGGCCATCTTTGGCAATATCTTCCTGATTTACGTGGGTGGAGCTGTGGTCATTTTATTTGGCATATTGCCCACATTAACCCTGGAAGAGCCAAAAGAAATTGAGACAACAGAGGCAGAAAAAAGTGATGAATCTACTTTGTCATTCATCACCGCGCTGTATCCCTTATATCCCATTCTAATTTACGATATTATTGCCTTGTCAGAAAAAATCCTGGGCATTACCCGTCAATCACTGACCTTGGAATGGGGCTGTGGGATTTTGACAATAGTCGTGATTGCGATTGCTTTGTTTAAACGGGGTTCAGGCGAAAAAACCGTCTTCAGTAAAATTGTCGGCGCCCATGCGCTCAGCTGGGTAGGTATTCAGTCATTATTTATTTATCTGGTATCTTTCATACAGGACCGCATGCCGGCCATGACCGATGAAGCCGTGGGTCAGAATGCCGCCCTGGCCTTTTTGGTTTTGAATGCCCTGGGGGCA
>Ga0207422_1004034_pt1 | contig 12934 bp, 11 predicted proteins | sample MarCyaLeptolynsp_FD_187757 | JGI IMG/M metagenome (GOLD analysis project Ga0207422, IMG submission 187757) | Marine cyanobacterial communities from Panama - species 1 Leptolyngbya sp. (SPAdes) | ecosystem: Environmental > Aquatic > Marine > Unclassified | place: Panama: Panama City | collected...
AGACTCGTCGGTCATCGGCGTCGAGAGCGGACCGAGCTGCAGGTTCGAGTTGTCGCCCCAGCACCAAAGGTCCCCGCCGGAACGTACGGCGCAGTTGTGCTCCTCACCGGAGGCAAACGCGATCACGTCGTCGAGCGCGAATGCGGGAATGTAGACTGGCTCGTCTTCGACCCCGATCCCGGCTTCGCCCTGGGAGTTGATCCCAAAGCATCCGAGATCGCCGAGCGTGGTCAACACGCATCCTCCGTCGATGCCGAGCTCGACACGCTCGAGCTCGGCGGTGAGCGTGCAGCTGCTGGGGGCCCCGGCGCACGTCCACCCGAACTCCGGCTGGCATTCGAAGTCGCAACCATCGCCCTGGGCGATGTTGCCGTCGTCGCACATCTCGGAGCCAGCTGCGACGCCATCGCCACAGACGGTGTCGCAGATGCTCGGCTCCCCGGCGCAGACGAATCCCGTCTCGACCTCGCACGTCCCGCTGCACCCGTCGGCATCCTCTGCGTCCATGTCGTCGCACTGCTCCGTGCCGACGATCAGCCCGTCACCGCAGTCCTCCTCGCACATCGTCGGCGCCCCCATGCAGATCCAGCCGTCCTCGAGCTCGCAGGACGCCGAGCAGCCATCGCCGTCCTCGGTGTCCATGTCGTCGCACGCTTCCATGCCCGCGGTGATCCCATCGCCGCAGCCGGTCATGCACACGCTGGGCTCCATTGCGCACGCCCACCCCAGCTCGACCTCACACGACGCCGAGCAGCCGTCGTCGTCGTCGACGTCCATGTCGTCGCACTCCTCGATCCCGACGATCAGCCCGTCGCCGCAGATCGAAGCGCAGTCGGTTGGTTCGGCCCGATCGCAGGAAAAGCCCTCTTCGACCCCGCACTCCGCACTGCAGCCGTCGCCGCTGTCCGCGTTGCCGTCGTCGCACTGCTCGGCGCCCGCGATGATCGCGTCGCCGCACACGGCCGAGCAGCTGCTCGGCTCCCCCTCGCACAGGTAGCCGTCCTCCTGCTCGCACGTGGCGCTGCAACCGTCATCGTCGCGCACGTTGTCGTCGTCGCACTGCTCGGCGCCGGCCACGACGCCGTCGCCACACTCGGTCGCGCAGACGCTCGGCTCGCCTTCACACGAATAACCGGGCTCGACCTCGCACCGGCTACTGCAGCCGTCGCCGTCGTCTTGGTTGCCATCGTCGCAGGCCTCCATGAGATCGGCATCGAACGCACCGTTGCCACACGCCGGATCCAATCCCGTGTCGCCCGTCGTTTCGTCCGCCGACTCGCCCTCGGTCGTGCCGCCGGTCGAGTCCTCGGTCGATCCCCCGGTGGTGTCGGCCGACTCGCCGGTGCTTCCCGGCTCGGCGGTCGTCGACGGGTCGACCGACATCGTGTCCGCGTCGCCGCTGCTTCCGGCTGCGCCCACCGCCGTAGCGGAGTCGTCGCCGCAGCCCGCAGCGACGATGCAGCAGCCCAAGAACGCGATCGACAATCGGTTGTGCACGCCCATGATCGAAACCGGCGCCGACTATAGCGAAGGACGATCAGCAGGGCTTGGTCGCGACCCCGGATCCGCACCAGCGCCCAAGCGTCACGCCGGTCCCATCGCCGTACCGATCGGCGATGCGCAGCTCGACCTCACACTCGGCGGGCGCGGCGGTCTGGGGCGGCTCGAAGGAGGCCTTGGCGTCGAGGGTGAGGCTCACGCCCGGGCGCAGCCGGCTCAGGAACGGCCCTCCGATCCCAAGGTAGAGATCCTTGGTCTTCACGGCACCGCCTCCGCACGTCGCGGAGGCTCTGATTCCCGCCTCGGCCGGGAGCACCTGACGAGAGGTCACGTCGAGGCGAACTCGCAGCGACCACGAGGTGTCGCGCCCCCGTTGTACGGGCTCGATGAAGACGGCCGAGACATCGACGCTCTCGGTCGTGACGTCGGTGCCTGAAATCTCATCGTCGCCCAGCCACGGGTCGGCGGGATAGCCTTTGCACGGCTCGGCCAAGGGCTCCGAGCCGTTCCAACAGGTGACGAACCCCGCCTCGTGAAACGGGCTATCGGCGTCCTCGTGCAGCGCATAGGTCATGAATGAGACCTGACACGCGTCCGGAAGCTCGGGAGCTTGGGCGGTTCGAAACGAGACCCACGGCGGCCGGTCGTGCTTGATGAGCTTGCCCCGTCGAACCTTGCGGACCGAGTTCCTGCCGACGAAGGTCCGCCCCGACAGCTTGCAAAGCGCCTCGATCGCCACGTCCCCGCGCCCCACGTCGGCCTGCTCGATCTGCACCGTGGGCACGACGGTCAACAACGTGGCGCCGTCCTCGACCGACGAGCGCAGCTCGACCGCCGAGACCCAAAACGGCGCGCCCTCGGGCCGCGACAGCCCCTCGAGCCGCAAGGGGCCCGCGACGGTCGTCGCCTTCCCGAGCTCGTCCGGTTTGGCGGCCGGCGATGCGACAGTCTCGGGTTTGGCGGACGGCTCGGGCTCGTCCTTACAGGCGGGCACCAGCCCTAGCGCGAGCACCGGTGCCCACGCGACGCGTCGCAAACGCATCAGCCGTCGAGGATCTCTTTTTCCTTTTTCCCGATGATGTCGTCGACGAACTTGCTCTGGGTGTCGGTGACGGACTGGATGTTGTCGAGGCCGCGCTTGAGGTCGTCCTCGCTGATGTCCTTGTCCTTCTCCGCCTTCTTGAGCAGATCGTTGGCTTCGCGCCGCGCCTGGCGGATCGCGATCTTGGCGTTCTCGCCGTGATCGTGGACCTGCTTGGTGAGGTCCTTGCGACGGTCCTCGGTGAGCGGCGGAATCGGCACGCGCACGACGGTGCCGTCGTTGTTCGGGTTGAGCCCGAGCTGCGCGTTGTTGATCGCGCGCTCGATCGCCGGAATCGTGTTGCGGTCGAACGCCTTGACCACCAGCATCCGGGCGTCCGGTGCGGTCACGGTGGCGACCTGCTTGAGGGGAAGCTGCGTGCCGTAGCTGTCGACCTTGACGTCGTCGAGCATGCCCGGGTTGGCTCGGCCCGCGCGCACGCGTCCCAGCTCCTTCTTCAGGCGCTCGACCGCCTTCTCCATCCCGTCTTTGGCCAGTTCTTCCGCTTCTTCGAGCATCTCGTGCAGTCTCCTTGCCGGCTTAGCGCTCCGCCCCGACCAGGGTGCCGATGGCTTCCCCGCTCACGACGCGCCGGATGTTACCCCGGCTGTTCATGTTGAACACGACGATCGGCAGATCGTTGTCCTGGCACAGTGCGACGGCGGTCGCGTCCATGACCCGCAGGCCGTCCGCGAGCACCTTGCCGTACGAGAGCGCTTCGTAGCGCACGGCATCGTCGTGCTTGGCCGGGTCCTTGTCGTAAACGCCGTCGACCTTGGTCGCCTTGAGCACGACCTCGGCTCCGATCTCGAGCGCTCGCAGGGCCGCGGCCGTGTCGGTGGTGAAGTAGGGATTTCCGGTACCGGCCGCGAGCAACACGACCTCGCCCTCGGACAGGTGCTCGACCGCGCGACGCTGCGTATACGTGTCGCAGACGCGCTGCATCGAGATCGCCGAGAGCACGCGCGCCTTTTGGCCGGCCCGTCGCAGCGCATCCTGCATCGCGAGCGAGTTGATCACGGTGCCGAGCATGCCCATCGAGTCGGCCATGGGCCGGTTCATGCCCTCGGCCGCCGCACTGACGCCGCGAAAGATGTTGCCCGCGCCGATGACGACGCCGACCTGCAGGCCGAGCGCCGCCACCTCCACGATTTCCTCGGCGATGCGCTGTAGCACTCCGCCATCGATTCCGTATCCGTCGCCCGCCAGTGCCTCACCGGAGAGCTTGAGAAGGACGCGTTGGTAGCGGAGTGCTGATCCGGTCATCGGCCGGACGGAGCCTACCCTATCCGGGAGGCGTGCACTCGGGCCTAGGAGCCCTTGACCTGCGCGGCAACCTCGGCCGCGAAGTCTTCCTGCTTCTTCTCGAGGCCCTCACCGAGCTCGAACCGAGAGAAGCGCCGGATCTGGATGTTCTCACCGAGCTTGGCCACCAGCTCCTGCTGGAGCTGCTCGATCGACTTCTTGTTCTCCTTGACGAACGCCTGCTCCATCAGCACGCGCTCGCTGTAGAACTTGTTGATCTGGCCGTCGACGATCTTGTCGACGATCTTCTCGGGCTTGCCCTCGGCGAGCGCCTTCTCCTTGAGAATCTCCCGCTCCTTGTCCACCGTCGAGGTGTCCATTTCCTCGCGGCGCACGCAGTCCGGGTTCATCGCGGCGATCTGCATGGCGATGTCGTTGGCGAACTCGACGAAGCCGTCCGTCTTTGCGACGAAGTCGGTCTCGCAGTTGATCTCCACGAGCACGCCGATGCGGCGATTGGCGTGGATGTACGAGTGCACGACGCCCTCGGTGGCGGCGCGGCCGGCCTTCTTGGCTGCCTTGGCGAGGCCCTTCTTGCGCAGGAACTCGGTCGCCTTGTCGAGATCGCCGTCGACCTCCTTGAGCGCCTTCTTGCAATCCATCAACCCCGCGCCAGTGGCTTCGCGGAGCTCTTTGATCATCGCTGCGGTAACTTCGGCCATGGTCTGATTCCTTACGGTTGGCTCTTTGGCTCAGTCTCAGTTGGCTTCGGTGGGACGGGGAGCAGCGGCAGCCGGGTCGGCGGCGGGCTCCTCTTCCACCTCGGGGGTCGCGGACGACTCCGGCGTGGGCAGCACGCCGCGGCGCGAGACGATCTCGACCTTGGGGCCGTCGCCGCCGGTCATGACGCGAATGGTCTCCGGCGCCTCTTCGTCGGCGGCCGAGGCCGCGACCGCGCGCTGCTTGCCGATGCGCGTGCCCTCGATGCAGGCATCCGCGAGCTTGGTGCAGAACAGCTTGATCGAGCGGATGGCGTCGTCGTTGCCCGGGATGAGGTAGTCGACGAGGTTCGGGTCCGCGTTGGTGTCCGCGATGGCGACCACCGGGATCTCGAGGCGGCGGGCCTCGTTGATCGCGATGTACTCCTTGGCGGGGTCGATGCAGACGATGGCACCGGGAAGCTTGGGCATGTCCTTGATGCCGCCGAGGTTGCGCTCGAGCTTGATGCGAGCGCGCTCCACCTGAAGGACCTCCTTCTTGGTGAGCTTGTCGAAGGTGCCGTCCTCGGCCATCTTTTCGTAGCCGCGAAGCTTGTCGACCGACTGGCGAATCGTCTTCCAGTTGGTCAGCGTGCCGCCGAGCCAGCGTGCCGCGACGAAGTACTGCCCCGCCCGGCTCGCCTCGGACACGAGCACGTCCTGGGCCTGCTTCTTGGTGCCGACAAAGAGGATCGGCTTACCGTCCGCGGCCACGCCACGCACGAAGCTGTAGGCGCGACGGAACAGCTGCGCCGTCTGCTGAAGGTCGATGATGTGAACCCCGTTGCGTGCCCCGTAGATGTAGGGCTTCATGCGGGGATTCCAGCGGTCGGTGCGGTGTCCGAAGTGGACGCCGGCTTCGAGCAGCTGACGGATGGTGATGATGCGCTGAGCGTCTTCGGCAGCCTTGGCGGCCGCCGCGTCGTTGGTCGTTTCCATTTTGGTCTCCTGGCGTTTGGCCTCTGCCCCCGTCGTCGGTTCTCGTAAAGCCGCGCAGTGTTTCAGCGTCCGGCCACGCCACGAGCGCCTCGAGGGGCATGTGGGATTTCGGCGCTGGTTAGCACGCCCCCTCGGCGGGCGGCAAGCGGCCTGATTGCGACAAATCGGACCGATGACGGGGCAATTGCGGGCCATCCGGGAGGTCGCGCATGCGCCGCGCCGTAAGAGAGCATCATCGAGACCCGCCCGTCATCGACGCGTCCGCGCGCTGCCGCATCGGCAGGCACGTCGGCAGCGGTATCGGCCTCCAGCTCGGCCTCCGTCCTGCCGCCCATGGCGCGCCCTCGTCGTGCGCGGAGGCCGTGGGTCACGCTGGTCGTGTGCGGATTGTCCATCATGGTCTGGCTCGCGAGCCCGACCGACGAGCCCGACACCTCGATGCTCGAGCTGGTGCTCGCCGTGATTGCCGCAGGCGCCCGGAGCACCTCGCTGGTGGTCGACGCGCACGAGGGCTGGCGGCTGCTGACCTGCCACTTCGTCCACACCTCCGCGCTGCACCTGGGCTTCAACCTCGCGTTCTTGTTCCCCGTGGGCGGCGCGGTCGAGCAGGTGGTCGCGCGCCGGGATTACATCGCGCTGCTGCTCGCGGCCGCGGCCGGTTCGTCGCTGTGTAGCCTGGTCGGGACGCCGCAGGTCTCGGCGGGCGCGTCCGGCTTGGTCTTCGCGGTGCTCGGCGCGGCGGTGAGCCTCGGCTTGCGGCACGGGGGCAGGCTGCCGCCCCGGGTGCGCACGCACTTTGGCGGGTGGGTGCTGCCCTTCCTCTTGATCGTGTTGATCGTCAGCTCGAGCAACCCGGCGGTGGACCATTGGAGTCACGCCGGCGGGTTGGCGACCGGCCTGCTGTTTGGGCTCGCGCTGCCCCTTGCGGGCGACCGCTCCGTCGCCCACGTCCGGGTGCTTGCCACCGCGGCGGCCACGGTCGGGCTCGTAATTGCCGCACCCAAGATCGCGGGGCGAGGCGGAGGGTCCCAGCGGTTCGCGCTCGACGACGGCAGCTCGGTGGTCGTGCCCTCGGCGTGGCACCCGAGATACGGACCGGCAGGTGAGCTTCAGTTCACCTCGGCCGGCGGTCTGGTCGTGCTGACGACCGATCGCAGCCCCACCGGGACATGGGACGAGCGGTTCGCCTGGTATCGAAGCCACCGGCTGTCGTCCCTGATGACGGCAGGCAACGTGTCGGAGTTACGGCAGAGCCGGCTCGTCATGCTCGCGCCGGCCGTGACGCGGTCGTCGGAGGCCGCCACGATGCGTTTGGCGTACGACAAAGACGGGATCGCGATGGTTCGGGACGTGTTCTTTCTCGCGCCGAGGACGGTCCTCAGTCTCGAGCTGCCGCAGGCATGGGCGGACAAGTACGACGAAACCAGGACCGCGATCGTGGGGTCGATTCGACCGGCGCCCGCGAGCGCTTCGGCGACCGCTTCCACGGCAGTCGCCGCAGCCGGCAATCCGTGAGCGCCCTCTAAAGAGGTGCGCTACATTCTGCCCCGCATGGCTTCGGCTGCTCAGACACGACCGCGCGCATCCGCGTGGCGGGTTTCGTTGGGTGCGCTGGTGAGCCTCGGTCTCGGTGCCGGATTCGGATTCGGCTCGGGTTGCTACGCCGAGCGCGAGCCACCGCCCACCTATCGCTACCAGTGCGGTGGCGATGGCGACTGCGAGGAAGGCGAGGAGTGCCGCGACGGGATCTGCGAGCGCATGTGCACGCAGGCCACGTTCGAGGACGACTGCGACACCTCGACCCACGTCATGTGCTTCAACGGCGCGTGCTCGAACACCTGTGAGGTCGGGGCCAACGTATGTCCGTCCGTGCAGGAATGCGTGGACCTCAGCGAGCTGGGGATCGACATCGGTGGCGGCTCGAGCAATCCCTTCGGCGGCGGCAGCTCGGCGACGCTCGGAATCTGCGGGCGCAAGTGCTCCGAGGGCGACGACCTGTGCCCGGACGGAGAGATGTGCCTGCCCGACCTCACGATTCCCGGGGCGGATGGCGAGGAGCTCACCGTCGGAGGCTTCTGCGTCGCGACCTGCGACCCTGCCAACCCAGACCCCGAGCAATGCGGCGCGGGCTTTGTCTGCATGGCGCCCTTTGGGTTCTGCGTCCCGGACTCGTTCGACATGTCGTCGGACAGCGGCATGCCCGAGGGGACCGGCGGCGCCACCATGACCGCCGGCGACATGGGCGACATGGGTGACATGTCCGGCGGCGAGATGACCGGCGGCGAGATGACCGGCGGCGAGATGACCGGAGGGACGACCGGATGAAGGGCACGGCTACCGGAATCGCGATCGCCCTGGCGCTCACCGGCTGCGCCACCACGGGCTTTCCCCAGGCGCCGACCGGGCTGCGCGTCGGCGCGGTGACCCAAGCGAGCAGCTTCGAGAAGACCGAGGCGGCCAAGACGCGCAACTCCAGCGACTCGGACACCCGCTTCGACTCCAAGCAGGACAAGGAAAAAGCCAACGCCGCCAAACGGCGCAAGGCCGCGTTCTGGTCGGGCGTCGGGCTCGCCGCTGCCGGTGCGGGGCTCACGATCGGGTTCGGTATTGGCGGCCGCGTCGTGCAGGCCCAGATCTCCAACGGCTACGACGACGAGGACCTCACCCGCGCCGACGAGGATCGACTGCGCACCACCGGCGAGGTCATGAACGGGCTGACGATCGGCTCGGTGCTCGTCGGACTCGTCGGGGTTGGCGTGCTGTCGGTCGCCTACGCGTTGGACCACGCCCGCTGCGGCGACCTGCCGCCCAAGCGCGACGTCTGTGCCGATCGTCCGCGAGCGGAGCCCGCCCCCGCCAAGGCTGAGGCCGAAGCGCCGGCCGAAGGCGCGACGGTCGCTGCGGCACCGCAATGAGCTCGACGGGCGAGCCGGGCGACGGCAGCCTCGATCCGGAGCTCCCACGGCATCCCGCGGTGCCCTGGGATGCCGTGCCGTCGGCTGTACTGATCGCCGGCATGCTGCTGCTCGCCGCGCTCGTGTTCCTGCCGACGCTGGCGTTCGACCTCGTCTACGACGACCACTGGACCATCTCCGCCAACGGCTTTCTCCGCGAGCCCGACCTCGCGCTGCTGTGGTCGCCCGAGGCGGCGGCGCGCCACGTGCCCGACGCCTTTCGGCCCACGCTCGTCGCCTTCGATGCGCTGACCTACCAATGGTTTGCGCTGTCGCCCGCGTGGCACCACGCCACCTCGGTTGCCCTGCACGTGCTGGTGTGCGGGATGCTGGCGACCTGGCTCGCGCGCCTCGGCGCGCCGATCGGGTTGCGCGTCGCGACGCTGGGCTGCTTCGCCGTACTCGCCGTGCACGCCGAGGCGGTCGCGGTGGTCTCGTTTCGCGAGGACCTGCTCGCAGCGGCGCTGGGCTTGGGCGCGCTCGCGCTTGCGGAGCGAAGCTCGGACGAGACGGGCGGCACAAAGGTGGCCACCGGGCTGGCGGGCGGCCTCGCGATGGCCCTCGCGTGCGGGGCAAAGCTCAACGCGGCGCCGCTGGTCGTCGTCTTCGTGCTCGCTCGCGTGCTCTCGCCTTGGCGTGCGCGACCGCTTCGCCCGGCACTGTTGCCCGCGATACTGCTGCTCGCGGGAGTCGGGCTGGCGATTGCCCAGCGGTACGCGGTGTACGGATCGCTGTCGCCATTCGTCGGTGAAGACCCGCGGCTGATGCTGCCGCGCGAAGGCATGGCGGCCACGCTCGCCGCCAGCGCCCAGAATCATCTCGAGATGCTGCGGCAGTTGGTCGTGCCGCTGTCGCTGTCGCCCGAGTATCCGGACGCGCCCGCCTCGTGGACCGACCCCGCCACGCTGCTCGCGGCCGCCGCGATCGGCCTACTGCTCGTGTGGGGTCTGGGATGTGCGCTGCGTTGGGGCCGGCCCGTCGTCGCGCTCGCGGTGCTCGGCACTGGGTTGCTTCTCGGCCCCACGTCGGGGCTGTTCGCAATGCCCAACCTCCGGGCCGACCGCTTCCTTTATTTGCCCAGCGCGCTCGCCTGCCTCGGAATCGCAGCCGCTCTGCTCAGCCTCGGACGGCGATGGGCGGCGCGACGCAGCGGTCCGTGGTGGATCGCCGTCGTTCCACTTGGGCTCTTCGCCGTGCTCCAGGGCGGGTTCGCCACGGCCGCCGCGAATGCCTACCGGAGCGACACCCGACTGTGGACGATCGCCCTGCGGCGCGCGCCGCATTCCGCTCGGGCCCACGCCGTCCGGGGCGAGCTCTTGGCCGGCCGAGCGGCGGATCAGGAACGACCCGATCCCCGCCTCCTCGCGCGTGCTGCCGCCCACTGCGAAATCGCACGACAGCGCGACGACGGGACTGCCCTGCCTCTGCTGTGCGACGCACGGCTCGCTGCGGTCCAAGGCGACTGGTCGCGCGCGTACCGCCGCTTCCGCGAAGCGCTGCCGCGGGCGGTTCAAGGACGCGAGCGCGTACTGGCTTCCCTGGCCTCGGTTGCCCTCGACAGGCCCGATTTCGGCGATTCAGAACGGATCGCGGAATCCAAGGCCCTGCTCGAGCGGGTTACGCGCGAGTACCCCTACAGCGCGGAGGCCCAGGCCGTGGCGGGACGGATTGCGCACCGGCTGGGCGAACCCGATCGAGCCCTCACGCACTATCGACGTGCAAGCTCCCTGCGCCCTGAGCGTTGGGACCTCGTGATCGCAGTACTGGAACTCCAGGTCGATCTCGGGCACCCTTCGTCGGCCCGACTGACTTGGGAGCTCTACGAGGACGGCCTCGCAACGGTCGACCTCTCGCGCCGGAAGGCGGTTCGGCGGCGCCTCGGCGACGCTGAACGAATCTTCGGAACGGCCTCTGTCCCGGCCCCACCCGGCCCCCCTCGCCCTAGACCATGACTCGTAAGTTCCTCGCCGCACTCGCTTTCATCGCCCTCGGCATCGCCGTCGCAGGCATGGCCTGCATCGAGACCGTCAACGATCTCGACGAGACCGACGAGACCGACGGGGCGACCTGACCGAGAGCTCTCGGCGCCTGCACCGAACCGGCGACTGGATCAGCCGGCGTCGGCGAACAGGTCAGGCGTGAGCAGCGGGACGTAGTCCGGGATCAGCTGCGGGTCGAGATGGCACTGGGCCGGACAGCCGCAGTGGTCGATCCGCAGGCCGACCGACTCGGCTTCCATTCGCACCGAGTGGTACAACGCGGCCATCGGTAGCGACGGCAAGCGACGACCCGATGCCGGGACCTCGGCCAGGGGGTCCTCAGAGGCGGCGTCGAGGTCGAATGCCCGCAGAAGCGCCAGCCGCTGGCGGTTCGGCAAGACTTCCTTGAGCGCCCCGTATCGAACCGGCGTCAGCCGGCCGACCGTCACGTGCGCGTCGCGAATGTCTGCCGCGACCACGTGCTTCATCAGCGCGAGGGTCTCGTCGCGGTCCTCGTGGATCACGGGAAGGATCGGCGTGAAGTTGACCGCCACCTCGAGACCGACGCGGCGCAGGTGCTGGGCGTGCAGCAGCAGCGAGGCCGCCGCATCGGCCGAACGAGACAACAGCGCGCTCTGCAGGCCCGGCCGCCGGTGGGCCAGCTCGAGCAAGATCGTGCAGCCCCAGCGACGCGCCGACTCCTCGAGCTCACGGCTCATCACCACGCTGGTGCGGAGCACTACCCGGCGCCCGCGCTCCGCGAGCCACTCGAGGGCCGTTCGAGCCCACGCGGCATCGTCCCTGCGCACAAGCCGCAGCACGATGACCCGGATCGCTTCGCCCTCTGCCTCCCGCTCGCCCAGTGTCGTCGCCAACGCGAGCGGAACATCGACGATGTCATTGAGTGCACCGGACCCTCGGCCAACGACGAGGGCAGGCCCATCGCAGGCGGTGAATGCGTGCAGCGGCTCGATGACAGCGTGCATGGTTGGCGGACGAAGTCCTGTACACATGTATAGCAACCGAACCTCGAGGCGGCAAAGCGAGGCCTCAAACGCGTGCATTCGGCGCCATTATGTTGTATCCCGCTGAAATCACAGATCATTCGGACAACTCTGCCGAGTGTGGTACAGGGGCACCGCGCGCACCGATGGCGCAACCGCACCCAGGTATCCCCGGGATCCTTCCGAACGTGGACCCGGATGCCCTGAAGGTCGTTCGGAAACTTCTCGGCGCTGGACACGAGGCCTATCTCGTTGGCGGATGCGTGCGCGATTTGTACCTCGGCCGTACGCCGAAGGACTTCGACATCGCAACGAGCGCGACGCCCGAAACGATTCGCAAGCTGTTCAAGAACAGCCGGATCATCGGCCGCCGCTTCAAGCTCGCGCACGTCTTCTACGGTCCGAAGATCATCGAGACCAGCACGTTCCGCACCAAGCCGCGCAACCAGGGCGACGATCCGGACGACCCGCTGATCACCCACGACAACGAGTGGGGCAGCGTCGAGGACGACGCGTGCCGTCGCGACTTCACGATCAACGCGCTGTTCTTCGACGTCGAGAACGAAGAGGTCGTGGACTTCGTCGACGGACTCGACGACCTCGACCGCGCGACGGTCCGAACGATCGGCGAGCCCGAGCTTCGCTTTCGCGAGGACCCCGTGCGAATGATTCGCGCGGTCAAGTTCGCCGCGCGGCTGGGCTTTCAGATCGACGACTCGACCTGGAGCGCGCTGCTCGAGGTCACCCCCGACATCGTCAAGTGCAGCCGCGCCCGCCTGCTCGAGGAGATCTACAAGCTGCTGCGCAGCGGCGCGTCACGGCGGTGCTTCGAGCTCCTGCTGGACTCGCGACTGCTGCAGCATGTGATGCCCAGCTACACGTCGCTGTACGGCAAGGAGGACGACGGCACCGCAGCTCTGACCGCTGGCCTTCGCGACGAGCCAGCCGAAGCGACCGACGCCGCCCCCCCCGATGAGACGCCGGGCGACGACGCGGCCGAAGCAGACGCCGATGCGGCCGAGGCAAAGCCCCAGGGCCCCACGCCGGCCCAGCTGTTCTGGCGCTACCTCGACGCGCTCGACCACTTCATCCAGACCACCCAGCAAGACGTCGCCAATGGCGTGCTGCAAGCGGTCCTCTTTGCGCCCCTGGTCCAGGGCGAGATGCTCGAGGCATCTCGGCAAAACCTCGACCGCGCAATCGAGCGACTGATGACCCCGGTCGGCGCAGCCTTGGGCATCGCCCGCCGCGACCGCGAGCTCGCGCGCCAGATCTTGATGGCGCACCGACGGCTCACCTCGCCGGCCCCTCGCCGACGTCGCCGCAGCTCGGTGGCGCAGCGCCAGTACTTTCACGATGCACTGATCTTCCTCGGCATGACCGTCCGCGCCCTCAACGACGGCGGCAGCGAGCTGGCACAGTGGAAGTCGCTCGCGGAGGCGAGCACCGACACCCGCAGTCGAGCGCCCGAGCA
>Ga0207422_1004036_pt1 | contig 12931 bp, 8 predicted proteins | sample MarCyaLeptolynsp_FD_187757 | JGI IMG/M metagenome (GOLD analysis project Ga0207422, IMG submission 187757) | Marine cyanobacterial communities from Panama - species 1 Leptolyngbya sp. (SPAdes) | ecosystem: Environmental > Aquatic > Marine > Unclassified | place: Panama: Panama City | collected...
ACTCTCCGTAGATCCGCACCTCGCGCGCCACTTCGCCCCGGTAGCACTTGAACCCGCAGTTCATATCGTGCAGATCGAGCCCCGTCGCCTTGCGCACCACAAAGTTGAAGATCCGCGACGGGATCACCTTCCCCATCGGGTCAAACCGTCGCTTCTTCCACCCCGAAACCAGATCAAATCCTTCGTCCATCTTCTCGAGGAAGCGCGGAATCTCCTGCGGATCGTCCTGCAGATCGCCGTCCATCGTAAAGACGAACTCCCCGCGCGTCTCCTTGAACCCGGCCATCAACGCCGCCGCCTTGCCGTAGTTCCGCCGAAATTTGATCAGACGAATCCGCCCCGGATCAGCCAGTCCGCGCAGCAACTCCCACGTGCGGTCGGTCGATCCGTCGTCGATAAACAGGATCTCGTACCCGCCGCCGGACTCCTTCGACAGCTTCTCGAACTCGTCCGAGACCCGCCGCGCCAACTCCTCCACGTCGCCTTCCTCGTTGTGGACCGGGATGACGACGGAGTAGCGCAAGGTCGACGGTGCGGGCATAACGCGAGCGGGACGAGCCGGCGCGCCCCGGCAGGCAGGCGCGGACCTTCGATTGTAACGAAATCGCTCCTCGGTCCCGCCCCGCCCTTCAGTGCGTTTTTCGCCCGATGTCAGCGAAACCCGTTAGGTGGGACAAGCCGTCTACCAATGGTAGTCTGGAAGCAAGAAGCTACAGGCTCGGAATGACCAAAAGGGCCTTTAGGCTCAGCGATGTAACGGCGCGCCCCGAAAGGCGTCAAACCATGCGCCCGGATGAGGGCGATGAGAGAAGGGTGCTTATGATCGAACGAAAATCCCCCCGCACGGTGAACGGCCCCCGTACTTTGGACGGCCGATCCGGAGAATCCTCCGTCCCGCCCGTAGCGATTATCCTGCTGGGACTGATCGCGGTCCTCGTCGGCGCCACACTCTTCCTCTACTTGGAACTGCGTTCCACCAAGGAAGAGATGGCCAGCCGCTTCCAGACCTACGACGAACAGTTCGCCCAGATCGAGGGCTCCGTCAACCGCACGACGCGCACGATCGAGACGCAAACGACCGAAGTCAAAGCGCTCGTCGCCGACGCCGAGAAGACGATCGAGCAAAAGGCGCAGAACGTCGAGAGCCGCGTTCTCGGCCGCACCAACACGCTGGCCAAGGAGCTCGAACAGACCAAGGCCCAACAGCAAGCGGCCCTCCAAGACGTCAGCGGCAAGATCACCTCGCTCTCCGACGTCGCCTCCGAGACCAGCCAAAAAGTCGGCTCGCTCTCGGGTTCGGTGGATAACGTCAAGGAAGACCTCAGCGCCACCAAGGCCGAGCTCGAAAAGACGATTGCCGACCTCAAGACGGTCCGGGGCGACCTCGGCGTACAAAGCGGCCTGATCGCCACCAACGGCGAAGAGCTGGCCGCCCTCAAGCGCCTCGGCGAACGCAACTACTACGAGTTCGACATCCGCAAGAGCCGCGAGGCCCAACGCGTCGGCAAGATCCAGATCCGCCTCCGCGACACGACGGAAAAGAAAGGCCGCTTCACGATCGAAGTCCTAGCCGACGACAAAACGATCCAGAAGAAGAACAAGACCCTCCTCGAGCCGGTCCAGTTCTACGTCATCGGATCCAAGATCCCGTACGAGATCGTCGTCAACAAACTCGAAAAGAACCGCATCGTAGGCTACCTGGCTACCCCGCTAGACGCCGCCCCCCGCGGCGCCTCCGGCGGCGCAGCCTCCGAGTAGCGACAACCAAAACCAAACCCCAAGGGCGCGACCTGACCCCAGGCCGCGCCCTTCGTCTTTCCCGAGCCGATTTCGGTTTCTGTCATCGGGCTGAGGTCTATCAGGGGGCATTAAGCGGTATTAGGGGGCATCAGGAGACATTCATCGGAACTTGATGCTGAACGGTCCGTTCTAGCTGAAAGACCGTGGTAGGGTTCGGCGTGTCAGGTCGAAGTGCGCACGCCGAGCTCATCGGTCCACGCTCGATGGGCCGCCTGCGTTCGAGGATATTGGCTAGGGAGAAAAGGGGGCAAAGGAGCGGGAATCTAGCGGACGCGATCCGTCGTACCTGTCTTTTCGATGGAGGCGAAGACGATGAGGCTAAGTATCGCGGCGTGCGTCTCCGCCTCTGTGTTGGCCGTATTCGTGTTTAAGGTTGATCGGGCATCGTCAAGTTGACCGCTCTCGAGAGAGCTGCCTGCACGGCAACGCGCCCTCCCCTCCTATGCTTTTGTTCAGTCAAAGGGGTGCAAAGTGAATAAGTCAATACTCAGGAAGCGGGACGGAAATATCGTATTCATCCTGTCGTTGGCCCTTGCTTGTCACATCGTTCTTTCGATTTCGGTGGACACGCCGCCTCTGACCACCGGTGTGGATCCATGCGACTGCACGCTGCAATTCTCGCTTCGTGTCGCAGTGTCGGCGCTTATTTTCCTAGCTTGCGGGGTTGCTGCTCGCGCCTACGCGCTGTTCTTCCTAATTCTTGCGCTCATCGGCGTCTGGCCCGCCCAGCGAAGCTATAGCAGGTGCAAGAGATCGTGCGGCCCGATCGAAAGCTCTTGGCTCGATTCCTCCGGAACGGCTCCCGTACCCTCCCTGACGACAATCGATCACGAGCGCCGCGGCATCGGAGCCGAGAAGGATACGCCTGCGGAGGACGGACTGCGGGCGAGAGCCTCGGACACACCTAACTACAACCCTCACGACGTTCTGCAGGCACCCCGGAGTACGTTTTTCTAGCCCCGGGTTCGCACTCCAGATACCCCTCCAACCGCCGGTCGTCGCGGCCGCCGCAGGTGCGATCAGCACAGCCGCACCGTCTTCGGCCGGCGGCTGACGGCAAACTACCGGCCACCCGTCGGCCGGCCGTGCTCGCTTTTCTTACCGGATCGTGGCTAGGGGGGCGGCTCGTGGTCTATTCAGTCCCTGGCCCATGTGGGCAGCTCCAGCCGCTGCAGTATCGACGTGAACCTTGGATGACTTCGCACACGATCCGAGTAGGGAGTATGGTTCACGTGCACCATCGCATGCTCGCCCTCTCGGTAGCCGTACTCGATCCACTCCAGAGCGTCCTCAGGCGCTCCGGCGTAGTCGTACATCAGTGCGACCACGTGTGCGAGCACGTAAGTCGATTGCGATCTCTCCGCCAGCAACTCGGCAGCGTTTTGCATGGCCGAGGGGTAGCCGCCCTCGGTGTAGCCGTCACGTAGCGCTGCCGTCATTTCTTGATCGTCGACGACGCTCCAAGCCCTGACGGCGGCCTCGAACGCCTGGTCGTATAGGCCCAACGCAGTTAGCGAAACCCACATCACAAGGTGCGTCATCTGCATCCTTGGCGCCCGCGCGATGACGCCACGAAGTTGCTCAAGAGCCTGCTCGTGCTTGCGGAGGAACATCAGGCGCATTCCGTGGATATGCTGGAAAAATATGTCGAGCGGATTGAGCTCCAGTGCACGCGCTATCATCTCGTCTGCTTCATCGAGACGTCTAAGGTAAGTAAGCAAGAGCGAGTAGTGGAGTCGCGCGAATGCATTGTTGGGGCTTAACTCGATGGCCTTACGATAAGCCTCCTCAGAAGCCTCCCAGTCCCAGCGTGTGTACTGCTCAAGCAAACCGAGCACCGCAAACCCATGAGAGAGTTTGGGGTCGAGTTCTATGGCGCGCCTCGCTTCGACTAACCCCTGCGTGCCCGCCTGCCGTGGATGGACCGCTCCCATCACGGTGCTGTACGTCATCACCGACGCGACGCCGGCATGAGCCGCGGCGGAGTCGGGGGTCATGCCCAGCGCCGACTGGAAGCTCTCGAGCGCCATGTGCAGGCCGTCCGGCGTGAGCCGGTGAAGATGCCACATCCCGCGTAGGTAGGCGTCATAGGAGTCCGTATCCACGCGGTCCACGCCGGACAGGCGGTCAGCCTCAGGCTGAGTCACGTTGGCCTGAATCTTGTATGCCACGGTGCGCGCAATCTCGGCCTGGAGGGCTAGTACGCCCGTCAGCTCGCGATCAAAGCTCTCAGCCCAAAGATGACCATCTGTTGCCGCGTCGATGAGCTGTACGTGCACCCGTACACGGTCGTCCACCCGCAGGACAGACCCTTCGAGGATGGCCTCGACGCCGAGTTCTGAAGCAACCTGAGCTAGAGGCTTTCGCGTGTTCTTGTACTGAAGCGACGACGTGCTGGAGATAACCTTGATCGAGCCGATTCTGGCGAGGCTGGCGATGAGCTCGTCGGTGAGGCCGTCAGCAAAGAACTCCTGCTCGGGATCTCGCGAACGGTTCGCCAGCGGAAGCACCGCGATCGAGTTGGGCAGCGGGTCGACCGTCCGCGGGGTAACGGCGAACCGATATCCACGTCGCGGCTCCGTCCGAACGTACCTGGGTCTGTCGGCCGAATCGCCAAGTGCGCGACGAATCTTGCTGACGGCGATGTTGATCCCGTTGTCCAGATCACCGACGACCTGGGACGGCCACAATTCCTCGCGGATCTCCGCGCGGGTAAGCACTGCGCCAGGTCGGTCAAGCAGCATCGACAGGATTCGAAAAGGCTGAACCTCCAGCGGCTCTACGATGCCGTTCCTACGCAGCTCTCCACGCCCCTCGTCGAACTCGAAATCATCAAATACTAGTAGCCGTCTTCGGTCTGTGGGCATGACTGCAGGTGGAAGTGTACCTCACCGACAGAGTCCGACAGCCCAGCCTCCGAGAGTCTACAGATGATCTAAATATTGCCTTTATGGCGCGTCTGACAAAGCTCTCCTAATCTCCAATAACGCCCGCTGGGACCGAGCGGCGGGTCAGGCTAGAACACACCGACGGAGAACTAATAATGTCGCATTCCAAAACAACTGGACTCTTGGCCCCCTTGATGGGCTTCGCCCGTTCGCGAGTATCGCCAGCCGCGCCTCGCGTCCGAATCGCAGGCTTGCTTGCCGTCCTAGCTTTCGCAGTCAACGCCCCTGCGGCGGGCCCGTTCGCCTTGGAGCGACAACCGATCCTGATGATCGGCGCCTCGCTGGAGAATGGGAGCCCGCCGTTCAACGATCAGCTTCTCGCTCCGTTCGGCGGCGCGGCGGTGAATGCAGGCAGCTACCTGAGCTTAGGGGATGCCCTAACCGTCCTTGGGATCTTCGTAGTCAACGAAGCCCAGTCGGGGGCAACCAGCTTTGATCGTGATTTCTGTGGTCCTGATACCTGCGCTCCGTTCGGTTGGCAGGGTTTCGGCGTCCAGTTCCAAAAGGCTCTTGCCAGGGTAGGTGGGGAGAATGCGTCCTACTTGTGGATTGGACTAGGAAACGATTGTCTAACGTCCATCGCTGTAGGCGCGCCGTGGGGCGCCCCGCCCTTCGGGGCATGCTCCTTGTCGGAGGTCAACGTATACATCGACCGGGTCATAACGGTTGCAGAGCAAGCGAAGTCGGCCGGACTAACGCCCATCCTTCCGCTTTACCCTAGCTACGACGATCTCGATCTGCCGTTGCTTCAGCAGCAGACCGGATTGCCATACGTTGCCGGGGAACAAGAGTACAACTTCATCGCAAGCACCTGGGAGCGGCGCCTCTCCCGTGAACTAGATGACGTGATCATCTTGGACGTCTGGAAGCGGTTCGAGCACCTCGGCGACGGCTTGCATCCGACGCCGAGGACGTCCCTCGTAGCGGCTTCGACGGTTGCGCTCGCCATTCGTCGATTGGAACGTAGGCGTCGATAGCGAGTTCTGGGATGAGAGCGTCGCGCGGCGACGGGCGCATGGAGACCTCCGCGGATCCGGAATGCAGCTTCGGCTTGCCTCGCTCTCTCCACCTCCTCCTCCCCACTGCTATCTTCTGAGGAAATGCGCTTCCTCCCCGCCATCCTCCTCCTCTGCGCAACCCTCCAAGCCGGCCCCAACGATTGGCCGAGCTTCCGCGGCCCTCAATCCTCCGGCGTCGCCCCCGACTCCTCACTCCCCGCCGAATTCGACCTCGCCTCCCCCGACGACGTTCTCTGGCGCGCAGACACCCCCGGCCTCGGCCTCTCAAGCCCGATCATCTGGGGCGACAAGCTCTTCCTCACCACCGCCGTCAGCCACTCCGACAACGGCGCCCTGCGCACCGGCCTCTACGGCGACATCGCCTCCGTCCCCGACGAGTCCGAGCATTCCTGGAAAACCCTCGCCTACGACAAGCAAACCGGCAAACTCCTCTGGGAACGCGAACTCCACCGCGGAGTCCCCAAGGTCAAGCGCCACGAGAAGTCTTCCCACGCCAGCGCCACCGCCGCGACCGACGGCGAACATCTCGTCGTCTTCTTCGGTTCCGAAGGCCTCTACTGCCTCGATCTCGACGGCGAGGTCCGGTGGAGCAAGGGCTTCGGCACGCTCGACGCCGGCTTCTTCCGAGTCCCCGAAGCTCAGTGGGAGTTCGGCAACTCGCCGGTCATCCACAAAGGCAAAGTCGTCGTTCTAGCCGACGTGCAACAAGGCGGATTCCTCGCCGTGCTGAGCCTCGAAGACGGCAAGGAACTCTGGCGCGTCTCCCGCGACGACGTCCCCACCTGGGGCGCCCCGCTCGTCGTCTCCACCGGCGAGCGAACGCAGATTGTCGTCAACGGCTGGCGTCACGCCGGCGGCTACGACTTCGAGACCGGCGAAGAGCTCTGGAGCGTCAACGGCGGCGGCGACATCCCCGTCCCCACGCCCGTCTACGGCGCCGGCCGCTTCTTCCTCACCAGCGCGCACGGCACGATGTCCCCTGTCTACGCCGTCTCCTCCAAGCACCGCGGCGCTGTTGACCTGGCCGCGGGCGAAGCCGACCGCCTCGACTGGGTCGCCCGCCGCAAGGGCTCCTACATGGCGACGCCGCTGCTGATGGACGGCCTCCTCTACGTCGTTCGCTGGAACGGCGTCCTCGTCTGCCTCGAAGCCGCGACCGGCGCCGTCGTCTACCAAGAACGCCTCCCGCCCGGCGCCTACACCGCGTCTCCCGTCGGCGGCGACGGCAAACTCTACGTCGCGAATGAAGAAGGCGACCTGCTCGTCGTACAAGCCGGCCGAGAATTCTCGATCCTCTCCGAGACGACCTCCGAAGACCCGATCCTAGCCACTCCGGCAATCTCCCAAGGCGTCCTCTACCTCCGCACCGCCCGCGAACTCATCGCCATCGGCTCTCCCGCCGACTAGCGCGCGGGAAGAGCCGAAGAAGATGCTCCGCGAGGCCTCGACGGCGCAAAGCGTTCGCCAAGAAACGTGTAATGCGCACGCGATCCCGATTCGTGCACTAGCCGGTCGGCCGCGGCGGCAAGCACCGTGCCATGGTTAGCCGCCCGGACAAGTTCACGTCGCGCACGGCGGCCGGCAAAAAGATACGTGACCAACGTTCCACAGGGACCCCGACTCCGTCCGCCTCAATCTCCCCTTCGCCGTCCAGCACGATCAGAATCGAATAGCGACCGTCCAAAGCCAACTTCATACGGTCTCGGCACTGGACGCGCCGCACCTCGACTCGATCCGTCTGCGGCGCTTCGAGAAGCGCTTCCTCGACGCCCGCCGTGGACTCGGCCACGATTCGCGGCGACGGTCCAAACCGCTCCTTGACCGCCTCCGCCGGGTACTGCGTGTAGTCGAAAAGGTCCAGTACCCGGTCAAGCCCTAGCCCCATCGTTCGCGCCGATTCAGGCAACTCCACGCCCCCGTGCGCGTACTCGCAGCGCACCACGTAATCCGTAGGCTCTTGGATTTCGACCATCGTGATGCCCGGACCAATCGCGTGCGGTATACCGCCTTCGACCAGCAGCACGTCGCCCGCCTTCACCCGAATCCGCTCGAAGCAGGCAAGCATCGCGTCGAAGTCTTGCTCCGCTACAATCCGCCGCCATTCGCTGACGGTCGGCGGATGCTGGAAGCCGAGGTAGACGTAGGCGTCCTCGCTGCGCGTCTTGAGAATCCACCAAGCCTCCGTCTTCCCGCTGTCCGCGTTGAGATGTTGTTGCGCCCACTGCACGTTGGGATGGGCCTGAATATGGAGCCGTATCCCCGAATCGAGCAGCTTGACCAGCAACTGCGGCTGCACGCCGAACGCCTCGACGTGGTCAGCGCCCAGAGCGTCTTCTGGCGACGTCTCATAGATCTGTGACATCGAATAGGTCGCGCCGTCGATCGTTCGCGCGCTCCCGACCCCTTCACCGACGACGTCTCTTCCAGGGTTGATCGCCGCGGTCGCCGAACCGATCCAGTCTTCCGGAAAGTGGCTGTCGGCCGGGCTCTCGCGCCCTTCCAACTCGTCTAGGACGCGGCCGCCTTGATACGTTCGCCACACGCGATTCGGCGGCAGGATGAAGGGCTGGTGGTAATCGATCTCGGTCGTCATCTCGTTGGCGCTTGAAACGGCTGTCCCGCCCGCGCGCATCGTTGACGGCGGGATCGCGGCGCGGTCGTCGCTCCAGTCGCCATTCTATAGACCCCCAACGCCGCCTACAGCATGGACGGCGCCCGAGACGCCCAGCCAGGATGGGCTCCTCGCCTACCGTCTAGGCGAAAACCCCCTACCGATTTAGGCGAAACCCTAGTGAGTGGCCAAGTACCGACGTTCCTAAACTGGCGGGCAAGGGAGTACGACTCTCCCTTAGACGTCGAATGCCCGAGCTCCCCCAAATCCCCGCGCAAGACTTCTTTTTCGGTCTCGCTTCTGCCGGCGTGTTGCTGTGGGGGCTGCTGTTCCTCGCCAGATCGCAGTTTCTCTCCGACGCCCTGGAAGGGACCGACGAGGATCTGTTCTATACCCTCCTGAAGCGTCCAGAAAACTCGCAGCTGACCTTCCTGGTCTCGCTCTTCGGACACATCTTCCTCATCGCCATGATGCCTTGGGTCGACCGCGCTCTCCCAGGCACGCTCCCTTTCGATTTTGAGAAATACGACGCCGTTCTCGTCCAACTAAAAGTGGAGGACGAGGACAAACTGCGCATCCCTTCCGACCTCGCCGACGTTCTACCCGAACCGAAGTCCAAACGCGACGAGCAAGAAGCCGAGGACGCCGACGAGGACGATCCCGGCGTCGGCAACGGTATCGAGGCCCCCAAGCTCGCCCTCGATACCGGCGGCGAAGGCAACGACGTCAAGCCCGGCCGGCCGGAGGCCTTCGAGCTCGTCATCGAGGCCAGAGCCGAGGCGCCCAAGGTCGAAGCCCTAGCCCCGGAAATCGCAGCCCCCGATCTGGACGCCGGCAGAACCTCCTTTGACCTCGCATGGGTTCCGCCGATCACCGATCCCGACGCCATTCCCATGCCCGGCTTGCCCCTGGAACACGCCGGGAACCCGGCTCAGTTCTCCCTCAACAACGGGCTCCCCACCGACCTCGCTCGGCGCCCCGACGCCAACGGTCGCCCGGCTCTGGCCGAAATCGCCGAGGCTCCTGGAATCGGCGACCTCGGCCGCAGCGGCTACGGCTACATGATCGGCGAGGGCGGGGAAGTGACCCGCCTCATCGGAGGTGACGGCCTCCGCGACCTCCTCGCCAGCCTCGAATACTCCGCCGGCGGCGGCGCGGGCCGCGGTTCCGGCGGCGGCTTCGGCTCCGGCGATCAGCCCGGCGCTTCAGGCAGCGGCGGGACCGGCTACGGCTCCGGCTTTGCCGGCGACGCTCCGGTCCCCAGAAAGCTCCACGGCATCATCCTCATCTCGAACGAGATGCAGTCGATGCCCGAAGCCGACGGCGTCTTGAGCGGCAACCCCGTCTACACCGTCTACGTCGACGTGCCCGGATTCCGCAAGAAGTGGATCCTGCAAGTCTGCATGCCGCGCAACGAGCCTGGCGCGCTCGAACTGGAGGACGGCGGCGTCCTGCGCGTCCTCGCCCGCAAGCAGCTCGACCCGCCCTTCGCCGTCCGTCGCTCCTCGCCTGAGATCGACGTCAGCGACATCGATCCGTTGGCTCTGCCGCCGCGCATCGTCGTCTACTTCCGCGTCGACCCCGAAGGACGCATGATCGAACGCCGCATCGTAGCCGGCCTCAACGAGCAGATGGACAACCGCGTGCTCGCCAGTCTAGAGGACTGGGAATTCCATCCGGCCTTCCACGACGGAGAGCCGGTAGCGGTGGAAGCGCTCTTCGGAATTCCGCTCCGTTGACCATCCCGAAGCTCTTACCCCAGTCCCAGTTTCGCCGCCAGCCCGATGCGCTGGATCTTGCCCGTCGGGCCCTTCGGGATCTCGTCGAGGAACAGGATCGTCTTGGGCGTCTTGAAGTCCGCCAGCCGCTCGGAGACGAACGCCCGCAAAGTCCGCTCGTCGATCTCGGCCCCTTCGGTCAGGACGACCGCTGCGGCCACCTCCTCTCCCAGCTTCGGATGAGGCGCCGCAAACGCGGTAGCCTGCGCAACGCTCGGGTGAGCCAGCAGCACTTCGTCGATTTCGCGAGGCGAGATCTTCTCCCCGCCCCGGTTGATCAGTTCCTTCAGCCGGCCGGTCAAGTACAGGTAGCCGTCCGCATCGAGATACCCCTGGTCGCCGGTGCGAAACCAGCCGTCGGAAAACGACGCCGCGTTCGCCTCGGGGTTGCGGTCGTAGCCGCTCGTAACGTTCTCTCCGCGGATCACCACCTCGCCGGTCGAGCCCTGGGCGAGCATCGCTCCCTCTGCGTCCATCACTGCAATCTCAGGCCCCGCCGCCGGGCCTACCGACCCGGGCTTGCGGTCCAGCGGAGGCAACGGGTTCGAAGCCATCTGGTGAGCCGCTTCCGTCATGCCGTACGATTCGACGACGCGGCAGCCGAACGTCTCCTCCAACTCGCTCAGCACCGTCGGAGGCAGCGCCGCCGAGGACGAGCGGATCAGCCGCAGCCCGGCCTTCTCGACCACTTCGCGGTTGCGCGCCGCACGCGCCAGAATCGCCTGGTGCATCGTCGGCACCGCCGTGTACCAGGTCGGTTGCATGTCCTCCAACCACTGGAAGAAGCGCAGCGCGTGGAACCCCGGCGTCGCCGCCAACTCCGCTCCGGCGGAAAGCGTCGAGAGGGTCGCGCCGATCAAGCCGTGGATATGGAACAGCGGCATGATGTTTAGGCAGCGGTCTTCGGGCTTCAACGCCAGCGTGGCCGCGATGTTGCGTCCCGACGCGCATACGTTGACGTGCGAAAGCGGCACGATCTTGGGGCGCGCCGTCGTCCCCGAGGTGTGCAGGATCAGCGCGACGTCTTCGTCTTCCGCCGCCCCGCCCTCTCCCGCGAGCGCCCGAGGTTCGCCCTCCAGCGCGAACCATCCGGCGGGTTTGCCCGCCTCGCTGCGCATCTCCAGCAACGGAACGCCCAGCGCCTGGGCCGCCTCCACCGCCGGGCCTTCGTCGCCCTTCTCGACGATCAGAGCCCGTGCCTCGAGGTCTTCGAGATAAAACTCCATCTCCTCCCGCCGATAAGCCGGATTGAGCGGAGCGAACGTCGACGCGGACGCCACTCCCGCGAAGGCAGCCGCCATGCGCGGCCCGTTGGGCAAGCACACGGCCGTCCGGTCGTTGCGCCCGACGCCGAAGCGGTTGAGCGCCGTAATCGTCGTTTGCACCAGGTCGTGCAGCTCGCCGTAGCTCAGCGGCGTCTCGCCGGGCGCCGAGATCGCGGCCTGTCGCGCATCTCTGTCGGAGTTTTCTTCGAGCAGTCTGTAGATCGTCATCGCTTCATCCGATTACCTCATCGCTGCCGTGCCAAAATCCACCACCCTCTCCACAAAAAGTGCAACCTCCGCGGATTCTCCCGCATCCAACGGGCGCGTTCCGAAGAAGCCTTTCGCTCGCCCTGGAGGAGGATCGATGGCTAGACGCCGTGCGGGGTCCGTCGAACGTCCGAAACAAAATGTGATCGCCGTGGGTTTGCGCGGCGTCGGAGACTACGACGCGTATCGAGACGCGATAGAATCCTTGGGGTTGGCACTGGAGTCCGCGCGCGACCCCGAGTCAATGAACAACCTGGTTCAAGACCGAGACGGCGCTGCCGTCGTCGTCTACTGTCCGAAAGGCTCCGATTGCGCTCGCGAGGTCCTGCGTCGGCTCACGGAAGGTTGCAGCGGCTTGCCGCTGGTCGTCCTGACCGATCAAACCGACTTCGGCGAATACTACGATCTGATGTCGCGCGGCGCCGCCGCATACATGGGCGTATCCGAGGGGCCCGAGCGTTTGGCGCGCACCCTCTGCGTGGCCTCCGGCCGCCCGCTCCCCTCCGGCCGCGCCCACGCGATCGGACAGGGACAGGCTGCGGCGTCCTAAGTCTCCCCTCGGAGACCAGCGTCCGCCATCCTCCCCTTCGATGGACCTCTCCGGAAGAATCCTGGACTGGTTCGCCCAATTCGGCGGCCCCGAACGCAACGAGAGCCCTACAGCAGGCGGAAACTGACCTCGACCCTGGCCTGAACTTTGACCGGCGCGCCGTCTTTGCGCCCCGGGGCGAATAGCCATCGTTCGACGGCCTTCACCGCTTCTTCGTCAAGGCCCATGCCGAGCGCTTGGACGATGCGGATATTGTGGGCGCGGCCGTCAGGCCAGACTTCGATCACAAGCACAACCTGACCTTGCCATTTGGCTCGACGAGCCTCTTCGGAATAATCCGGTTCGACCCGACGGATCAGTCGCGGCATCGTGACGCCGGCTTGCCCCAGCCGAAACACGCCGCTCACGCCTCCGCCGTCCCCAGGGCCGAGACCGGGTCCGTCGCCTGGGCCGACGCCGCCTTGGTCTCCGTCGCCGATACCGCCTCCCGTACCGGGGCCGTCCGAGGGCGGTCCGACGACGCCCCAGGGCGAGCCGAGGGCGATGTCCAGACGTACGGGGTCGACTTGCGGGGCGCCTTGAAGAGCGGGAGCGACGGCGAGGCGAGGTTTCTCGGGCGGCGTGGTCGACGGCGGCGCCAGGGGCATGATCCGCTCGAAGCCGATGAGGTTCAAACGCTCGCCTATATGGGCG
>Ga0207422_1004040_pt1 | contig 12926 bp, 11 predicted proteins | sample MarCyaLeptolynsp_FD_187757 | JGI IMG/M metagenome (GOLD analysis project Ga0207422, IMG submission 187757) | Marine cyanobacterial communities from Panama - species 1 Leptolyngbya sp. (SPAdes) | ecosystem: Environmental > Aquatic > Marine > Unclassified | place: Panama: Panama City | collected...
CCGCCGAGCTGCCCACGCGCGACGACATCGAGCCTGCAGTGGTCGCCGAGCCCGCAACGCGGCCGTCGGGGGAGCCCGCCAGTGCCGCGTGAACTGGTCGTCAGCACGCACGAGGAAGACCTCGAGGCGTGCCGTCGCCTGCTCGTCGCGGGCAGCAAGAGCTTTGCCACCGCCGCCCGGCTGCTCCCGGCCCGCGTGCGTGACGCGGCGACGATCTTCTACGCCTTTTGTCGGGTGGCCGACGACGCGGTGGACCTCGGGGACGACCCGGCCGCCGCGCTCGCGCAGCTCGAGACGCGGCTCGATCGCATCTACGACGGTATGCCCATCGACCACCCGGTCGACCGCGCCATGGCGCGGCTGGTGGTCTTTCACCGGTTGCCGCGGACGGTCGTCGATGCCCTCATCGAAGGCCTGGCGTGGGACGTCGACGAGCGCATCTACGAGACGCACGACGCGCTGCTCGAGTACTGCATGCGGGTGGCATCCGCGGTGGGTGTGGCGATGTCCGTGCTGATGGGCGTGCGCAACCCCGCCGCGCTGGCGCGGGCCTGTGACCTCGGCGCTGCAATGCAGCTCACCAACATCGCACGCGACGTCGGCGAGGACGCCCGCAACGGGCGGATCTATTTGCCCCGTGCGTGGCTGCGCAGCGCCGGGATCGAGCCCGAGGCGCTGCTGGCGTCGCCGCGGCCGAGTCCCGCCTTGGGTCAGGTGGTCGAGCGTCTGCTCGCGTCAGCCGAATCGCTGTACCGGCGCGGCGAGGCGGGCATCGCTCTGCTGCCCCCGGACTGTCGCGCTTCCATTCGCGCCGCGGCCCGAATCTACGCCGACATTGGGAGAGTCATCGCCAACAACGGCCACGACTCGGTCACCCAGCGCGCGTACGTCTCCACACCCCGCAAGGTCTGGCTGGCCCTCGTCTCCTGGATCGCCCCGGTCCCCCGCAACCCGGATCCGCTCGCGTTGCGGGCCTTGCCCCAGGCGCGATTTCTGATCGAGGCGGTCGAGGCGGCGTGATCCCGGCGCGCAAGCGCGGATGGCTGCGGTGGTTGTTTCGACGCCACGCGCAATCGCGAGTGTTCGGGACATTCGGATCGATTCACCTGCACGGCGCCGAGCACATGCGCAATGCGGCGCAGACTCGACCCGTGGTTGCCGTCGCCAATCACTCGAGCTGGTGGGACGGCATGATGCTGATCATGGTGTCCGAGCAGCTCGTGCCGACCGATGCCTACGTGATGATGGATGCGGCGAATCTGCGCCGGCTTCCGTTCTTCGCCGGCCTGGGTGCGTTCGGGGTCGAGTTGACCTCGCGGCGGGATGGAGCGGCGGCCGTGCGTTACGCCGCGGACCTGCTCGACAAACCGGGGCGCCTGGTCTGGGTCTTCCCTCAGGGGCAGGAGCGGCCGGCGCACGAGCGACCGCTGCGGTTTTCCTCGGGCGCGGCCCGCATCGCGTCACTTTCGGGTGCGCTCACCGTTCCCGTCGCGTTCTCGTACGTGTTCGGCGGACGAGAGCGACCGGACGTGTACGTGTCGATCGGGGCTCCGTTGGTCGATGCCGACCGTCACGCGCAGGCGAGGGCCGTCGAGCGTGAGCTCGATCGGATCGAGGCCGAGCTGTCCGAGCCGGGTCGCGAAGCGTTCGAGACGATCGGGCGCGGCGATCGGGTCAAGGCCGGGCTGGCCGAGCGCATGCTGGCTGCCGCGACGCCGGTCCGCTCGCTGCCGCCGGCCGGCTGACGTTTGGCTGGCTAACGGTTGGCTAACGGTTGGCTTACGCGGCGGCCTGCAGTCGCCCTTGGGCATCGAGTCGCAGTTCACGGCCGCGCCACGTGACGCCCCGACCACGAGCGGCGCGGGCGGCGGCGGCGAGGAGGACGAGATCGGCCATCGCGACGTCGCGCAGCGGGACCCGAACGCCAGTCAGCCTCTGAGCGAGCAGGGCGATGCCCAGCCGCACTCCGACGACTGCCAGGGCCATTGCGAGTCCAAGGCTCGGAGCGGTCCAGGCGAGCCCCAGGGCCGCCACGAGCAACAGGGGGGCCGCGGCGAGAAGGAGTGGGTAGGACAGCAGCAGCGGACCGCGCTGGGCCTTGAGCGCGACGAGCCAGCGCGCGTAGCGGTCGCGGCTGTCGGCCAGGCTTCGGCCCGATGCACTCGACAGGGTCGGGGCGGGGACCATGGCGATGCGCAGGTCGTGGTTTGCGAGCCGTCGCGCGAGCTCCATGTCCTCCGCGAGGTACCGACCGAGCGCGTGCATGCCTCCGATCGTCCGCAGCGCGCCCGCCGAGATGGCGAAGGTCTTGCCGACGAGGCCGGAGGGGTCCAGTGGACCCAGCAGCGCGAAGCTCTGGAGCGAGGCGCCGAGCACGGCCTGGGAGACGCGGTCCCCGAGACCTTGGGCGGCGGCATGCTCGACGGGAGGACTCCAGGCGGCGCCCACGGACGCGTCGGTCGCAACAGGGCGCACGAGCGCCGACACGTCGTAGCGACCGAGGTCGACGTCGCTGTCGACCACCACCACGATGTCCTCGTCACCCGGGGACAGCTCGTCGAGCGCGGTCGCCAGCTGTCCCACCTTGTGGTTGGGATGTTGCGGGGTGGCCACCATGGCGCGCGCATCCGGGATCTCGTTCGCGACTGCGGAGACGATCGGCCACGCGGGGTCGTCTGCGGACGCCACCGTGAGCACGATGTCGAGTCGGCCGGGGTAGCTCAGCTTGGCCGTGGACCGTAGGTTGGCGGCGAGCGCCGCTTCGGATCCGGCGCACGGGCGAAGCAGCACCACGCGCGGTGTTGCGGCCGCGGGCAATGCCTTGGCGTGCCGACGCGCGTTGCGAAACGCCCGAATGCCGGCAACGCCAGCGACGATCGCGTAGCTGCCCGCCCACGCGGTGACGACAGTCGCGGCGATCATGCGCGCCACCCCCGGCGAATGCGGAACGGCAGCATCTTTTGCACGATCGGGTTGCGAAAGCGGTCGAGGTCGAGGGCCTCGTGCACGGCGGTCACCGGTTGGCCCAACCGGTGGGTGTGCACGAGCGAGCGAGAGTAAAACGGGGTGTCCTCCAGCGTCTCGAGCACCCGGTCCTCGCCGCGCTCGGAGCGGATCGAACGCGGGATTCGCCAGCCGGTCGTGCGCAGTGTTCGGCTCTCGGTCGGCTCCCACGACGCGATCGATCCATCCGGGGCGAACAACAGCGCGCGCTCGGTCGGATCCCCGTCTCGGGGCTGGGCGTCGTAGAGCACTGCGGTGCCCTGGTCGGTATCGGCGCGCGACCAGGTCCAGCCCACGAACGCTTCCTCGAGTGGCTCGCGACCGAAGTTGCTGTCGTGATAGCCCGATCCCGACCAGCGCAGGTCAGGCGCGTTCAGGTCCACCTCGACCCGCGCGCCTGGGGCGACGCACCACCACCGGTGGCGACCATGTGCATCGAGGTCGATCGGCTCGCCGCGGGCGCGACCCGGCGTGATCCGCACGGTCCCTCGCACGGGACGGCCACTGCCGGCGGTGCGCTCGTCGATCTCGACCTGCAGCGAGCCATCGACCCATCGCAGCGAGGTTGCGCCGAGTGAAAACTCGTCCGCGGTGCGGCGAGAACGCTGCGGTCCCGGCTCGGTGAACGCCCAGCGCTCGTGCCCGCCGTACAGCGCCACGTTGATGCCGCAGTGGGCATCGGGATCGGGAAACAGCTCGCGGCGCCGCGCCCGAAAGTACGAGGGCGAGAACACCGAGCCGACGAATGCGATGATGGTCAGGGCGTGGCGGCCGTCGTCGCTGACCCCATCCAGGTACCACCAAAGGTAGCCACCGGGCGGGACCGGGGCATCGAAGGCCGGTCCACGAGCACCGCTTCGGCGGCGAGACGGCCGCTCGTAGCCACCATCGGCACCCCAGCGCCCGGGTGCACGCCCCCGCCCACCAGGTACAGGCCATCGATGGTCGAGCGCGGTCCCGGACGCGAGAATGCGGCCAGGGGCGTGTGCGTCGCCGGTCCGTACAGCGCGCCCCCGGTCGCGGGGAATCGTGCCGCGAACTCCTTGGGGGTGGTGGTGATCGTGGCTTCGCTGTGGAGATCGAGGCCGCAGCGTTGCAGTAGCGAGAGCGTCGTTTCCATGCATGACTGAGCGTCCACCTCGAAGTTGTCGTCATCGCCGCGCGCCGGGGCGTTCATCAGAACGAGCATGCGCTCGAGCGGAGGGACGGTCTGACCGGTCTCGCGGTCTTGGGCGCAGATGTAGACCGTCGGAGTCTGGGGCACGACGCCCCGGTCGAAGATCCGGACGAACTCGTCGCGGTAGTCGTCCGAGAAGAACACGTTGTGCCGCGCCAGCGGGAAGTCGGCCGCGTGGGCGACCGTCGCGAACGTCACCGCGGACAGCGAGCGCGTCCCTTTGCGCGGAAGCTTGACCGCGTTGCGGACCCCGTTCCCGAGTCGGCCCGCTGCGAGCGCGTGCGGGTCGCCATTGAAGACGACCGTCTGGGCCTGGTAACGCGATCCGTCCGCGAGGAGGACCCCACGAGCCCGGCCGCCTTCGACCTCGATGCGCTCGACGTGCTGCCCGGTCACGATGGCCCCTCCGAGCTGGTAGAGGCGCTGTCCGAGCCCGTGCGCGAGCTTGGCCATGCCGCCCGCAACCGTCCACACGCCGCGTGCCTCGACGTGCGCGATCAAATTGAGGGTGGCCGGCGTCGCGAACGGCGAAGACCCGTAGTAGGTGGCGTAGCGCGCAAACAGCTGGCGCAGCCGCGGGTCGGGGAAGAAGTCGCCGAGTGCCTTCCACATGGTGCGATGCCAGTCGACGGCGGCGAGCTTGCGAAGCGTCCGCCACGACGACCGACGAAAGGTCGTCATCAGAGACGACGGCTCGCTGCGCATGAACGGCTCCTCGACGGTGTCGTGAATCTCGGCGGCGTAGCGGCGAAAGCGACGGTATCCGTCGGCCGCCTTGGCGCCCGCGAACGCCTGGATCGCGTCGGTGCTGGCGTCCTCGTCGGTGAACAAGTCGAGCCGACTCCCGTCGGTCCAGGCGTGGCGGGCGAGGACCTCGAGTGGCTCGAGCGTCACGTAGTCCTCCAGTCGGGCCCCGGTCGCGGCGAACAGGTCGTCGAAGACCGTCCGCATCGTCAGCACCGTCGGACCGGCGTCGATGACGTGGCCGCCGACCCGCTCGGTTCGCATCTTCCCGCCGATTTGTTCGCCGCGTTCGACGACGAGCACCCGCGAACCGGCAGCTGCGAGGCGCAGGGCCGCCGACAGACCGCCGATTCCGGCGCCGATCACGATGGTGTCGAATCGCTCCATGCCCTCCTGGCCTAGCTCCGGGTTCAGTGTTTGTCCATTGTTTGGCAATCCCTTGACATACTATGAACAGGCGCCAGGCTTCGCGACGTGGCGACCTCATCCATCGACGCGGCTCTCCGTGCGGCCCTCCGGCACACGCAAGGCTCCCGCACCCCGCCTCGGCTCCGAGCCGCGCTCGACCATGCGGTGTTGGGTGGCGGGCGCCGTGTGCGCCCTCGTCTCGCGCTCGGAGTCGCGCAGGCCTGCGGAAACGATGCGCCGGACGCCGCCGTGGGCGTGGCCGTCGCGATCGAGATGCTCCATTGCGCGTCGCTCGTGCACGACGACTTGCCGTGCTTCGACGACGCGGACATGCGCCGCGGTCGACCGAGTGTGCACGCCGCCCACGGCGAGCAGCTGGCCGTGCTCGCGGGCGACGGCCTCATCATCACCGCCTTCGAGGCGCTCGCCGAGAGCTGCCACGACCGGCCGGACCTCCTCGCGCCGCTGGTGCGGGTGGTCGCCGACGGCGTGGGCTCCAAGCGAGGCATCGTTGCGGGCCAGGCTTGGGAGTGCGAAGCCGCGGTCGACCTCCGGTCCTACCACCGCCAGAAGACCGGCGCGCTGTTCGACGCGGCGGTGGCGGGCGGTGCGATCGCGGGAGGCGGCGACCCCGAGGCGTGGAGCGAGCTGTCGCGCATCCTGGGTGAGGCCTACCAGCTCGCCGACGACATTCACGACCGGACCGGCGATGCGTCCCGGATGGGCAAGCCCGTCGGGCAGGACGCCGCGCACGGTCGACCCAATGCTGCCGACGCGCTGGGCCTCAGTCGGGCCGCCGCTCGCCTGGCGCGGTTGCTCGCCGAGCTGCCCGAGGCGGTTCCGGAGTGCCCAGGCCGAGCCAAGCTCCAGGCGGCGATCCGTGAGCTCAGTGCCGAGTTGTCCGACGCGTTTGTCGGAGAGGTGACGCAGCCCTCGGTCGATCCGGGCTTTTCGACCCGCGAGACGCTGCGTCTGCAGGCGTGAGGCCGGCGATGCTTCCGGACGCAATCGTGGTAGGAGCCGGCTGCGCGGGCCTGGCTCTCGCGGCCAACATGCTCGAGCATGCGCCCGAGGCCGCGATCACGATCGTGTCCTCGCCGGGTCGCGACCCGGACAAGCTGTGGAGCTGGTGGGACGACGCTGCCGCCATCGATGGCCTCTTTCCCGACGTCCCACGACGCGTATGGGACACGCTGCGCGTCACCCATCCGGGGGGCGACCGCATCGAGCGGCTGGGTTCACTGCGCTACGCCACGATCCGCAGCGTCGACTACGTCGCGGCGCTACGCGAGCGCTTGTTGGCCGCCCCCCGTGTGCGGTGGGTCGAGGGCCGCGTGCAAACGATCATCGATGGGGCGCGGAGCGCCGAGGTCGTCGTGGACAGCGAGCGTCTGCGGGCGCCGTGGGTGTTTCAGAGCGTCATGCCATGTCCCGCCGATCGTGGCGGCCGCGGGCACTTTCCGATCCGTCAGCGATTCGTCGGTTGGATCGTCGAAACCGAGCACGCCGTCTTCGACCCCGGCGTGCCCACGCTGATGGACTTCTGCATCGAGCAGCGCGACCCGGCGAGCTTCCTCTACGTCTTGCCGTTCTCGACCACCGAGGCGCTGTTCGAGCTGACCGCGTTTGCGCGACCGGAGCGATCCGAGGTTGAGGACGACGAGGCGGAGCTGCGCCAGCTCGTGGATGCGCGTGTCCGGGGCCCATACCGCATCGTGCACCGCGAGTCCGCCGTGCTGCCGATGGAGGATCGGCAGTGGTCGCCGCGCTGGGGGCAGCGGATCTTCAATCTCGGCCGCGTCGGTGGAATGCTCAAGCCATCGACCGGCTACGCGTTCGCTCGGACGCAGCGCCAGGTCCGACACCTGGCCGATAGCTGGGCATCGTCGGTCCCGCTCGCTGCACCGTCCACGTCGTGGCGCCATCGCGTGTACGACCGGGCGCTGCTCGCCGCGCTGTACGACGCACCCGCGGGCGACGATCTCGGTCGGCGCACGTTCTCGGCGATGTTTCGCGCGTGGTCGCTGCCCGAGCTGCTGCGGTTTTTGGACGAGCGGACGAGTCTGCGCGAGGAGCTCGGGATGATGCGTCGCCTGCCACCGCAGCCCTTCGCCTCGGCGGTCCCGCGGGCGCTGCTCGCGGGATGGTCCGATCCAAAGCGAACGCGGTCGGCCACGCCGAGCGGCCTCGACGTCCGCATCGGTCCCACCGCGACGAGTGATCCGCCCGGCGTCTCCCGAGCCCCCCGCGCGAGCAGTCCGTAACAAGGACTCGGCGTGCCCCTCGATCTCCGAGCTCGAAGCCTGAGTCAGAAGCAGACGAGCGGGCCCTCGGCCATGCAGACGTCGGACGCGCCGTCTGCCGGCTCGTCGCACACGTTGCCGGGTCCGCACTGACGGTCGTCGTCGCACGGAGAGCCGGCGGGCAGAGCGGTGACGCAGGTGTTGGCCTCGCAGTAGGTTCCGTCGGCGCATTCAAATGGGGGCGAGGCGCAGGGCTGTCCCGCACCGGGCGGTGGTGTGCAGGTGCCGTCGGTCGATCCCTTGGGGACGTCGCACTGCAGACCGGGGCGACAGCTCAGGCCGAGGCTGCAGGCCTCGCCGGCGTCGGGCAGCGCGATGCAGGTCATGCCGTCGCAGTACGACCCGGTCTCGCATTGGTCGGTACTCGGATCGCAAGCGTCCCCGACCGCCTTGTTCACCGGCTGCGGGGTGAGGGCCATGCACGTGCCCTGGCACAACAGCCCGGGCTCGCACGTGTCGCCGAACGCGGTGTAGTGGTTGGTGCAGGCGTCCCCTTCGACGCCTTCGCCGTAGTGCACTTTGCAGGTCGGCGCGTTGATCGACACGACCACCGATGGGGTCAGCTCGGTGCGCGTTGAGCAGCCGAGCTCCTGCGTGAACAGGTTGACGTACTCGCCCATGCACTCGGGGTCGTAGGCGAGGCCGGCGGCTTGGGCCTCGGCGAAGTCGGCCTCGAGCTGCATCGACATCGCGCTCTCGCACTGGCCCGCCGAGCTGAAGATCTGTCGCGGCGTGGGGCAGTCGCACGCCGTCATCAGCAGGTGGCAGTACTCGCGGGCGAACGTGTCGGGCGCGCTGTCCTGGGGCAGCTCGCCGTACATGCCGCCCACGCCCGGGGTCGACTCACCGCAGGCGATCGCCAGGGCGCAGCAGGAAACGAACAGAGCGAGTGAACGATGGAGCAAGCCAAGCATGATGGGGTGGTCCCGCGACCGCGCGGATGGACGCACCTCTCGGGGGCCGATTCAGGGGGGGCGAGCCGGAGCACATCGAGTGAACCAAACCGCGACGTGGTGGAAGCGTCCCACGGCGGGCAACCCGAGCCTCGTTGGGGCGTCTGTCGGGTATGGGCATGGGCACGCTCGCGCTGGGGCTTTGGCTCGGCATCGCGCCGACCTCTGACGAACCCGAGCCCGAACCCGAGCCCGAAGTCGAACCCGAAGTCGAACCCGCGCCTCAGATTCCAGCGTGGGAGGCGTACAGCGGTCACGTCCGCCCGATCGGAATCGGGCTCGCCCCGCGCGTGCAGTGGCCCGGTCCCGGGTCCGAGGTCTGGGGCCTGGCCATCGCCGCTCCGTGGGCGCGCCATCACGCGCACTGGGGACTGATGGTCGGCGGCGTCGCCCAGGTCCGCGACTTCAGCGGGGGTCTGCAGCTCGCCCTCGTCGCCGACGCCGATGCCTACTTCGGCGTGCAGGTCGGGGCGGTCGCGCTCGCCGGCGATCTGCCCAAGACCGACGCGGCTCCGATCTCGGGAACGTCCGGGGCGCAGCTCGCTGGCCTGCTCGCGCGCTCGGCTTGGGTGGACGGGGCCCAGATCTCGAGTGGCTTCGCCGTGGCGGGCGACCTCTATGGCTTCCAGGGCGCGGGCCTGGTCGCGCACGCGCGCTGGACGATCGGCGCGCAGCTCGGCGGCGTGCTCGCCCGGGCCGACGTGATCGAGGGCGTCCAGCTCGGCTGAGGTCTTGCGCTGTCGCGCGACCTGCTTGGGGTTCAAATCGCGGGCGCGCTGACCTACAGCCGCGACGAGATGGGCACCGGGGTGCAGGTCGCAGGCGGGCTGAACATCGCGGAGAAGGAACACACCGGCCTGCAGCTCTCCGCGCTCGGCAACTATGCGGGCTGTGTCGTCGGGGCGCAGGTTGGGCTCATCAACGTCACGGGCAATCTGACCGGCGTGCAGGTCGGGCTCATCAACGTCGCGCGCCGGGGTGGGCTGCGCTTCATGCCGGTGCTCAACGCGGGCGCCGGTTGGTGCCTCTGAAAAGCTGGGGCGAAAACGCCCCGCGCCCGCCGCGAGCGGTCGATGGCGCGCCAATCGAGGGCCCGATCCCAAACCTCGAGATCCAGCGATCTGATCAGCCGTTCAATGATCCCAACCACTTAGGATAGCGGATCGAGCCAGCTCACAAAATTAGCAGCGACCTACATGTAGTACACAGCCATACTATCCCCCATAATAGCTGTGGGGTTAGGGACGGCGTGCGGAACACCAGCTCATTGATCATCGTCGTGACGACGTTCGTCGCGGGCATGCTCGGGGCCAGCTGCGAGAGCAGCGACAACGGCCAGGGCAACGAGGACATCTGCGGGGCAGTCGGCGGATACGTGCCCGTCTGCGACGAGGCGACGACGTGCGAGGCGGCGATCATGCGGGACTGCGGTCCGCTCGAGACCGCGTTGGCACCGGCGTACGCCCAATCCTTTAACGACTGCATGCTGGGGCTCGGCGATCCGATGGGTTGCCTGGACAGCGCGCTCGCACAGACGCCGTCCTCGGAGGGGCTGTCGGACTTTGCGACGAACCTGTGCCTCGAGTGCGGCGACGGGGCCGGGGAATGCGAAGACGAGGTGCTGCTCGGATCATCGGGCAGTGATCTGGCCCGCGCCGGTCGACTCGCGCGCGCGCTGAGCCAGCCGGTGCTCGACGAGGTCGTCGAGGAGTGCGCGACGGGGGACGACTGCGCCGCGGAGTTCTACGACTGTGCGGTCGGCATCGTCAGCCGCAGCATTCCGGACGAGACCGCCTCGTGCCTGGCCGATGCCGTGGTCAACGGCGCGCCGGACGAGGTCGACTGCAACGCGGCCGATGGCCCCGGCGACGACGACGACGCCACCGGTGGCATGGAAGGCGACGACGACGACGATGACGACGATGACGACGATGACGACGATGACGATGACGAAGACACGAGCGACACCGGCGGTCCGTGTACCGACGCCGGCTGCCCATGCGACTTCACCGAAGACTGTGATGCGGGGCTGACCTGCACCGGCGACATCTGCGTCGAGCCGACCGCCTGCGAAGACGACACCAACGAGCCCAACGAGGATGAGGCGACCGCGACCGTGCTCCCGCCCATCGGCGACGGGGACGGGCGCGGCTCACAGATCGCGGGGCTGCTCGACCACCCAACCGACATCGACTGGTTCACCTACGACGGCAGCGACAACATCGGGTCGCTCGTCAATCCGTACGCCCAGCTCAACGTGTTCGCGCTCGAGCTGTGCATCTACGCGGAGTGTGCCAACGGTCTGGAGAACACCGACCTGTCGTGCAACGAAGGTACGACGCAGACGCCCTCTCCGGGTGGCCGCCCGGGGTGCTGCGCGGCCAACACCGAAGGCTTCGAAGTCAACCTCTCCTGCACCTCCAATCCATTCGGTGCGGACGACGCCACGATCTACATGAGCGTCAGCGGGAGCGAGTCCGGGATCTGCCAGGAGTTCACCCTCGGGTACCATTACTGAGGGCGCATTCGTCTCTTCTTCTTTGTCGCAACTTTGATTCACGAGAGTCACCAGTCACCATGCGCATCAAAAAAGCCACGTACGCGAGTCTAGGCCTGGCGGGGGTCCTACTGGCGTTCGGCTGCAACCAGAGCGATTTCGGCGATGGCGTGCCCCCGGCCGTCGGCGACGAAGGCGGCGATGGCGGAGGGGACGACGATGGCGGTCCCGGCAGCGGTGCGCGGACCGACGACGAAGATGTCTCGTGCGAGTCCGAAGACGACTGCGGCATGGGCGAGACCTGTGCCGACGGCGTGTGCCAGATGGCGCGCTGCAACGACGGCCCGTACATCGGCGCGCCGCCACTGGGTGGCGGGCTCAAGTTCTTCAACGACCAGGAGTTCATCGTTGCGGACACGATGCCCTCGGACGGCGAGTACTACATCGACGGCTACGCGCCCAACCCGGGCTCGGTCGACTACCCGGGCTCGTGGAGCATGGGCGACCAGCCGATCCTCGACCTGGCCGGCGGCGACTTCTACGGCAACAACGAAGAGATGTTTGCCGTCGGTGTCGACGGCAGCAACGAGCTCGTCCTCGGTGGTACCGAGGAGAGCATTCGCATGGGCATCGGCTTTCAGCCGACGTCGATCGCGGCGGGCGACATCGACCGCGACGGCAAGGACGAGGTTGTCGCGCTCGGGCAGTTCGGCAACGTGGCCGTCTGCAACATGAAGGAGCACGATTGCAACACCTTCGTGTTCGAGAACGCCAACGGCAAAGACCTCGCGATCGCGGACGTCGACGCGGATGGCTACTCCGAGGTCGTGTTCCTGCTCGACAACGGCGGCAACGAGGTCCTGTACGTGTGGCAGGCCGAGGCCCAGGGCGAGCTCGACGAGGACTACCAGGGCGCCACCGGAGTGCCTTTGATGCGCATCGACGCCGGCGATATCGACGGTGACGGCACCCCCGAGGTCTTGGGTCTGCGCGACGACGGCCTGTTCGACAGCGCACGCCTGTACGTGTTCTCGGTCGCCGATGGCGGCGTCACGGAGGTCAGTGCCCAGGACGTCGACGATGGCTCGCGCGACATCTCGCTCGCCGACGTCGACATGGACCAGGAGGACGAGGTCCTCATCCTGCGCGACGGCGGTACGATCGAGCTGCTCACGGGCAACGGTGCCGGCGGCATCCAGCCCGTCATGACGCATCAGCTCCAGGTCAGCGTCGACCCCAAGCGGATCAGCGCCAGCGACTTCGACGGCGACTCGCCGCGAACCCGGCTGATCAACCCCGAGGGGACGCTGCTGCCCGGACCGGTCACGCCGGTCATCGTCGGCCACTTCGCGCCCTACAGCCTCGAGCACAGTGACGGTGAACCCGTCGTCTTCATCGGAGATGCCGACTCGATGTCGGAGTCGTTCGGCGACATCGTGTCCGTTCGCGCGGGGCTCGAGGTCGGCGTGTCCGGCAACCTCGTGGGCATCTTCGGGGGCGGCGTGTCGACGCGCGTGTCTCAGGAGCTGTCTCGACTCGACATCGATTCCACGGAGTATTTCGTGGGGCAGCGCGTCATCGCAACGCCCTCGCCCGAGCACATTGGCTACGACTACGGCGTCGTTTTCCTCAGCTGTGCCTGCTACCACGCGTACTACTACGAGATGGTGGACCCGGCGGAGCGGCTCGGCCCAGGCGGCGACGGCGAGCAGTTCGTCACCGTGCTTCCGGTGGGCGGTACGACGACCGCGTGGTCCTCGCGGCGCTACAACGCGATGGCCGAAGCGGTCGGTGACCTCCCAATCGTCGAGATCCCGTACCTCGTCGGCGACATCGACTCG
>Ga0207422_1004041_pt1 | contig 12924 bp, 6 predicted proteins | sample MarCyaLeptolynsp_FD_187757 | JGI IMG/M metagenome (GOLD analysis project Ga0207422, IMG submission 187757) | Marine cyanobacterial communities from Panama - species 1 Leptolyngbya sp. (SPAdes) | ecosystem: Environmental > Aquatic > Marine > Unclassified | place: Panama: Panama City | collected...
CCGCTGCTCGACGGTTCTGGACCGTTTGTCGTGTGGATGTATCCTTCAGACATGGGGACGATGGTGGGGACCGGACTGGGTACGAGCTGATCTTCCGGGCTACGAAGCCTGTGGCGAAGTGACTGCTACGGCCTGTGTCAATCAATTGCCTGACCTGCGCTCTGATGTCGCTGTCTCCGGCTTGCCCTCCTTCCTGACCCTCAAGTGGGGAGAAGCCGGCACAGCAGCACAACAAGCCGAATTGGACGCTTTTTTCCAGCGCAACGGGGCCACCCGTTCAGCAAGTGCTCACGTCATCAAATGGGTCACCGATTGGGTGGCTTCCGGATTGATGGATGGTCTGCACGTGCGGGAGACGGCACATATCGACCGAGCCATCCTTGACCTGTTCATCCAGGAAGTGGCTCATGCGTGGAGCATGGTTGGCAGTGGTGATACCGAGCAAGATCCGTTCCTGGTGTTGCTTGACGAACCCGTCGCCGATCTGCCGGCAGTTGAAGGGGTGGTCGTCACCTGGATCCAGGAAGGCGAACAAGCTGATGTTGCCTCGCTGACTGATGTGGTACGGGAGACAGCAACGTCAGGCCAGGCAGTTCACGTCAGAAGCATCGCGGATGATGTAGCTGGAGATGCAGCCAGCATCCGGAGTTTCCTGTTGTCTCCAGGCCCATTGGTCATCACGTACGGACAGGAAACGGGTCGCAATCCGGGCCCGGATGTATCGGAACCCATCCATCAGCATCAGTCCATCATGGATTGGGGATCGGTTGACGAAGCGCGCCTTGCTCTGTGGTCGCAGATTGGCAGTTTCCGTGGTCGTCACCCGGCTGTAGCAACTGGCGGATTCGACGAGCTCCAGACTGGGCCATACGCCTTCCATCGCGGAGTTCGACTGGGAGCGGAAACGGATCAGATTGTCATCGTGGAAGGAGCACAGCAGAAAACGCGCGTCAAGGTTTCGCTGGTGTGGCCCGATGACACGGTCCTGCGTGATGTGATGACCGGCAGTATCGCGTTCGTGTCCTATGGCGAGGTGTCCTTCACGCCGCACGAATCCGGACTCATGCTCCTCGAAGAAGTGACCGAATAGGACTCACACCGCGAACAGGTCTTAAACAAGACCAATCGAATTGAAAAAGGGGCGGCTCCGGGTATCCGGAGCCGCCCCTTCACGTTTCGGGACTGACGTCTGCGCTCAGGCTTAGGCCTCGACGCTAGACGTGTTCAGGAAGTCACGAAGCACATAGTGGAGGATTCCACCGTTGCGGTAGTACTCGACTTCGACCGGAGTATCCAGTCGGCAGTCTGCTTCGAACTCAACCGTCGAACCATCCGTGCGCGTTGCCGTGACGCGGATGCTGCTCAGTGCTTTGACATCGTTGGTGACCGGAATGTCGAATGACTCCGTACCATCGAGACCGAGCGATGCCGGCGTATCACCTTCCTTGAACTGCAGCGGAAGCACACCCATTCCAATCAGGTTGGAACGGTGGATGCGCTCGTAGCTCTCGGCGATCACGGCCTTGACGCCCAACAGGAGCGTTCCTTTGGCAGCCCAGTCGCGGCTTGAGCCCATTCCGTAGTCCTTGCCAGCAATGACTACCAGCGGCGTACCCGCATCCTGGTATTTCATCGAGGCGTCGTAGATCGGAAGCGTCTCGTCGGTCGGGAAGTAGCGGGTGACGCCGCCTTCCGTTCCGGGAACGAGATGGTTCTTGATGCGAATGTTCGCAAACGTACCACGCATCATCACCTCGTGGTTTCCACGGCGGGATCCGTACGAGTTGAAGTCGAGGTAGTCGACCTCGTTGCTGAGCAGGTACTGAGCAGCCGGGCTGTCCGGTGCAATCGCGCCGGCAGGCGAGATGTGATCCGTTGTGGTCGAGTCACCAACCTTTGCCAGGACGCGTGCGCCCTGGATTGACTGGATGGTCGGCGTCTCAGCCGTCAGGTCCATGAAGAAGGGTGGCTCCTGCACATACGTCGATGCGGATGACCACGCGTAGATTGATCCTTCCGGGATCTCGATGGCATTCCAGAGCTCATTCGAGTCCTCAATACCGTCGTACTCCTGCTTGAATGCTTCAGGCGTGACACAACGATTGACCAGTTCACGGATCTCACCGTTTGTCGGCCAGATATCGCGCAGGTAGACGTCGTTTCCGTCGGAGTCGGTACCGATCGCATCCTTGGACAGATCGATGTCGACCGTACCGGCCAGGGCGTAGGCCACAACCAGTGGCGGTGACGCCAGGTAGTTGGCCTGGACCAGCTGGTGGATACGACCCTCGAAGTTGCGGTTGCCGGAGAGCACACCGGAAACGATCAAGTCGCCTTCGCGGATGGCATCGGCTGTTGGCTTCGGGAGAGGGCCTGAGTTACCGATACACGTCGTGCATCCGTATCCAACCAGGTTGAAGCCGATGGCATTCAGGTATGGCCAGAGATCCGCGTTGTCCAGGTAGTCGGTCACAACTTTGGATCCCGGTGCCAAGGACGTCTTTACGTACGGGGCAACCTTCAGGCCGCGCTCGACGGCTTTCTTGGCAACCAGACCGGCACCGATCATGACCGATGGGTTCGACGTGTTTGTACAGCTCGTGATGGCTGCAATGGTTACGTCACCGTGGTTCATTTCGAGTTCGTTGCCGCGATCATCTTTGTAGGATCCCGTGCTTGCCAGACGATCGTCTGACAGACCGAATCCCTGGGGACCTGCCGCACGCTTCAGCGACGCGTGGAATTCATCCTGCATGGCTGGAAGTTCGATGCGGTCCTGCGGACGTTTCGGTCCGGAGAGCGCGGGCGTGATGGTCGACAGATCCAGTTCGAGGACATCCTTGAACTGTGGGTCAGCGGAATCATCCGTGCGGAAGAGGCCCTGGGCCTTGGTGTAGGCCTCAACGGCGTCGACGAGGTCTTCGTCGCGGCCGGTGCGGCGAAGGAAATCAAGCGTTTCCTGGTCGATGGGGAAGAAGCCCATCGTTGCGCCGTATTCAGGCGACATGTTGGCGATCGTTGCACGATCCGGCACCGTCATGTTTGAGACACCCGGGCCGAAGAACTCAACGAATTTGCCGACAACGCCGTACTCGCGCAGCATTTCGGTGACGCGAAGTACGAGGTCAGTGGCCGTGGCGCCTTCCGGCATCTGACCGGTGATGCGGAAACCGATTACCTCAGGCATCAACATGTAGATCGGCTGACCCAGCATGACGGCTTCCGCTTCAATACCACCAACGCCCCAGCCAACAACGCCGAGTCCGTCAATCATGGTGGTGTGGGAGTCCGTACCGACGAGTGAGTCGGGATACCAGACATTCAGTCCGTCATCTTCCGGTTTGCTCCATGCACCGCGTGCGATGTATTCCAGGTTGACCTGGTGGCAGATGCCTGACCCAGGAGGTACAACGGAGAAGTTGTCGAAGGCGCTCTTGCCCCAGCGAAGGAACTCGTACCGCTCGGCATTGCGCTCGAATTCGCGCTTCTCGTTGATGAACAGTGCCTGGTCCTGACCAAAGGCATCAACCTGAACCGAGTGATCAATCACGAGGTGGACAGGTACGCGCGGATTGATTTCTTCCGGGTCGCCTCCAAGGCGGGCCATTGCGCTACGCATGGCGGCGAGGTCAACAACGGCCGGAACGCCGGTGAAGTCCTGCAACAGGACGCGTGCAGGCATGAACGGGATTTCGACCTTGGCCGGGCTGGTCGGGTCGTATGTAGCCAGTTTTTCCACGTCGGCTTTTTCGACGAGGAAGCCGTCGCAATTCCGCAGTGCGCATTCCAGCAGCACTTTGATGGAATAGGGAAGGCGATCGATTCCAGCGTAACCCTGGTCGCGCAGCGCATTCAGGCTGTAGAGGACGCCGGTGCCAGAACCTGTGTCGAAGGTCTGACGGGTACCGAAGAGATCCTTGTTAGGAGACTGAGCCGTGCTCATGACAATATCGGTTGGACCCCGGAGGGCCGGTGAAAAGAGAGCCTTCAATTTACCGATTTCCGAGCACGAACGCAGGTCGTGTCGGGAGCTGAATCGCCTGTTCTGAGCCAGAATGGGTGAAAACCGGATGAACGGCGGTGCTCATCCTGTCCCGAATCCCGGGATCACGCGTCGACGCTCTGATGCTCGGTCAGCATGTTACGCAGGGATTCCATTTCCTGCAGTCGCGTCGAGTAGTACGTGATCATGGCCTCTTCACCACCGGAATCCAATCGTTCCTGGATTCGAGCCAGGGACGCTTCCACCAGATCGATCGCTGTTTTTCCTTCGTCCGTCGCGATGCTCACGTCGACGCCGCGATCCAGCAGGGTTGCAACCACGTCGGTGTAGCCGTACTGAACGGCCATGTGCAATGCGTTGTAGCCGTTGACGTCCTCGGCGTGTGGATCCAGGCCACGGGCCAGGAAGCGTGCCATGCGCTGCGCATCCTGACTGAGGACTACGCCCCGGTTCAGGTTGTAGTGAAGGTGCTGGGCACCGGACGGATCCGCCCCACGCTCCATCAGGAACTCGAAACATCCGCCATCGGCGAGTCGCCTCTCCCGCATCATGGCCACATACAACGGCAACGCTCCATCAGGGTCTGCGCGATCAATCAGGTCTGGATCAGCGTCCACAGCGCTCCGGTACTCGTCGCATCTGCCGAGGCCCACATATTCACGTGGAAGGACCTCAACGCCGGCCTCCAGGATTATGCTGATCAGATCATTCTGACGGACGCTGGGTCTGTTCAAGACGAGAGAGAGCGTGCTCTGGCCGTTCTCGAACGGAGCGGTCAGCAGGTCAGGCATCTGTTGAGCGAATGCCTCTACGGCCTCGAGGTCCCGCGACAGGATGAAGTGCCGTCGGAACGTATCTATCTCAAGGAGCGCACGTGTCGCCGCCTCAGCGGATTCTCCACCAATCATCGATTCCAGGTACTGGACGTACGTTTCCCGACTTTGGGGACTGGTAATCCGGTCTTCTTCCTGTCCATTGTTGAAAAACGCGACCGTTGGCACCCCGTTAATGCGCAGGGACTCATAGACCTCCGGTGACTGATCAATATCCAGCTTGTAGACATAGGCCCGGCCTTCCATTTCCGGGGCAATGCTCTCGATGACAGGATCCACTTCCTTGCACGGTCCACACCACACAGCCGTGAAATCCAGGAGCACGGGTCGATCTGCCTCAAGGACTTTGGATTCGAAAGTCTCCGTGGTGACGTATTCGACTGGGATGGTCGGAACGGACTCCGACGATGTATCAGACTGGCATCCAAGGCACGTGGCAACGAGGACAACCAGCAGAAGGGGGCGAATCATGACGGAGAGGCAGTAGGGGAGGGGCAACTGACCCGTCAAGATAGACGCAGCGGTATTCCTGTCAACAGAAGACTCTGGGGTGTGAGCTTGGCCCCTAGAAGCCGAAACGAACCGAAACGTTGACCGATCGAGGCAATCCAGGTGCCCATTCATCCCCGCGGAATGCATTGGTGAGGGCACGTTGCGCATACAGTTCGTCTGTCAGATTGCCGATGCGCATCAATACCGTGATGTCTTCTGTGACGCTTGCGTCAGCCCTAACGTGGATCAACCGATGTCCATCGTATCGCGTTGAATTGTTAGGGTCCATCCAATAGCGTCCGACCCGGTGCAATTCTAGGGCAACAAGCACACCGCGGAGCACAGGGATGTCATACGCGACTTCCATCTGTGTCAAGGTGCGCGGAGCCAACTCCATTTCGTTGCCTCCAAAGTCCTCATCCAGCTCGGTGACCCATTCTTCGTACGTGTGCTCCGCCAACGTGAACGCACCGGCGACCGAGAGTCCGGAGAAAGGCCCTGCGTTCCATCCGAGTTCAAGACCTCGGTGTTCGGTTTCGCCCGTATTCACAGCGCCTCGGCTGCCGTCTTCGAAGTTGAAAGTCACGATGTCGTCGCCCTTCCGGATCAGGAATGCCGTAGCCTCGGCACGAAGTCGTGCGTCAGGATTCCATCGAGCGCCCACTTCGAAATTGTCTGCAGCAACGGGATTCAGATCGATGGAGCTGCGTGAGCGGCCCTGACGAAAGAGTTGCCGCTCCGACGGGACGCGGAAACCATGCCGGTATGATGCGAACAGCCCGAGTTCGGGCGTGGCCGTCCAGGTGAGACCCAATTGTGGGCTGAGATTCGTGTACGAGACCTGATCGGAGGCCGGCCGTTGATGCGATCCGGTCTCGACCACTGACAGCCGATTCGAATAGTCGTAACCCGACAGATCCAGTCGCAGACCGGCCACCACGCGCACATCTGGTACGGGCACCCATTCTGCATGGGCATACGGCGCGACCTGTGAAAACGTCACGTCGTAGTCATACTGCAGCGCCGCCACGGTGTAGTCGACAAACAACGCATCGACCCGGTCGGCCTCAATTTCCGTTTCGACCCTGCTGCCTGGACTGTGGTCGATATCAATCCCTGCCACGATGCGCTGAATCGGTCCGGATAGCTCTTTCCGGAATCGTACCTGAGCGCCGAACGAGAGATTCTCGGTTTCCCAGATGGCCGGATCAAACCGGAGCGCCCAGTTCGGGAGCAGCTCCATGCTGCTGTATCGGAAGAACGGAGTCACGGTGAGCAACGAGGACGAACCGAACCGCTGCCACGAAGACGACAACCGGAATGCGGTGACATCGCGATAGGATATCGGAGTGTAGTTCGTCTTGGGATCAGCCAGATAGTCTTCCGTCGAGATTGCAGCAATGCCGGCAGGCTTCTGCTCGACACGGGTGAACGTGGCCACCGTCTTCAGTCGGGATGCGTCGGTCGTGCGTCGCTGCCATGAAAGCGTTGCACTCTGACGCTCATATTCAGTGGAGCGGCGCCATCCATCGGACTGAGTGGCATTCACATCGATGCGCAAGCCATCCTGGTCGGTTACTCGCGATCCCGAGACTAAAAGCCGGCGGAATCCGAACGAGCCCCCTTCGATGAGCGCTGACCCCGAAGACTCCGACGGGATCACGCCGGTCTCTACATTGATCACACCACCAATCGCATCACTTCCGTACAGTGCGGTCCCCGGTCCTTTGATGACTTCGATCGCTCCCGCCTGGGGAATATTGACCTCGAACAGCGCATTGTGATTGAAGAAACCCGTCGACCGGGTCGGAATGCCGTTCTCAAGGAATAGAAAGAGAGGCTGCAGGGACAGCGGTTGCCGAATGGCCGTCATGTGACCCTCACCTTCCGTAGCGTTGATCCACACGCCCGGAATACGATTCATGATCCGGGATGGGTGGGCCGGATTCACGGAAGTCAATTCCTCGCCATCCACACGCCCGACAGCGGCCGGCACCGTGGACAATAGCTGTTCTTCCCGCGTCGCGGACACAATCACCTCGGGAAGCCCCAGGGGACTGATCTCCATGACCACGGTCATGCCCTCCATGACACGGTCTGCGGGAATGCGTTTGGTATCAAATCCAACCAGGCGAACGATTAGGCTATCCTGGGTGCTGTTCGAGGCGCGGATCGAAAACTGCCCACTCAGATCGGTGATTGCAGCATATCGTGCCTGCGACCAGTACAATTGTGCATTGCTTAGGCCGATACCAGATTCAGCGGAGACGACCTGTCCATTGACGGACTCGATGTCCTGCGCCTGGAGTTGGCCGGGTCCAGCGCTCATCAGCAGGACCATCGTAGTTGCGAAACCGAACAGGGTCGAGCCGGATCTCACCCACGAATCAATCCTTTGACGGAGGCCCATATGCTGTCTGTTGCTGAACTTTTGAGGGACAATGCGCTGGTGAACGGTCATTGGGTCAATGCGGATTCCGGCAAACGATTTTCTGTTTCAAACCCTGCCGATGGGCAGGAATTGGCGACGGTCCCGGACCTGGGTCCATCGGACACGGAGCGAGCCATCGAGGCAGCAGAAGCTGCATTCACGGAGTGGAGTCAACGTTCTGCCGGAAGTCGCGCCCGATTGCTCAAGCGATGGCATGCGCTGATCCTGGAGAATGCGGCCGACCTGGCCCTACTGATGACGCTGGAACAGGGCAAACCGTTACGGGAAAGTCGAGGCGAGATTCGCTACGCGGCTCAATTCGTGGAGTGGTTCGCCGAAGAGGCCAGACGTGTGTACGGAGATGTAATCCCGCCTCACATGACCGACAAACGCCTGCTGGCCTTGAAGCAGCCGGTAGGAGTCGTAGCCGCGATCACGCCGTGGAATTTCCCATCGGCCATGATCACGCGGAAAATTGCCCCGGCGCTGGCCGCCGGCTGTACAGTACTGGTCAAACCCTCCGAGCTCACACCACTCAGTGCATTGGCTTTGGGTCGTCTGGCTGAAGATGCCGGTTTTCCAGCCGGAGTGATCAATATCCTGACGACGTCTGACCCAGCACCGATGTCCGACGTGATCATGAAAAGCTCCGTCGTCAGAAAAATCTCGTTCACGGGCTCGACCGCAGTGGGTAAACTGTTGCTCCGTGGTGCTGCAGATACCGTCAAACGGGTATCGCTCGAACTGGGCGGCAACGCTCCTTTCATCGTCTTTGAAGATGCCGATCTCGACGAGGCGGTAGCAGGGGCAATGGCTTCGAAGTATCGAAACGCCGGTCAAACATGTATATGCGCCAACAGGATCTACGTCCAGGCGTCCATTGCAGACGAATTCGCGACTCGCCTTTCAGAACAAAGCGCGGCTCTTTCCGTGGGACCGGGCGTGGATGACGGTGTCGAGGTAGGGCCGCTGATTAATCAGGCCGCCGTAAACAAGATTGAGCGGTTGATTTCCGACGCGCTAGACAACGGTGCTACCATCTCGACAGGAGGGCACTGCCACGAATTGGGCGGCACCTTCTTTCAGCCAACACTCCTCACCTCAGTGAGCGAGTCTATGGCCATTGCCCAAGAGGAAATATTCGGACCGGTGGCAAGCGTGTTGTCCTTTGAGTCGGAAGAGGAGGTCGTTGAGCGGGCCAACAACACGAACTACGGCCTGGCGGCTTACGTCTTCACGCAGGACATGGGCCGGATGTGGCGTTTGAGCGAACGGCTCGAGTACGGCATGGTTGGTGTGAACACCGGCGCCATGTCAACTCCCGTTGCTCCCTTTGGCGGCGTCAAGGAGAGTGGGATCGGACGGGAAGGATCGAAATACGGAATGGACGAATATCTGGAGACCCGCTACGTCTGTATCGGAGGAGTTTAGTCAGGACTGCTCCTGGCTCCTTATTCGCCTGCTGTCGAATCCGGAATCAGGCCGCGTTGGAAGGCATAGCGGATCACTTCAGCTTGAGAGCCCAATCCAAGTTTCCGCATCATGTTCGAACGGTGCTTCTCGACCGTCCGGGTACTGATGAACAAACGATCCCGGATATCCGGAGACGTCTTGCCTTCAGCCACCAGTTGCAGGATCTCCCGTTCTCGGGACGTGAGGTCGTCGTACGTATCCGCGCCGTGGGATAGATCAGGATTCGATTTCAGGAGGGATGGGCTCACGAACTGGCGTCCTGCCAGCAACTCCGACAACGCCAATCCCAGCATTTGAACGTCGGAATTCTTGAGCAGGTATCCGTGTGCGCCATTGCGAAACGCCCGTGCGATGAACGAATCACCTGCGTGCATGGACAACACCAACAATCGAGTGCTCGGAGATTGGTCGGCAGTGCGTCGAATCACTTCCAGTCCATCCAGCTCGGGAAGCCGGAGATCGACGATGGCCAGATCCGGTTTCGCCTCAGCGATTTCCTGGATGGCCTGAAGTCCTGATTCGCATTCGCCAACGATGCGATGTTGTGTGTTTGTCTGAACGTAGGATTTGATCCCCTCCCGGGTCAGGGGATGATCTTCCGCTATCAGTATGCTCGCCATGGGTCCGGAGTGTTGCGACGTACAATAGCCCTCACACGTAGAAACGCGGTCTTCGCGCAAATCACGACACGCGAACGTGAGCGGTCCGGGGAATGCATTTGAGTCACTCCAACCGATTGACCTGGAAGTCGCTCTGGATCGATTCGGCGGCCACTTTTCGCGGGGATCTGGAATCCGATAGCGGGAAAACGACACGCACTGAGGTACCCGAACCAGGCGCCGAGGTGATGTCGAGTGATCCATTCAACATGAGGGCCCGTTCGTGCATACTGCGCAGACCAATGGAGTCGAATGGGGTCGATTCGGGCAGCTCAAAGCCGCACCCGTCGTCAACGATGCTGAGTGCAATGCCGCCAGGGACAGCCATGGACGACACGCTGATGGAAGATGCCTTGGCGTGTCGGACGACATTGGTTATGGCCTCGCGTGCTATCTGGAAAATCAATTCTCCCTCGGTGTCGTCCAGGTCGGCGGGGATGGCTGAGACGTCGGCCTTCCAGATGAGTCCGCCCAACCCTGCGAGGTCGCGACCGATCTGTTCGATGGCCTCGGCCGGACCGAACTGATCAAGAACGGAAGACTTCAGCTCCCGAGTTATGCGTCTGATAGCTGAATCAAGCGCGTCCAGGAGTTCATGCGCCCGTTCGATGCCAGCTGCGTTGTTGTCGGGGACGTCGCTGAGAGCGAGATGCAGACTGGAGAGGAAGCCCCCGGCTTGATCGTGCAAGTCCATCGCGATGCGCCGCCGTTCCTCATGGAGAATGGACGTCAGCCTGAGTGATGCGCCGAGCAATTGTGACTCTACTGCTTCCAGATCCTTTACCAGAGTCACATTTTCCAGTCGACTCTGTCGCAAGGCTTTCTGAAGCGAAGCCACATTGGCGATTTCCGGATTTGCTCGTGCCTTCGACTCACGATTTTCGTCCGCAGCGGACGGTGGTCGATCAAGATCGATTTGAAAACCCTCCAGTTTTCCAGCCTCCAGTCGAGGTCGGATGTGAGCGATCGACTGCCCGGAAGAGGATGGAATTCTCCACGAGCCCCAGACCTGTCGGGGCATGTAATCGGTCTCAACGGAATCCATGGCGCCCGCGACCTTTTCTACGTCATCCGAACTGGCCAGCAGATCAAATACCGACGTTCCAATGAGTTCTTCTGATTCCTGAGAGGGATGGAGAGAGGTAGCCTGGATATGGGCGTTTTCATCGGTGGTCAGAGACAGGATGGACTCGATCCGAGAGGAGACGGACATGGACGCATCCGACTCGTTGTCCTGCGTGACGTCGCGTATGGCACCATTGAGGCGAGCTGGCCTGCCATCCGTGCCTTCCAGAACAAAGTTTTCTGCGTAAACGACCCGCACTTGGTCGTCCGGTCGAATAATCCGGTAGAGGATGGTGAAGGGCTCGCCTGTTTCGATTGAATGCTGAAAGGTTCGCATCACCCGGTCGAGATCATCGGGATGGACCAGATCGAGCACAGCCGTGCGGGTGAGGTCCAGATGCCCTGGGGCGAATCCGTGGATCAAGTAGGTCTGGTCGGACCAGAACAGCTCGCCGTCGGGAAGATCCCTGCTCCACGTGCCGATGCGCGACATGCTTTGCACGCGGGCAAGCATCTGCTGGAGTCTGGAAATGGATTGCAGGGCATCATCCAGATCGCGCAGAGTTGAATTCGCGCGGCCCTTGGGGTTGTCAGTGTTCGGCGGGGTCGTCCCGGAAGGATGCATCGAGTAGACCGGTGAACAAGAGATGGGCTCGGCAATTTGGTGTGCACGCGGGATAATTGCGTAGTCCTGCCACCCCAATTACGTGGATTTGCCCATACGGATGGCCTTTTCGGCGTCGATCCAATACTCAAGGAGATCATTGATCCCATTCAGGGTTGACGCCCGATCCCGGATCTCCCAGGTCGAAGGACCCAACGCCCGATCAGATGATTCACCGGTTGACCTCCACCGGTTCTTAGCTCGACATCTGATCGGGCGTTGCTGCGTCCTTGATGGAATGACCGGGTCAGCAGGCCACGCCGAAATCAGCCGTCAATCGGCCGCTTGGGGGGATAGGGGGTAGCGCGTACATTGACGGCCGTCCTGATCCGTTCCGGCCTTTGATCCTTTTTGCTATGCGATTTTTCTCCCTGCTGGCGGCGTTGCTGCTGATTGCTTCCGCCGCTCAAGCCCGGCAATCGACTGACTTCGAATTCGATTCAGATGGCGAAGGGCCATATGAGCGATTGGTAATCCGCGGCGCCATCATGATCGAAGGGTCTGGCGCACCTCCGCGAGGGCCCGTGGATATCGTGATTGAAGGCGACCGGATCGTGCAGATCCAAGGCGTCGGTTATCCAGGTCTGCCCATCAGTCCGGTAGGTCGGCCACCTGCGGGCACACGAGAGATCGATGCGCACGGAATGTATGTCTTGCCGGGCTTCATCGATATGCATGGGCATCCTCACACGATTGATTCGGGGCAGCGCACGCCGCTCGAATACGTGACCAAGTTGTGGATGGCGCATGGCATCACCACATCCCGAGTCGTGGGAGCCAAAGGCCCCGATTGGCTTCTGGAAATGCAGCGCCTGTCGGACGACAACGCCATCACATCGCCACGTATCCAGGCCTATCCCATCTTCGGACGCGGCTTTGATCGGCCCATCAGGACGCCGCAGGATGCGCGCGACTGGGTCAAGATGGTGGCAGAGAAAGGTGTCCAGGGCATCAAATTCTTTGGCGCCGCCCCGCCCATAATGGAGGCTGCACTCGACGAAGCTGGCAAACAGGGACTCCGCACAACGGAGCACCACGCACAACTGGATGTGACCCGGATGAACGTGCTTCGCACAGCGAGTCTCGGACTGACGTCGATGGAGCACTGGTACGGTCTGCCTGAAGCCCTTTTCGAGGACCGGGTGATCCAGAATTACCCAGTGGACTACAACTACATGAACGAGGCCCACCGGTTTGGTGAGGCGGGTCGGCTGTGGGCACAGGCTGCGCCACCATTCTCGGACCACTGGAATATGGTGATGGACTCGTTGCTGACGCTCGACTTCACGATCAACCCGACGTTC
>Ga0207422_1004044_pt1 | contig 12921 bp, 10 predicted proteins | sample MarCyaLeptolynsp_FD_187757 | JGI IMG/M metagenome (GOLD analysis project Ga0207422, IMG submission 187757) | Marine cyanobacterial communities from Panama - species 1 Leptolyngbya sp. (SPAdes) | ecosystem: Environmental > Aquatic > Marine > Unclassified | place: Panama: Panama City | collected...
TTTGAAACATAGATCTGGATTTCAGATTGCTTAAGGCGCCATAGACTTCGTCTTGTATGCGTTTGTCTTTTTTTAGCCACACACCAAAGGGTAAACCAAAACCATGTTTTGATTTTGAGATGATCTCAGGCGGTAAAAATGAACTGTAAGTATCTTTATAAAACGCACGTAGCCTTGTTTTATTAAGTTTTAAGCTGGAAGGGACCTGGGTCGAACACTCTACCACGCGATTGTCTAGGAACGGATACGAGACTTCTACACCTGCCGCACGGCACATGGTATTCACTTTGCGGATATCATTGTCAGCCAGTGTAAATTTCCAGTCCAGATATAGCATTTTATTTAATAGTGAAGCATCGCCTATTTCGTTATATGTCTCACTTAGCAGTGCTATAGGATAGTCATCATCAATTTCGTTAAAATAATGCTGGTCAAATATTGATGTAGGTTGTTGTGTGTGCAATATGTTGTAAGTCTGCATGCGCTTAGGCATAGAGATTTTTGCCTGCTCAATATAACTCTTGACCTTTTTGGCAATAGGTATTGACCCTGATAAAGAGTTAACAAAACAGGGTTCTAGAATAATTTCACGTGCCCATTTGGGAATATTGCTGTAAATATTAAATAATTTTTGCGTTGCGTAACGTGAATTGCCAGCAAATAGCTCATCGCCGCCATCACCACCAAGCAAGTGATTTACGCCATTTTGCTTAGCAAACTGCGCAGCTGCAAAAGCGGGTACAGCTGAAGAGTTGCCAAAAGGCTCTTCATATGTTTTGGGTATTTCGTTGAATAAATTCAGGACATCATCAAAATTTACATAGTACTTATAATGCTTATTGTTAAATTTTTTAACAGCAATATCTGCATATTCCATTTCATCATAGCCCTGTTCCTCAAAGCCAATAGAAAATACTGGTGCATCTTTAGGGTGATATTTTTTCAGTAAGCCTGCAATTGTAGAACTGTCTGTGCCGCCACTAAGGAAAGCGCCAGTATGTTCGTCATTAGACAAGTCTGCCATAGTGCTGTCCATCGATGCGCGCACTTCAGATTGCATATGTTCGATGGAGTCGGTAAGTTTTTCGCTAAAATCAGGCTGCCAAAATACATCTTTAGATATGGAACCATTTTTATAAATTAAAACCTCTGCAGGTTTCAATTTATAAATGTCTTGAAAAATTGTGTCAGGACTTGGGATGCAGTGGAAATAAAAATAATTATAGATTGACTGCGGCCTAATATTCTTAGGAATATTAGGCAAGTTAGTTAGGGTTGTTAATGAATTGCTAAATAGTAACTGCCCATTAATGTTCGCATAATGCATTTGTTCAATGCCCATGCGGTCAATGGCTAACAAGGTTAAGTGATTTCTAGAGTCAAATAAAATGATAGAGAAGCAACCATTTAGTTCTCTTAGGAAGTGGTACCCATGTTGCCGGTAGCACTCTATTAGCTGGTTTAAATGTTGTTCTGAGTTAATGGGTTCATATGTAGCTTGGCTTTGGTTATAGATACTGGGTCGCCCACATATAAGTAGTGATACGTCATTGTTTTGATAGTGCTTAATTAGCTCACTGGATTGTGTCCAAGTCGCAGTGTGTAGCCATTGGTCTTTTCTAGCGCGTAATTTTGCAACATTGGGATTTTCGCTATGGTCGAGCAATGATGAGTCTAGATTTGCATCATCGACAGTCCAGCCGCTTGCGATAAAATTTTTCATGATTGGGAAGAAATAAGCGCTATTTGAATTGAATTCAGCATGTTAGGGCAAGTGCTAAATAATAAATGTGTTTTATATAAAATCTTGATAGGTGTTGCTATTTTTGGGCCAATTTCATGAAGTGTGACACGTTATTAAAATACATGCTTCTGCGTTTGATACATTTTCGTGCATAAGCTAAAGAGCACTTTCATTTTGTTGTTTTAGCATTTATCTGGCGCTATTTTTGCTGATTTTTTGACAGAATTCACGCTATAAATGCCTAATGCAGAACATATGTCGATGAATGGGTGCGGGCTACAATTTACAATTTAATTGTCACACTATACTAGAGGTTAGGCAATGAAGGAAAAGAGACTATTCGGGCTGTTCGTTTTGCTGGGCATGTTTTTTAGTGCCAGTGTTAATGCAGAGGAGACTTATGGTTATGGTGTGCCTGCTCCTGTGCCACTCCCTTACCATTGTGGAGATTTAGGGGTTGGGCCGGGTGGTTATGGTCCTTTTGACTATACCAATTATGATGATTACACCACCAAGCTAGAGATAGTGGAAAGTGCGCACTTCACGCATGAAGTGGAAGCACTAATCGCAGGTAAGAGTTCTTTTTTGATCGGGGATTTGGATTATACTTTGCGCGTATTTCCTAATCACCATCGTGCACTAGCGTCTGTATCCAAGTATGAATTCCAGGTGGAAGCCGCAGCTGAAAAGTTAGAAAAGCATTTCCCTTTAGAGTGCTATTTTCAAAATGCTGTCATTTTTAAGCCAAATGATGGTGTCGTGCGTTTGATCTATGGTACTTATATGCATAAAAAAGGTATTGTTGAGCGACGTAAGGAGTTACTTGAGCAGGCACAAATACAGTATAGTTATGCACTTCAACTTATGCCACAGTCTGCGGAAGCGCATTATAATCTAGGTTTGTTCTATTACGACACAAACAAGATGAATCTTGCTGTAATGCATGGACATAAAGCTTATGCGCTAGGTTTTCCTCTCCAGGGGTTAAAAGATAAGTTGAAAAAGAAAGGTGTGTGGGATAAAACTGTTTCTCAGAACTAAGTATCTGACACAAAGTTATCTTTAACTAAAGTAAAAATTTATCATGGTTGAATTAGAAACAGTGCTCGACGTGCTGGCCGAGTCGCTAGACGGTGCAGCACAAATCCACCAAATGACTGAGGAGGCGCCGCTATTAGGTGCTATACCAGAGTTAGATTCAATGGCTATAGTGGGAATTATTACTTCTATAGAAGAGCGTTTTGGTATTGTATTTGATGATGATGAGCTAGATGCTGAAGTATTTGAAACAGTAGGGACGTTGCGCGACCAGATCGTTGCTAAAATGGAAAACTAAATTTGTACACTACTGAATATCAGTACATACAAGCCAGTCAAAAATCACAAATTTTCTTAGCCCATTATTTGCCTGCTGGCCATAAAACCGGCCCAGATAAGGCAAAGGCTATCATCCTTGTTCCTCCATTTGCTGAGGAAATGAATCGTTCAAAAAGAATGTATGTGCTGTGCGCGCGCTTACTCGCCAATGCTGGTCTTCATGTTATTTGCTTTGATTATTCTGGTACTGGAGATAGCTCAGGGGAATGGGGGCAGTTCAGCTATCAAGACTGGGTTAACGATTTGAAGACTGTACATGACTATGCACTGAAGACAACTTCTGATATAGATTTCATAGCGCTTAGGTTTGGTGCTTTATTGCTAACAGATGCGATACTTGGCAAGTTTGTCAGTGCTAATAAATGCATATTTTGGGATCCGCTAGAAAGTGGCGATGTATTAACGCGCCAGTTAGTGAGAATAAAGATTGCAGCTGCAATGGCTGATAATTCTAAAAAAATTACCAGTCAAGAAGTTATGCAGTCTATCCATGATGGGGGTCATTTGGAATCTGCCGGCTATTATATAACTCAGTCTATGTTTGATGAGATCAGCACAAAAAAACTGGCTGACAACATATCCAACCTACTTGCAGTAGCCAGTGTTCATTGGATGACATCAGGTAAATTTAAAGCGGGCGAAAATAAATGGTTGGCTAATAGCTTTAAATCAGATGATTTAAACTCTGATCTTGCTAAGAAATCACTAAACATGCATCCAGTGAATGATGTCAAATTCTGGATGCAGCAAGAAGTGACTATCTCTCCAAAATTGCTCCAGTTAACTAAACGGGTATGTGTAAATGAGTGATAGTTTTCTAGACACGCCAGTTACATTTGAGTGCGATAGCAATTTGTTGCATGGAATTTTATCCAAACCTGAAACATCATTTGATACTGCAGTAATTATAGTTGTAGGTGGGCCGCAGTTTCGTGTCGGTAGTCATCGCCAATTTGTGTTACTCGCAAGGCATTTGGCAAGCCAAGGTGTATTAGTGCTTAGATTTGACTATACGGGGATGGGTTATAGTGAGGGCCAACCTAAAAAATTCTATGAAATTGATCATGATATACATGCTGCGATTGATTTTGTGGTCAAGCGTTTCCCGCAAGTGAAAAACACTTACCTGTGGGGCTTGTGTGATGCAGCTTCAGCTATCGCATTTACCGCATATACGGATTCAAGAATTGATGGAATAATTATTTCCAACCCATGGGTACGTAGTGATGCATCTCATTCTGAAGTGATATTAAAAAATTACTATCGAGATAGGATTTTTAGTTGGGATGTGTGGAGAGAATTACTAGTTTCGCCGAGTAAAATTTTTAATGCAGTAGTCTCACTAGCTGGTGTATGTACGAAGGTGTTGGCTAATATTTTTTATCCTAAATCTTCCAAAAAAAAATCGATTGATGAAATCACTTTAACAGATAGGCAGAATAATCTTGCTGCATCAGTATTGACAGGCATGAGCCGATTTAGCGGCAAAATATGTTTGTTATTAAGTGAGAAAGATTTGACTGCTGATGAGTTTAAACGTGAATTTGAAAATAGTGACTGGATGCAGCGTGTCGAAAATATGCAAAAGATAACAATACATCACCTTGATGAGGCTGATCATACCTTTTCAACAGCGTTGTGGAGGGCGCAGGTGGAAAAACTAACAATGAAGTTTTTAAGCGCATGACAAAAAAGATATTAATGGCTCCATTTCACTATCCTCCTATGGGCGGTAGCAGTGGCGTGCAAAGGTCATTGTTCTTTTCCTCATGTCTGGAGAATTTTGACTGGCATGCAATCGTTTTGACAGCACATTCACGTGTGCACCCAATTACAAGTAATGAAGGCTTAAAAGATATTCCTAAAAATGCTGTCGTTAAACGTACTTTTGCTATTGATGTGGCCAGGCATTTGTCTTTGGGTGGGCGCTTTCCGCGTTTTCTGGCACTGCCTGATCGCTGGTCTAGCTGGGTATTGTCGGGTGTGTGGAGTGGCTTGTGGATGATAAAGAAATATAAGCCGTCAGTTATATGGACGACATATCCAATCGCGAGTTCACATTTGATTGGTTACCTATTACATAAGTTGACCAAGTTACCCTGGATTGCAGATTTTCGCGATCCAATGACAGAAGAAGATTACCCAAGAAATCCTACCGTATTTAAATGCTATCGCTGGTTGGAAAAAAAAGTCATGCAGCATGCATATTATGTAGTAGTTACTACGCCTGGTGTTAAGAGAGTATATGGGGAAAGGTACGGAAAATATTGTGAGAGTAAGATAAAAATCATCCAGAATGGGTTTGATGAAAATAAATTTGCCAGTGTGGAAACAAAACTAGTGCAAACATCTGACTTGAAAGAAAATCAAAATAAGCCTAAAAGACTGGTACATTCAGGAGTTATCTATCCGGAAGAAAGGGATCCGGAACCTCTGTTCTCGGCAATTTCAGAATTGAAACAAGAAGGCGCAATTAGCGCAGAAAAATTATCGCTTGAGCTGCGTTCAGCAGGACATGATGACTTGTATAATGAAATGTTATCTAAGTATGATATTAAAGATATCGTCAAGCTGTTGCCGGCAATACCTCATGAAGAAAATATTGCTGATATGCTTACCGCAGATGCATTATTGCTTCTGCAAGGCTCGACTTGTAATGAGCAGATTCCTGCCAAAGCATATGAATACATACGCACGGGGAAGCCAGTCATTGCGTTAACAGATGAGAAAGGGGACACAGGTCAACTACTTAAGGGCTTGGGTGTTGGTATAATTGCCGCATTGGAAAATAAGCAGCAAATTAAAGATAAAATTGCTCAAATTGAAACAATTTGTAATCAGTTTGTCCCGCTTGAAAAAGAAAAAATAGAAAGTTTTTCAAGGCAAAGTGAAACAAAAGAGTTGGCTGATTTGCTGTCTACAATCACTTAAGTACTATTAAATATAATTGCAATGTTTGGCTTATCTGCATCGCAGGATGATAATTTGCCGCTTATGCCAGCGCTACCTGTGTTGGGGAAAGGTATTTCGTTATTTAAGCCTAATAATTCTGGTTCAATACTTGATAATGAATATGTGCATGCCGTGTCCAGCGGTGGTGCGGCTATATATTTTGCACTAAAGTCGCATCAGGTGCAGACCGGCGATGAAGTTCTTATTCCTGCTTACCACTGTCCTGCCATGGTGGAGCCAGTAATTGAACTTGGTGCTGTACCTGTATTTTTTTCAATTACAGAAAGCATCAAAATTGATATTGACGATATCGCAAGCAAGATTAGTAATAATACTAAAGCAATACTGATCCCGCATTTTTTTGGAGTGCATCAAGATATTGCAAAATTAAAACAGATTTGTAACTTGCCAAAAACTATTAGCATTATCGAAGATTGTGCGCATGCGTTTTTTATGTCGCCAGTAAAAGATGAGCATAGTGGTGATTATATTATTGGTAGCTTAACCAAATTTTTTCCAACCCATGATGGCGGTGTTCTGATTTCAAGAAATAAACTGCTTGAGGGATTAAGGCCACTGTCATTTAAACAAGAGCTTAAAGCGATATATAATGTATTGCATGACGCTGTGCGATTTGGAAGACTTAAAACAATAGCCTGGATATTTTCAGTAATTTCTTGGTTTAAATCTAGTCCGTCAGTTGCTTATGATGCTGAGTCAAGCCAGCCTGAACATGAGCCGGAAAAAACAAATAATCGATATTTAGATGAAATAAGCTTATCAGCAAGTAAGGCGTGTAAATATATTATTGCACATGCAGATTTTAAAAGTATTATTCAAAAACGTCAGCAGAATTACCATTATATAATTAATGAGCTAGCGGGTGAAGATAATATCGATCTCAGCTTGAATCAATTGCGACAAGATTTTATTCCTTATATGGTAATTGGGCGTTTGTTAAATCCACAAAAACATCATCCGCTTTTGATCTCAAAAAAGTTGCCAATTTGGAGGTGGGAAAATATCTATCCATCAGACTGTGAAATTTCTAAACAATATTCGCAATCAATTATCCAAATTCCCTGTCATCAACAACTTAGTAGTCAAGAATTAGCGAATATGGTGGCTACTATTAAAATATGTTTACAGGAAGATTAACTAGTGGCTTGGGTTATACATAAAGAAAATGTATTACAGTTGTTACGCGATCGTTTAGATCAACAGCTATACTGTAATTCTCAGCATCCATTCTTAGAGTCGAGATACGTGATTCCATTAATGGAAGTATTTCCTCATGGTGGAGAGTATTTGGCTGAGTATGAAGAGCAAGGCAATATTATTTGTGCCTTTGTTATGTCCAAGTATTCAGCTTTGACCGCTGCCGCGTATGTGGATGGGGTTTGTCAAATATCATTGACTTATATTGACAGGTCACTGTCACAGGATAAGTTTGCCAGCATCATCAATGCCTTATTTAATTCGCTACCGAAGTTCTTTTTGGCTATAAATTTTGAACTGCAAGACCCTGATCTTACAGATGAAGAAAAATTTTCTAACATGAAAAATGCGGTAGTAAATCAGTGTGCAAACAACACAAGTATTCCACCCGGGATGGAATTTGAAGAATATTGGCAGCAACGCTCTAAAAGTGTACGCAAGGATCTGGCAAGACGTATGAGAAGTCTAGAACGTGAAAATATTCAGGTTGAATACCGAGTGATTGACGATGAGGCTGAGATTGATCAGGGCTTTGATGAATATTGTCGTTTAGAAGGTGCGGGCTGGAAGGGGGAGCAGGGCACCGCATTGACTGCAACAAACGAGCAAGGAATGTTTTATAAGCGTGTTATGGATGGGTTTGCATTAAACAAACAAGCTAAGTTTCATCAGTTATTGTTTGATGGGGTTGTGGTTGCTTCGTTAATGACAATTGAAAATAGTGAGATGATTATTGTTGTCAAAACCACATACGATGAAGATATGTCGAAATTCTCTCCTGGAAGATTACTTGATTACTATATGTTGAAAAATCTTTTAACCAGCAGTAATCAACAACATATAGAGAATTACACCAATGCCAGTGCTAATGATCAGAAATGGTTTCCGCGAGTGCGTGAAATGTATGACGTAACGGTATATCGTTCGCCATTAGTAAAACAGCTGGCGCAGTTCAAGCAAAAGCTAAATTGATAATACTCAATAAGCTTAAACAAATATTTCTATCGGGTGCGGGTGGCTCAGGAAGTTGAGTGGGCTGGATGTGTAACCATAGGCGCCAGAATTAAATACTGCTACATAATCACCAATAGCTGCTTTGGGTAACATCATGTCTTGTGCGAGTACATCTAATGGTGTGCATAGCGGGCCAACAGCACTGGCTTTTTCTGTGTCTAATCCAATCTTATTAGCAATAGTGACAGGGTAATTTTTGCGAATCACTTGGCCAAAGTTTCCACTGGCAGCAAGATGATGGTGAAGTCCGCCGTTAATAATTAAGAAGGTGCTTCCACGAGATATTTTTTTATCAATCACTTTAGATATGTAAACACCACATTCTCCAACAATAAAGCGACCTAATTCAGTAATGATTATTGTCTTGCCAAATTGTGCTGAGTATTGATCGAATAGCTTATGTAGGTTTTCGCCAATTGGTTCTAGTGGCAGAGGTTTTTCGCCGGGAAAATAAGGGATACCTAAGCCGCCGCCAATATTGAGTTTAAATAGCTCTGTATTTGTTTGCTCGGCAAGTTTTGCAGCTAGTTCAAAAGTTTTGGTTTGTGCTTCAATAATAGCTTCAGGCTTTAAATTTTGCGAGCCGCTAAAAATATGTAAGCCTTTAAAATTTAATCCGCGGGAAATAATATCTTTTATGATATCTGAAGATATTTCAGCATCTACTCCAAACTGTTTAGGTCCGCCAGACATTTTCATGCCGGAGGTTTTTAGTTCAAAGTCAGGATTAATGCGCAGCGCAACATGTGGTGTGATGCCAGTTTGCTCGCCAATGCTTGTAACCCTGTTTAATTCGGTTTCTGATTCAAGATTAAGCGTAATGCCACTTTTAACCGCAAGTGTTAACTCATCAATGCTTTTGCCTGGGCCTGCAAAACTTATTTCTTTTGGATCCATTCCGCTATTAAGCGCAACATTTAATTCTTTGCCGGAGGCTACATCTAATCCATCAACAAGTGTTTGCGTGTAGTTAACAACTTCAGGCATGGGATTGGCTTTGATAGCATAATGTATATGCATGGCCTTAGGTAGGATTGCTCTTAAAGAGTCAATTTTTTGCTTGATAACTGAGTGGTCATACACATAGGCTGGAACATCTTCATGTGAGGCTAAAATATCAGTAAATTTTTTTCCTCCAACCAGCAAGCAGTGATCTTCTAGACTGAAGTAGTGCAGAGGAGAATGATGTTCTAGTGCTTTTTTACTCATAATCAGTTTATTGTTTGAAAGTATTTTCAAATTCGATGTATAGCTGTTTGCGGTCAAACTTACCATTAGCATTACGCGGCAAATTTTCACGTATAAAAATCTCCTGCGGCAACATATATGGTGGTAATTGTTTTTTGAGAGCAGATATTACTTCTTGCTCTAAATTAACATCGTTGTTTATTGTAGTGCTGGTTGCGACTACGACAATAGCCTGCCCTAACTCGGGGTGTGGAATGCCCATAGCGACAGCTTCACTAATGATACTTAACTGAAGTAAGGACTCTTCTATTTCTGTGGGGCTGACGCGGTAACCGGATGTTTTGATCATTTCGTCTGTGCGACTAACAAAGTATAAATAGCCTTCTTCATCTTTGGTGACAGCATCGCCAGACCATACGGCCAACTCTGTAACTGTACGCCCATCGGTTAATGAAGGGGGTAATGGTTTGTATCTTTGAGCGGTTTTTTCTGGGTCGTTCCAGTAGCCTTGTGCAACCAAGGGCCCACGATGTACTAGTTCACCTTCTTCACCTGGTTTGCATTCCTCGTTGTTCGAGTTGATGACAAATATTTCCGCATTGGGGATAGCCTTGCCCATAGAAGTCGGGCGAATATTCACCTGTTCTGGTGGTAAATAAGTTGAGCGAAATGCTTCCGTAAGCCCATACATTAAATAGATGTCAGTGTTTGGTAGTTTGTCTTGTAATAGCGCAAGCGTGCTTTGTGGCATCGCGCCGCCAGAATTTGTGATGTAACGCAAGTGATTTTTTATTGTCTCTGGCCAAGCTAGTTTGGTTATCTGCATCCATAGTGGCGGTACGCCGGCAAGTCCTGTTGCTTGGGTTTTCTCAAGTGCTTTGACGACATCTTTTGGTAGTAGGTAATCTAGCAAAATGACAGTTGCACCTTTAAGCATGGCTGTAGTCAGTTGACTAAAGCCATAGTCAAAACTGAAAGGCAGTACAGCAAGTATTCTGTCATTTTCAGAATTGTTTAAGTATTTGGCAACACTTTCTGCACCCACATACATATTGTGGTGGGTGAGTACTACACCTTTAGGTTTGCCAGTGCTGCCTGATGTATAAAAAATAGCAGCAAGATCTGATTCGATAATGTTATCGATTTCAACTGGAGTGCTATCTTTAGTAAATGTATGCCAAGAAACAATTTCAGCTGTTAATGTGTCATCATTTTTATTCTCAGAGTCTAAATCGTCTAAATCAGTAACAACGATTTTTTGAAGCGTCTTGCATGCAGGCAAATGACTTATTAGTTGTTTTAATCTTGCTTGTGAGGTGACTAAGATACTAATGTCGCAGTCACATAAAATATGTTGAATTTGGGCTGGTTTTAAAACTGGGTTGATGGGGACAATACAGCCACCAGCTTTTAACGTACCAAAAAATGCCGTAACTGTTTCGATCTGTTTGGGTAAGAAAACACCCACACGGCTTCCCTTGGGTAGTTGCATCTTACTATAACCACTAGCAAATGCTGAAGCGTAACCGTCAAGCTGTTTATAGCTAAGCTTGTCTTTTTTTAATTCCAATGCAATCTTATCAGGGCGTTTTTGTGCCTGATTAGTTAGTAGTGAATGGAGTAGGTAGTGCATTGAAAAGGTTGTTATAAAGGAAGTTTAAAGGATTAATTTTATCCAGCTTACTGGCAGAATGTTGTCCCAGTCAGTGTAATTAATTAGTCATTTGGGTAGATTAGTCTCTGCTTGATCGGAAAAGTGCGATAGACGGTACGTCTGCCGACACCTGGGAACTAGAAATAGTATAGAGTATTTTTTATTAATATGATGTGAAGTAATTTGTACTTGCTCAAATATCGTCGCGAGCAGATATTGTATATTAACGATACGGGCTGATAGTTGTTTGACGCTCGTTGTATCAAATCATTTGACTGAATAAAATCAAATCAAAATCATGACTAAAGTTCATCTTATCGCTGCTGCGCGACCTAATTTTATGAAAATTGCACCTCTTTATCATGCGATGGTTGCGACAGATTGGTGCCAGCCGGTGCTTATTCACACTGGGCAACATTATGATGCCAATATGTCGGATGCATTTTTTCAGGATTTGAAAATGCCAAAACCAGATTTCCACTTAAATGTGGGAAGTGGTTCACATGCAGAACAAACGGGTGGGGTGATGATTGCCTATGAAGCGATTGTTAATCAACATCGACCTGATTGGGTGGTTGTAGTTGGTGATGTAAATTCTACTGCAGCGTGCACGATGGTGGGCGCAAAGTTATGGATACCGGTCGCACATTTGGAGGCTGGGTTGCGCAGTGGGGATATGCGCATGCCGGAAGAAGTTAATCGAGTTGTAACGGATAGATTGGCTAATTTGCTATGGACGCCATCAATAGACGGTAATGAAAATTTAAAACTTGAAGGTGTCGATGCAAGCAGAATCGATTTAGTCGGTAATATAATGATTGATTCATTTGAAATGATGCGTGATCAGATTGAGGCTGATGGCACGGTTAGAAATCTGGGGTTGGATGCCGGAGAATTTGCTGTAGTTACCATGCATCGTCCATCCAATGTTGATAACTATGATGTTCTAAATGAAATTATTGATCAGATAATTAACGTGTCGGATAAGTGTCAATTAGTATTTCCGGTGCACCCGCGCACTCGCCAGAAGTTAATAGACTTTAATTTGCTCGTGCGGCTTGAAGCGGCTGACAATGTGATGGTAATTGAACCGCAAGGCTATATTCAGTTTATGAATCTTGTCACTCAGTCTAAGCTGGTAATTACAGACTCTGGTGGTATTCAGGAAGAGACAACTTATTTAAATATTCCTTGTCTGACGTTGCGTGAAAATACCGAACGTCCTATTACGATTACCCACGGAACTAATCAACTCATTCAGCCTAATATATTAGAGGCTGAGGTAAATAAAGTGTTGGCGGGTGAATGGAAGAAAGGCCGGTGCCCTGAGCTGTGGGATGGGGCGACTGCGCAACGCGTTGTTGAGAGTCTGCATAAGAGACTCTAGATTTATAAAAAGGATTGGTAGGCGCGGGTAGGAATTGAACCTCCGGCTTCTGCCAAGTATGAGCAGTGCTCTGCCACTGAGCTACGCGCCTAATTTGAGTTGTATTTTCTACAAGTGTTAACTACTCTAGCATGGGCCATTTGAGAAGAATGAGCATCGGTTCAATATTTTTCTAATCTGTATAATTAAAGATTAATCTTGATGAGTGATAAGTTAGAACAATTGCGTGCGCAAATTGACCAACTTGATAAGCAATTGTTGGAGATTATTTCTGCGCGTGCGAAATGTGCTTCAGAAGTAGGTGCATACAAGCGTGAGAATGGTCAGGATGATTGTCAATTTTATCGCCCAGAGAGAGAAGCCAATGTTTTGAGAAGAGTAGCGGAA
>Ga0207422_1004048_pt1 | contig 12909 bp, 17 predicted proteins | sample MarCyaLeptolynsp_FD_187757 | JGI IMG/M metagenome (GOLD analysis project Ga0207422, IMG submission 187757) | Marine cyanobacterial communities from Panama - species 1 Leptolyngbya sp. (SPAdes) | ecosystem: Environmental > Aquatic > Marine > Unclassified | place: Panama: Panama City | collected...
CGTTTGCGTCCGGTTCGAAATCCAGCATCGGCATGGCGAGAGTTGCGGGATCAGGAGTCCATTCGCGCCACTCCTGTTCCGACATCGGCGTTTGCGCATGGGCAGCTGAGGGTGCTGCCAGCCATGCCGCCATCGCCATCCCCAAAAGGATTCTTGCCATCACAATCGCGCCCTCCGCCTCATGACGTTTTTAGTCCGAGCCGCATGCTGGTGCTCAGGACTAGCCTTCACTTCCGTCATTGGCTTCGGCTTCGCCAGATGAGTCGTCCTGGGCGCTTTCCCCCTCAGCCGCTTCGGCTTCAGCCGCCGCCTGCTCTTTCAACTCGAGTTGGCGCGCTGCCTCTGCTGCAGCGGCTTCCGCAGCGGCTTGCTCAGCAGCGGCGCGTTCTGCGGCCTCTTTCTCAGCAGCCAGTTTGGCGCGAACATCGATCACAGTGTCACGCTCATAAGCAAGCACACCTTCGACCGGAGGCATGCGTTGCACGCTAGCGCGGTAGAAATTGTTGATCTTGCCTGCCGCGTGCAGCTCGGCCTGAACCGAGGGCAAGCTCGACAGGCTGTCGGGGACCGACCAATCGACGGGCTCAACTTCGCGCTCAGGAATTGTCGATGCGAATATTGTCGCCTGGCGGAGCTGTTCGCGCGTCACCCATTTGCCTTCAAGGAAATTGCCGAGCGAAGTGACCTGCCCTGCTTCGACGGTGAACTTGACCGAACCCATGCAATAGCAAGCGCCGGCAGCGCCTTGCGGGCCCAGGAACATCGGGCCGTAATAGGTGTATTCGCCCGGCTCGACCTCGATCACATAGTCGAAATACTTCTCCCCATCGTCGTGCTTGCCTTTGGCATAGACAAATTGAGGACCGTAACTGACCAGCAGTCGAGATTCGATCGGGCCGATTGAAAAGTTCTCTCGCGTAGGCTCCACAGGACGAGGTTTCATCCTGCGGGCCCCGGCCGCCTTGCGCTCCTGCCACCGTTCAAGCCGTCGCGGATGTTTCTCGATCGCTTCAGCCAGCTCTTCTTCCCATTCGGCTTCATACGCCGCCAAGTCTTCCGCATCGGCTGTCTTGATGAAAGCGCCAACTGAGCGAAGTGATGAGCGGATGAAGATATAGGCTTTGTCCTCGCTCAGCGATTGCGTGCCCTTCTCGATCCGCTTGGCTTCGATTGCGGCAGATTCGACGCTTTGCGCAGTTGCGACCGAGCCAGTGCCAAGCGCCATGGCCACGAGCGATCCCGTCAATGCTTGCCTGATCATGGTACCAACACCTCCGTCATCGGTTTGGGACCAGAGGCGACCAGCGCCTGCTGCAGCAGCGCTGCTTCGCGCTTGTCCGCGTTCTCGCGGCTCAGACCTTCTTCGAAATGGAATTCCTGCCACAGGTCTTTCTTGAGGCCGTAGCGGTCATAGCCTTTGTAGAACATGCACTGGCGGATGTTGATCCGCTTGAGCTTGCGGCGCTCCGCGCTGCCGAAGATCGCGTCAGCCATAAGCCCACCGATCAATCCGCCAACCGCGCCTGCGAGCAGGCCATATTGCGCCATCGCACCGGCGATTGCGGCATCATTTGCTCCGGCGTAGAAATTGATCCCGCTGCCAAGTGAATCGCACTCGCTAATATCGGCAAAGGCCTGGTCAAAGCTCGTTTCAGGCCGGTGAAAGTAGAAATACTTCTCGAAGTCTTTCGCTTTGACCTTGTCGTATTCGAATGCCAGCTCGGGCATCTGAATCGCCGCTATTTCGGTTTCGGAAAATTCCCTGATCGGCGGCTCATTCTTGATCGCCTGCGCCTGGGCCGCCCCCGCCAATGGCAAGAGCAGCAGCATCAATCCTGCAAATTTCATTGGACCCCTTTCCCCCTTTGACTGCGACATTACCGACCGCGTCGGCCATGTCCATGGGTCAGGGCGAGTTTTCAGCGGGTCCTGATTGATGGCTGCTGTTGAGCTTGAACTTCATCAGCAAAGTGCGCTGGCGTCCGGAGAAATTGTCGTCCGAAACGATGTAGAGGAAGGTGTCATCACCCTCTTCGCGCACCGCCAGGCCTTCGAAATTATCGGTTGTGAGCGGAGGCTGGAGCGTTGCGATCTCACGCCGGGCGCCATCTGGTGAATAAGCGACGATCGCCGCGCTGTTACCCTCAGTCGGCGAATAGCTGCGAAACAGGATCAGGAACGTGCCATCGGCCAAAGCGTCAGCGTCAGTAGGTACAGCGCCAAGGCCAACCAGCTCCTGCGGTGAAACAACGGGGAAATCCGAATAGCCAGTTTCCATGTCGCGCAGCAGGCAATTGGGACGATCACTGCTCGCCATCCGCTGTACACACATGAGTTGGGACCGCTCGTTGCCCGCCAACGTCTCAAGACCGTCATTGTCATCAAGCGTGCCGAATTCAGCTTCAACATCTGTGCTGGTCGGCACGGGCCTCGTATCCAGGCTGGGATAGCGCCAAATACGGTGCGTGCGCTCGAATCCGACCAGCCACCCGCCATTGGCGCTGCGAGTGAGGCTTTCGGAATCGCCCATCGTCTTGCCCGTTAGGATCTCGCCCTCAAGGCCGAGCAGCGGCCCGCTTTCGACCTCATCCAACCCAACCAGGCGGCCATCCTGTTCGCCCAGGCTCAGCCACACCCAGCGTGCATCATCGGTGATTGCCAGCAGGCGCTGGCTCTGCGCATCCCAGCGCAGGCCCGAGAGACCACCGATATTCTGGCCCATGCGCGGAATATCGATCCCGCCGAGATAGGTCAGCTCGCCAATCTTGGTGCGATCTGGATCTGCCGGATCGAGCGCGACGATTTGCAGCTCGTCATCGTCGGGAAGCGGGGCATGGATGTAAGCGTAAAAGGCGCCCACCAGCGCAATGAGGGCAATCGCCAGCCACAGCCAGATGCGATTGCCGCGCATCACCCGCCTACCCCAGCTTGTCTTTGAGGATCTGGTTCACGACCTGCGGGTTCGCCTTGCCCTGCATTGCCTTCATCGTCTGACCGACGAAGAAGCCGAACAGCTTGTCCTTGCCGCCTTTGTATTGCTCGACCTTGTCGGCATTGTTGGCGAGGATATCGTCGATCGCGGCTTCGATCGCGCCGGTATCGGACACCTGTTTGAGGCCTTCGCTGTCGGCGATCTCTTCAGGATCGCGGCCAGTGGTGAGAACCAGCTCGAAGATCTCCTTGGCCTGGCCGCCTGAGATTTCGCTCTTGTCCTGCATCGCCAGGATCGCCGCCTGCGCTTCCGCGGTGGCGTTGGCCGGATCGGCCTCATCGCCAGCGGCGTTGATCACGCCAGGTGCGACCGCGAGCGACCAATTGGCCACTTGTGTGGCAATCGCCTTCTCATCCTTGCCGGTGCGCTTGGCGGTCTCTGCGAGCAGCGTTTCGAACCGGGCAAAGCTTTCGACTTCGGCGGTCAGTGTCGCGGCGTTGTAGTCGCTCAGCCCGAGCTCATCGGCATAGCGCTGACGCTTGGCGTCAGGCAGCTCAGGCAAGCTCGCGCGGCAGGCTTCGAGGAAATCATCCTCAAGCTCGAGCGGGAGCAGGTCGGGATCGGGGAAATAGCGATAATCATGCGCGTCTTCTTTCGAACGCATGGTCCGCGTGGTGCCGGTGCCCGGATCGAACAGACGCGTTTCCTGATCGACCGAGCCGCCGCCTTCGATCACATCGACCTGACGGTTGGCCTCATATTCGATCACCTGCATCACGAAGCGCACCGAATTGACGTTCTTGGTCTCGGTCCGCGTGCCCAGCTCGTCGCCCACTTTGCGCACCGAGACATTGACGTCGGCGCGCATCGAGCCTTCTTCCATATTGCCGTCGCACGAGCCGACATAGCGCAGGATTGAGCGCAGCTTGCGGACATAGGCACCAGCCTCTGCGGGCGAGCGCATGTCAGGCTTGGAAACGATTTCCATCAGCGCGATGCCGGTGCGGTTGAGATCGACATAGGACATGGTTGGGTGCTGATCGTGCATCAGCTTGCCGGCATCCTGCTCGACATGGATCCGTTCAATCCCGATCACCTTGTCTTCGGCGATGCCAGCCTTGTCATCCTGCTCGATCGTCAGCTGCCCCTCGCCCACCAGCGGGTGGTAGAGCTGGCTGATCTGGTAGCCCTGCGGCAAATCGGCATAGAAGTAATTCTTGCGGTCAAACCGCGACCATTTGTTGATCTGCGCGTCAATCGCCATGCCGGTGCGCACCGCCTGGCGGATGCACTCGCGATTGGGCACGGGCAGCATGCCGGGCATGGCCGCATCGACCAGGCTGACCTGGGTGTTGGGCTCTGCGCCAAACGCGGTTGAAGCGCCGCTGAACAACTTGGCTTCAGACGTCACCTGGGCGTGGACTTCGAGGCCGATCACGACCTCCCATTCACCGGTGGCTCCCTGGATGCGGTATGAACTCATTCAAACGTCTCTTTCAGTCTCTTCTTCTCAGCCTTTTGAGCCGCACGCTTCTTTGAATAATGCCGCCAGCCCAGCCCCATCGCCAATCCAAACAAATCGGCCACAAACAGCGCGATCACTTCGGCAAAAGCGATGGCCGCTATCAGGGGAAGGAGAGCCAGCTCCTCCAATTATTCGTCTTCGTCTTTGGGCAATTGCTTGCCCGTCTCGCTGTCAAACCGCGCTTCGCCATGGTCGATCGTCTGTGACAGATACATCACCACCCCACCCAGGATGACAAAGCAGACGAGGAAGATGGTGGCGAATAGCATCTAGAGAATGCACTCCGCGATCACATAAGAATCGTCCCTGTCGATGGCGGATTCACCGCCACGCCGGCTAACTACGCTAGACACTTCGTACTCGATAACCGAACCACCACCGACCTTCTCAATGATTCGATATTCCGGCTTTCCCTTTTCGGAAGTCAATCGCAGGAAGTATTCCTGACTATTGCCCGAGATTTCGGCTTCCTCACCCCATCGATCCCTAATGCATCCGACTACTTCGTCAGTCGATTTTTCAGAGGGCGCAGTGAGCGGGTATTTTTGGCGCGATTGGAAGTCGTAACTGTAAGGCTGCAGAACGGCCATAACATTGTTTGTGGCTACGCTTGAACAACCGCCAAGCCATAGCCCCCCAGCGCCGACAAGCAAAACTGACCCGATCTTCATCACCACCACTTCTCCGGCTTGGCGTCGAAGCCCGCGCGCTGCTGGATCGCGAGACCCGCATCGAGCACGCTCTGTTCGTCAAACGGTTTGCCGACTAGCTGCAGACCGAGCGGCAGGCCGTCGGCATTGGTGGTCGCAGGCACGCTCATCGCGGGCAGACCCGCGAGCGAAGCGGGCACGGCGAAGACATCGTTGAGATACATCGTCAGCGGGTCTTCGTTGAGCGAACCAAGCGGGAAGCTGGCGGTCGGCGTGGTCGGTGCAAGGATCAGGTCGCAATCGGCCCAGGCCTGCTCATAATCGCGTGACACCAAAGCGCGGACCTTCTGCGCCTGGTTGTAATAGGCATCATAAAAGCCGGCCGAGAGCACATAGGTGCCGATCAGGATCCGGCGCTTGACCTCATCACCAAAGCCCTCGGCGCGCGTCGCGGCATACATGTCCTGCAGGCCGGCGCCATCAGGCAGGTCGCGCAATCCGTAGCGCACGCCATCATAGCGAGCGAGGTTTGACGACGCCTCAGCCGGCGCGATGATATAATAGGCTGGCAGCGCATATTTGGTGTGCGGCAGGGAGATATCGACGATCTCCGCGCCAGCATCCTTGAGCCATTCCTTGCCCTGCTCCCAGCTCGCCAGAATTGCATCATCGGTGCCATCCATGCGGTATTCGCGCGGAATGCCCACCTTCTTGCCAGAGAGGTCGGCGTTTAGAGCCGCTTCCCAATTGGGAACATCCATCTGCAGGCTGGTTGCATCCTTGGGATCGAACCCGGCCATGGCCTGGAGCATGATCGCGCAATCTTCGACCGAGCGCGCCATTGGCCCGGCCTGATCGAGCGAGCTGGCAAAAGCAACGATGCCCCAGCGCGAACAGCGACCATAGGTTGGCTTGATTCCGCAAATGCCGGCAAAGGCTGCGGGCTGACGGATCGAACCGCCTGTGTCCGTGCCGGTTGCGGCAGGTGCGATCCGCGCGGCAACCGCGGAAGAGGAACCGCCCGACGAGCCGCCAGGCGACATCGCGGCATTGGTGCCCTGTTTGCGCCACGGCGATGCGACATTGCCGAAATGGGATGTCTCGTTCGATGATCCCATCGCGAACTGGTCAAGATTGAGCTTGCCCAGCATGCCGGCGCCTGCATCCCACAATTTTTGCGAGACGGTGCTTTCATATTCGGGTTTGAAGCCTTCGAGGATGTGACTCGCCGCGGTGGTCTGCACGCCATGCGATGCGAACAGGTCTTTCATCCCGATCGGAACGCCTGCCATCGCCCCAAGCTCTTGCCCAGCGGCGCGCGCGCTGTCGACGGCATCTGCCGCTGCGAGCGCGTGATCGGGTGTCGTCACGATGAACGCATTGAGCTCTGCCGCGTCAGCAACAGCGGCGTTGAAATGCTCCGCCACTTCGCGCGCGGTGAAATCGCCGCCAGCGACGCCATCGCGGATGGCCTTGACGCCAAGGTCAGTGAAATCAGTCATTATTCGATCACCTTGGGCACGCCGAAGAAGCCATGCTCTGCAGCAGGCGCATTGGCGAGCACTTCGTCGCGCTTGCCACCGCCCGTCTTGGGATCGGCGTCCACCTCGTCATCGCGCAGGCGAAGCGTGTTGGGGATCACCGCGCTCATCGGCTCGATGCCTTCAACATCGACTTCGCCGAGCTGTTCGACCCAGCCGAGGATCTGGTTGAGCTCGGGCACCATGCGCTCAAGCTCTGCATCGCCCATCTTGATTCGCGCCAGCGACGCGATCTTGGCGACAGTGTCTTTGTCGACCGACATGTATTCAGTCCTTAATTGCCGGGTGCAGGTGGGGGAGCGACGCCTTCGGGCGGTCCGCCAGCTTGCAACACCTGCTGAATGATGCTCGCTTTGCGCTCGAATTCTTCATTGCTCATGAAATCGACCAGCTCGATCTCGAAGATGAGATCGGCGTCTGGCGGGATCGGAGCATTGGGCGGTGGTTCTGCGCCATAGGCCTGATCAGCCGGAATATAGAGCACATACTCGCCGCCCTTTTGCATTTGCGTGAGGCCAGCAGTGAAGCCCGGCAGCATGCGATCAAGCGGCAGAGGCGTGCCTTCTGGGAAAATCCCTTCGACCGGGATCGGGATATCCTGGGTCTCGTCAAACACCTCGCCAGTGTCAGCCAGCATGCCCTTGTAGCGGACGAACACCCAATCGGTTGCAGTCGGGCTGGGACCTTCGCCAGCCACCACGGTCTCAATACTGAGGCCCTTGGGAATTGCAGTCCAGGCCAGTCCTGCGCCAAGCAGAATTGCAATGACAACACCAAGCCAGAGCTTGGTCAACGATCCTTTGGCGACGGGCTGGATCGGAACACGGGTAATCTCGGTCATATGAGCGTCCAAAATGAGAATGGATTTCGGACTGCTTTGGCCAAGCCGGACCGCATGTTCAAGTGCGGATCGCTCAATAACGCGTCGAGCGTCGAGAAAGTTTAGCAGGCCTGCTGATAGCCGAGTGTGCAGGCCTTGGCTTTGAGGGCCTCTGCTCGCTCAAAGTCAACTTGGCCAATCAGCCCATTGGTATGAACCAAATAGAGATAATAGCAGCCTTCTCCGACATTGCTGTCGCACACGGCCGTAAAAATCTTGACCGCGGATTGAACGTCCTGAGCTCCGCCTTCCGCGTTGATCATCATAATCGCGTAGCGGGTGCACCCACCGGCTCCGCCATATTTACACGCCAGACCGAAGGCATTGCGAGCGCCAGCAAGGTCTTTGGGAACACCAGTGCCATTATACAGCAAGTCTGCATAAGAAAGGCAGCCAAGGAAGACTTCTTCGCGGCACGCTTCCGCAAACTTGCTCCGCGCAGCCTCAAAGTCCTGCGCCTTGTAGGCTTGCTGCCCCTCCGAAACGAGCGGATGATTCCCGGTATCTTGAGCATTGGTTGGCACTGAGGCCAAAGCAGCCATTGCCGTCGCAATCGCAACTGCAAAGGTCAAAGACCGGCTCATATCATCCCCCCCTCAAACAAAAAGAGCGCAGGCCTTAACCCACGCTCTTTTGAAACCAGTTGTACGAACACGACACCATATAGTGCCGCGTTGCAAACTCACTTACTTGATGCCGTCGCGTTCCATCCGCTTGCGCTCAAGCTTGCGGGCGCGGCGCACAGCAGCAGCCTTTTCACGGGCGCGCTTCTCGCTCGGCTTCTCATAGTGACGACGCAGCTTCATCTCGCGATACACGCCTTCGCGCTGCAACTTCTTCTTGAGCGCGCGCAGGGCCTGGTCGACATTGTTATCGCGAACGATGATTTGCATAAACTTCACTACCTCACTTCAAAAGCACAGAGCCCGCCAAAACCGCGGGATTGAGCCCGAATTTCACAACGAAAATGGCGCCGAATCCATATAGGATCGGCTCGAACACGAGGCCGCTTAGCCAGAACTCGGTCAAAACGCAAGCAATTCACCCATCTGCCAGTCGCGACGCAATGCTATGCAGCGCGTGATTGCATCGCTAAGGGCTTCGCAATGTCTGGCACACCTTCACCCCTTATTGCCTCAAGCCTTGTCGCCCTGGGCGGCGCGATTGGCGCGGTGGCGCGCTATCAGCTGGGCCGCGGGCTCACCCATTGGCTTGGCCCAAGCACGATCATGGCATTCCCGTGGGCGACCTTGGCTGCCAATGTGCTGGGCTGCCTGGCGATCGGTATCCTGTTTGGCTGGATGGGACGGACCGGGATTGGCGAAGGCGAGACAGCCAGACTGTTCCTTGGCGTCGGATTGCTTGGCGGCTTCACCACATTCAGCGCCTTCAGCCTTGAGATGATGGTGCTGATCGAGCGCGGCCACGCCGCCACGGCTCTGGGCTATTGCGCAGTATCGGTGCTGGCCGGGCTCACAGCACTTTATCTTGGGCTCATCATCATGCGGTTGGCAGCGTGACCAGGCCCGGCAATTCAGAGGTCCGCCAGTTCACGATTGGCGAGGATGATGACGGCATTCGGCTTGATCGCTGGTTCAAGCGCAACCTGCCGCAGATCGGCTTTGCCACTGTCTCGCGCTGGGCGCGCACTGGCCAGCTTCGGGTCGATGGCAAGCGCGCCAAGCCCGAAGATCGACTGGTGACCGGGCAAGTCCTGAGAGTCCCTCCCGGTGGAGACGCCAAGGGCAAGGCGCCGCGCAAGCGCCGCGAATTGAGCGCCGCCGAGATCGAGCAGGCGCACGCCATGGTGATCCGCGAGACCAAGTCTGCGATCGTCCTCAACAAGCCGCCAGGGTTGGCGACCCAAGGTGGCAGCAAGACGCACAAACATGTCGACGGCCTGCTCGACGCTTTCGTGGCGGACGAAGACACACCCCGTCCGCGGCTGGTCCACCGGCTCGACAAAGACACGTCTGGCGTGTTGCTGATCGCGCGGACGCCGGGCAGCGCCGCGAGCTATTCCAAACGTTTTTCAGGGCGCAGCGCGCGCAAGGTCTATTGGGCACTGGTCGTCGGTGTTCCCGAAGTCAGCGAAGGGACGATCGACGCTCCCCTCGCCAAGCAACCCGGCACGGGCGGCGAGAAGATGCATGTCGACGAAGAGAGCGGACAGCCGGCCAAGACGCGTTACCGCGTGGTCGATCGCGCCGGGCATCGCGCGGCATGGGTTGAGCTTGAGCCGCTGACCGGACGCACCCACCAATTGCGGGTCCATCTGGCTGCGATTGGGCATCCGATCGTCGGCGATGGCAAATATGGCGGGCAGGATGCGTTTCTGACCGGAGCGATCAGTCGCAAGATGCATCTGCATGCGCGCCGCCTGATCATTGCTGAACCAAGCCATAAGAGCGCGGATCAAAAGACCGGCGGCGGCAAACTCGACGTGTCAGCCAAACTTCCTGAGCATTTCGCGGCGAGCATGGAAGCGCTTGGCTTTGACATTGGTGACAGCGACGCATCGCCTATCCGCGACGAAGCGCCTGAGCGCACACCCGCGGAGAAGAAGCAGGCAGCCCGCGCCCACGCCAAGCAATATCGCAAGAACCGCCGGGGGGAGCGGCGCACACGCACGACCTCTGCCGCCACGGCGAAGCGCAAAGCCAAGTCCCGCAAGCCATCACCCAAGGGACGGCGCAAATGAGCGCAGGCAAGCTTGCCGTGTTCGATTGCGACGGCACCCTGGTCGATGGGCAGGCCGAAGTCTGCGACACGATGGAGCAGGCTTTTCAGCGCGCCAAGCTGACGCCTCCTGATCGCAATCAGGTGCGACGCATGGTCGGCCTCAGCCTCCCAGTAGCGATCCGGCACCTCGCGCCCGATCTGGACGAAGAGCAGGCGCGGCACGTCGTCGAATTCTACAAAAGCGGATTTCGCGAACGGCGCATGAGCGGAATGCTGCAAGAACCACTTTATGACGGCACGCTTGAGCTGCTCGATCGACTGCATGCCGATGGTTGGCAATTGGCGGTTGCGACCGGCAAATCGGACCGCGGTCTCAATGCTTGTCTGGAGAGTCACGGGATCCGCGATCTGTTTGTGTCGCTGCAAACCGCTGACCGGCATCCATCCAAGCCGCACCCCGCCATGCTGGAGGCCGCCTTGTTTGAGGCCGGCGTGACACCATCTGAAGCTGTGATGATCGGCGACACAACCTTTGACATCATGATGGCGCGCGAAGCCAATGTCCGCTCGATTGGCGTCGCCTGGGGCTACCATGAACCCGAAGAGCTGCTGCAAGCCGGTGCAGAAGCGGTGGCGCAGGACAATTCGCATCTGGAACAATTGCTGTGACTGAGAGACATCCGACCCCGACAGAGGACAGCCTCGCCGCCAAGAGGTTCTACACTCTCGGTGCCGTTCGCGTTGGTTCGATCCTTTTGCTGCTGCTTGGCCTTGCCATTGCCAGGCAGGTCGTTGAGGGGCCCTACTGGCTTGGCGTTGTTCTCGCCGTTGGCGGAATGCTGAGCTTCTTCTTCGCGCCATACCATCTCGCCAAACGCTGGCGCAGCGAGCGGTCGGACGACCACGAATGAAGCGCTTCTACAAACAGGTTTCGACCGAGCCCGCCGGCGAAGGCTGGCAGGTTCATCTCGATGGTCGCGGGGTTAAAACCGTCAAAGGCAGCCCTCAGATTGCGCCGAGCAAGGCGCTGGCAGAAGCGCTGGCACATGAATGGTCTCAGCAAGGTGAAGAGATCGATCCCGCCGGTTTCGTGTTTCGAGACATGACCGATTACGCGCTCGATATCGTCGCTGCGGATCGTCCCGCGCTGATCACCAAGCTGCTCGCCTATATCGAGACCGACACTTTGTGTTACCGCGCCGATCCCGACGAGCCTTTGCACGCACGCCAGCAAGAGGTGTGGGAGCCTTTGCTGAGCGGCTTCGAGCAGCGAGAGGGCGTTACTTTGGTGCGCGTCAGCGGGATTGTGCACCGCCCGCAGGATCAGGCGACGCATGACCGGCTGCGGCGCAATCTCGAACAGCGCAGCGACTTTGCTCTCGCAGGTCTGGAAAACCTGGCATCGCTCTCAGCATCGCTGAGCATCGCCTTGATGGCGAGCGAACCCGAAGCAGATGTTGCAGCGCTGTGGGATGCCGCCAGCCTGGAAGAAGACTGGCAGGCCGAGCTTTGGGGCCGTGACGAGGAAGCGCAGGAGCGCCGCGATCATCGCCGCGGCGAATTCGTCAAAGCGCACAGATTTATCGCATTGGCGGAAAAGGCCTGAGGCCGGGTTTTCCTATTCAGAAATCCAGTCGGCCACATCGGCAGCCACTTGATTGGCTGCCTGATTGAGCGCCGGACCGACTTCAGACGCCTCAGGTAAGACGCCAGGCACAATCGCTTCAAAACGGCGCGTCTCAATCGCTTCGCTGGCTTCGTCGCCCTCGCCAATTGCGATCGAACGGATCGCATCAAACTGTACGATCACCGAAGAAGACGCGGCGTCATAGCCAAACTCGCTCAGCGTGCCGCGCAAGGTCCGGTCTGCCACCAAAGGCGTGTCATCATTGTCGAGCACCAGCATCCCGCCTTTCGCGCGCAGGGTCTCACCCAGCAGTCGCCGGAACAGGCGGGTTGGCTTTTCGACCCAGAAGGCGTCCTGGAGATAGGCTATCTCGGTCGGGCTGACCTGGACCGGCACGCGCAGAACGTCGAGCTTGGCCGGCACTTCGGGCGCAAGAATGCTGATCGCATTGGCCCCGGTCACCGCGGTTGCCTCGCCGCTCGGCGCGGTCGACTGCGCGGTCAACGTCAGCAGGCTTGGCGGTGGCTCCACGCCACCCAGGCTGATGCATCCGCCAAGCAAGAGTGCTGGCGCCAGGACGGCCATTCGGATCGATTTGGTAGACACTGCTCTCATGGCGATCCTCATTCGGGCTCATAATCGGGCAAGGTCTGCCCTTGCAGAAGCGGTCCGACGCCCTGGTTGTCGAGTTTCTCGGTCACATTGCGCAAGGCGCGGCTTGTCGCGCGCAGATCCTGCAAGGTCGCCTCAGCCGAAGGAATGGTCGATTCACGCAATTGCCGCGCCGCCGGGCGGGTGTCTTCGAGCGTGCGGGCCAGAGCCGCCGCAGCATCATTGGCCGACGCCAAGGTGTCGCGCAGTTCGCCCGCCAGCGCCGGGCCTTCGCGATTGAGCAGCTCATCAGTGGTCGCAGTGGCTTTCTCAAATGCATCCAGCGCTTCACCCGCTTCCTTGAGCGCGGTCTCAAGCTCGGCAAACGTACCTTGCAATTGCGGTGCCGCGGCCGCCAATTCACCCGAAAGGCGATTGGTGTTGCGCAAGATGCCTTCCAATTGCTGCTGGTTTTCAGGAC
>Ga0207422_1004051_pt1 | contig 12899 bp, 11 predicted proteins | sample MarCyaLeptolynsp_FD_187757 | JGI IMG/M metagenome (GOLD analysis project Ga0207422, IMG submission 187757) | Marine cyanobacterial communities from Panama - species 1 Leptolyngbya sp. (SPAdes) | ecosystem: Environmental > Aquatic > Marine > Unclassified | place: Panama: Panama City | collected...
CGTCAAAGCGCGACATGGATTGGCGACGCTCCCTCGGGCTCGAGGATGACGACGTAGCGGTGGTGTTTTTGGGCCGATTGGTAATGGAGAAGGGGCTCGATATCTTTGCCGAGTCGATTGTTCAATTGCGCAAACGCCAAGTGCCGCACAAAGTACTCGTCATCGGGGACGGCCCGGCTCGCGGCTGGTTTGAGGCCAATCTGCCTGGTGGCATATTCGCAGGCTTCCAGACTGGGGCTGACCTTGGACGAGCGCTTGCCAGCGGAGACGTCTTTTTCAATCCGTCGGAAACCGAGACATTCGGCAATGTCACGCTCGAAGCCATGGCGTGCGGTTTGCCCGTCATAGCTGCTGGAGCGACAGGGGCGTCGAGTCTGGTCGACGACGGCAAATCGGGCCGCTTGGTTCCTCCAGGCGATGCAGCCGCTTTCGCAGAAGCGATTGCGCCCTATTGCACCGACGGTTCTATTCGCGCGGAGCATGGCGCGACCGGTGAGGCGAAAGCCCGCGAATTTTCATGGACGGCAATCAACCGCGTGGTCGCCGACACATATGTGCGATTGGTTGAAGATCGCATGGCTTTGATAGCAAAGGAGGCGGCCGAGCTGGCCGACTCCACTGCATAAGCCTGCTAGCCGCTTAACGCAGGACGCCTTCCGCGGTCATTTTGCGCGCATACCAAAGCATGAACAACGTCGTGGCCCAGATCATTGCCGTGAGAGCGGGGCTTTGTAGGCTCTCGGGCACTTCGACCATGCCGTATTGGAAAATGGTCGTACCAAGCAAGCCGACCAAAGCGATCGCTACGGCGGTCGTCGCCCAACGCGACCGAAGCAACAGCAACAGTGAGCCCGCGATTGCTCCCCAGACACCGAATGCCCACAGAGCATTGGCCCACACCGGATGGCTCTCGAAGAACGCTATTTCTGTTTGTGACATGCCCAACTGCTCAAGCATTCCAAATCGCGTCATACTGTAACTAAATCCGCCCACGGCGTTCCAAAGCAGGGTCAAGACCCCGACGACCCAGAGGTGCCAAGGCGTCGTAGCTGTGCCAATCCGATTCATGTCCGTCCCTCCCAAGACAGTGTTCCCTGGGCAGGGCTTAATCGATCAAACAAAGAGCGGCAAACGCGTTAACGCTTGCCGCTCCTATTCTGCAAAACAACTCTGGCTTGCTTGCCAGTGAACCTCACATGCGTTCTATACGCTTGGCCACCTCATCGATGATATCGACGATCTCGTTAATTGCAGCTTGGTCGAGCTTGCCAGCTCGAGCGCGGTTTTTGAGCACATTTGCAAGGTTGCCCATAGCGCGAAACAGATCGGGTGAACGCTGCTTGACCTTCTCGGCACGGTCACCGTGGTCGTTGAGTCGACCCATCAGCTCATCGACCTCATCGGCTCGTTCGTCCAACTCGGCCTTACCCGATTTCGTCGCTTTGAACGGTTTCTTGCTGCCACCTTCCTCTTCATCGTCAGTGTTCTTAGACTTGGCAGGTTTGATCTGCCCTTCTTCTTCGAGCATCTGCAAAGTCGGATAGACGGCACCTGGACTTGGGGCATAAGCGCCGCCAGTGAGATCTTCGATCGCGCGAATAAGCTCGTAGCCGTGGCGCGCTTCTTCATTGATCAGCGCGAGCAAGGCCAGTCGAAGTTCGCCTTGACCAAACATCCGGCCGCGACGTTTGCGACGCTTGGTGCCGTCTTGCCAGTTGCGGCTGCGGCGTGAGCGCCTGCGATCGTCATCGCTGTCCCAATCACTTGCTGCTTGCGCAGCCATCATTGCAATCATCGGGCCTAGATTGTTCCAGCCACCTTTCCCATATTTCTGCCAGGTCATTCGGGGTCTCCTGTTCTCTACTGATAGTTTTCGATACGTCCTGATAGCTTTAAGATATATCTTAGAACTATCTAATCAAGAGGTCGATGGTATTTTCCGACGAGCGGTCTATCACGCCCGATGAATGTCAGACCTGTTTGCAGATGACCCCATCCCGGGCTCTCAGCCCGAACCAGCGCGCGATGATGCGCCGCTTGCCGATCGCTTGCGCCCGCGGTCGCTGAGCGATGTAATCGGACAGGACCATCTCACCGGTCCTGCCGGGGCCATCGGCCGTATGGTGGCCGCAGGAAAACTGTCGAGCATCATTCTCTGGGGTCCGCCCGGCACCGGCAAAACCAGCATTGCGCGGCTCCTTGCTGATGCGGTCGGGATGCGGTTCATTTCGGTCAGCGCGGTGTTTTCCGGGGTAGCTGATCTCAAAAGAGCCTTCTCCGAGGCTGATAAAGCCGCGAAAGCCGGGCAGCGTACCCTGCTATTTGTCGATGAAATCCATCGTTTCAATCGTGCACAGCAAGATGGGTTTTTGCCCTTTGTCGAACGCGGAACCGTAACGCTGGTTGGAGCGACCACCGAGAACCCGAGTTTTGAACTTAATGCCGCTCTGTTGAGCCGTGCACAGGTCCTGATCCTGAAACGTCTTGACAGCGACGCACTCAGGCAATTGCTCGAACGAGCGGAAGCGCTCGAGCGGGCGCTCCCATTGACGGACGACGCGCGCGCAGCGCTAATCGCCAGCGCTGATGGAGATGGCCGCTTTCTGCTCAATCAAGCCGAGACGCTCTATAACGCCAACATCTCGGATTCGCTCGATCCCGCCGCGCTTGGTGCATTCCTTCAGCGCCGAGTGGCTGTCTACGACAAGGATCGCGAGGGGCACTACAATCTGATCAGTGCGCTGCATAAGTCGCTACGGGGATCAGATCCGCAAGCCGCTCTCTACTACCTCGCTCGGATGCTGACTGCGGGCGAGGAGCCGTTGTACGTTCTGCGACGATTGGTCCGCTTTGCCAGCGAAGATATTGGTCTGGCTGACCCACAGGCGCTGACACAGTGCCTTGCAGCCAAAGACGCCTACGAGTTTTTGGGTTCGCCCGAAGGCGAGTTGGCGATCGTCCAAGCCTGCCTCTATTGCGCGACGGCGCCGAAATCGAACGCCGCCTATGCAGCGCAAAAAGCGGCTTTCAAGGCAGCGCGAGAGACCGGAAGCCTTATGCCTCCTGAGAATATTCTCAACGCCCCCACTCAACTGATGAAGGATATTGGCTACGGTCGGGGCTATTCATATGATCATGAGAGCGACCAGGGCTTCTCTGGCGACAACTACTGGCCCGAAGAGATGCCACCTCAGACCTACTATGAACCGGTTGAACGGGGTTTTGAGCGCAAGGTGAAGGAACGGATCGAATACTGGAATCGTCTGCGTCAGGAAAGACGCCCTCACTCAAATAGCAAAGCGGTAGCGCGAACAGAAACGCGCTCAAGCAGCAAAGCGCTAACGCAATCAGAAACGCGCTCAAGCAGCGAAATGGAACCACGAAGGGATTCCAATGCGTGAGTTCGATCATTTTCTCGCGATTGACTGGTCGGGCGCCAAGGGTGAACGGCACAAAGGCATTGCGCTGGCGCTGGCCGAGCGCAGCGGCGGCCCACCCGTACTGGTGACGCCCCCTGCGAGGGGATTCTCTCGCACGGAGGTGCTCGACATTCTCAAGCACGAACTGCCTGCAAACACCTTGGTCGGGGTGGACCTAGGCATCAGTCTTCCGTTCGAGGATTGCGGAGCTTTCTTTCCGGGATGGGATCGAAGCCCGCGCAACGCCAAAAAGCTATGGGCCTTGATCGACGAGATATGCCACGACGATCCTCATTTGGGCGCTCACAGTTTTCTGCACCATCCGGAAGCTGCACGCTATTTCAGGCACAGCAAGGACTATGTCGGCGATCGCTTTCATTCGCCCGGTGCGATCACGCGCGAGGGCCGGTTCCGCGAAGCTGAGATTGCCCAGCGTCTGCAAAAATGTCGCCCTGTCAGCAACTTCAACCTCGTCGGCGCAGCGCAGGTTGGCAAAAGCTCGCTCACTGGTATGCGGATGTTGCACCATCTTCAAGGCGAACTCGCAATCTGGCCGTTCGACCCGATTCCCGACAGGCGGCAAGTCTCAGGCGGGTCAATGTTGGTCGAGATTTACACCGGCCTTGCGTCGCGCGAAGCAGCCAATCTAGGAGCGCGGACGAAATTCCTCACCTATGCCGATCTCAACGCGGCGCTCGAAACGCTTGGAAGCCCCCCTGTCGACCAAACCGGTGAAGTCGATGACCACTCCTCAGATGCGTTGCTGACCGCCGCATGGATGCGCAAGGTTGCGCCTCAAGAGGAACGGTGGGAGCCGCGCGCGCTAACCGCGCAAATTGCTTACACTGAGGGATGGACCTTCGGCGCTTTCTAGACGCCATCAGTAATGGGTACGCCGCTTGCCGAAGCGGCTGTAACCGGTCTGCCGCAGATCCTCGAGCATCTCGGCGCGCCGACGGTCTGTGGGGGTCTGAGGGTCTTCAAGCCGATCGGATTCGGGAGGCGGGCCGCGAAGTTCTTCAATCGTCTGCATATTGTGATCTCGGATGATGCCAGGGATCAAGAACAAGTCAGCGAGCAGCCACGGGAGCAGCACGATCCAACCAATGACAGAGAAACACAGCACCAATTGCGCGATACCGGACCCCGTACGACCGGCATAGAAACGATGCGCTCCAAGGAAACCCAAAAAGAACCACAGCAAATAAGTCGCCCCGACCGATTTGCGGTTGGCTTCATACATCAATTGGTGATGGGTCGCTTGGTCCATCGTGCACTCCCTTGTCTCGAAAAACAGTAAGCGCGCGGGCCATAGCAAGGCAAGGCTGCATTTGGCGCAATCTATCGAATGCTAAGAAAGTTCGACGAACTCTGGACAAAGGTAGCGCTTTGCGGCTAGCGGGCGCTTCCACTGTCGCAAGACAGCGCGGATGGGCCGGCTTAGCTCAGTTGGTAGAGCAGTTGATTTGTAATCATCAGGTCGCGGGTTCGACTCCTGCAGCCGGCACCATCACCTCATTCAGCACCGTTCGAGTTAATCCGATTGACCCTTGGTTTTTCGGGGTTTTTCCACTTCGCCTGTTCCGGGAAGTTCACAGTAGGCCATTGACAGCCAGATGATTTGGGGGCCAAATATGGGGGCCACTTGAGGAGTGGAATCGAACGAGGCCCCCAAAATGCCCCTAACCGACCTAAAGATCAGGAACGCTAAGCCAAAAGAGAAGCCTTACAAGCTTGGCGACAGCCAAGGACTTTTTCTGTTGGTCCAGCCATCTGGCGGCAAACTCTGGAAACTGAAATACCGGGTTGCGGGCCGCGAAAAGAAGCTAAGCCTAGGAAAATATCCAGACATCAGCCTTGCCGATGCCCGCCGCGGCCGGGACCACGCAAGGAAATTGATCGCGGATGGAAAAGATCCATCACTCGAAAAGCAGCGTCGCAAAACAAGGTTGCTCGTCAATACCGAGAATACGTTTGAGGCAGTTGCGCTGGAATACATCGATAAGCGGACTCAAGATGGCGATCGACCTTGGGCGCCAAAGACCCGAAAGAAGGCAGAGTGGCTTCTGTCAGAACTGAGCTCGAGCTTGGGTCGCCTACCCGTTGCTGAGATTGAGCCACCCGACATCTTAGGGGCCGTTCGAAAGATTGAGGCCAAGGGCAACCTTGAGAGCGCGAGACGAGCTCTACAATTCACAGGAACGGTACTCAGATACGCTGTGGCGACCGCTCGCCTAACCTCCGATCCCAGCCGAGACCTTAAAGGTGCCCTACTCACACCCAAGGTAACTCATCATGCTGCAATATTTGATCCTGCCGAGTTCGGCGCACTGTTGCGTTCAATTGACGGTTATGAAGGCCACGCCTCGACCCACCTTGCCCTCCGACTTGCCCCTCACGTCTTCCAAAGACCGGGCGAACTTAGGCAGGCCGAATGGTCAGAGATAGACTTCGATGACGCAATCTGGTCGATCCCAGCCGAGAAAATGAAGATGCGGCGACCGCACAACGTCCCTCTTTCAAGCCAGTCATTGAACCTGCTGCAACAAGCTAGAGAGATTGGCAGAGAAGACGATCGTTATGTCTTCCCAAGCATCCGCACGCCCATGAGGCCAATGAGCGACAATACTCTGAACGCTGCACTTAGGCGCTTAGGCTATGACAGCACACAAGCAACTACTCATGGCTTCCGCTCGACAGCATCCACGTTCTTGAATGAGAGCGGCAAGTGGAGCGCCGATGCGATTGAACGAGCTCTCGCGCACGGCGAGAGCAATCAAGTCAGAGCGGCATACAATCGAGGCGAACACTGGGACGAGCGGGTCACCATGATGCAATGGTGGAGCGATTACCTCGATCGGCTCAAGGAAGGCGGTGAAGTGGTCGCGTTTAGAACACCTGGGACGAGGAGAGCCTAGATAAACCCAGTTTCGGCGGGCGTTCGGCCCGCGGAATGCGGGCCAGCTGCAAAGTAGCAGTTTGCAGCTGGCCCTATCACCACAGCAACTAGGAGTGCTGACAATGAATGATACAAATCTACCTATCGATTCAATGAGAGTCATCAGACCCCGGGTTGAAAGAGTGCTTTCTTCGGCAGGCGCAAGCGGCATGGACATCAGAATTGAGTTAGGATTCGCCCAGGAGAAAGCCCCGCCGGCAAACGACACTGTTAGCGAAGGTGACTGGCGAATCGCTTATCGTCGGTATGTTACTGCATTGGAGCGCTCCGAACTTCTCATAAACAATGATGGCGATCTCAGAGGCGCCGTGGAACAGTTAGTCGATGACGTCACTGAAGCCCACGGTGATTTCATTCGGATGCCAGTTTCTGACCCGGCGGCATTGCTCAAGAAGTTAGAGATGCTCTTCAATGATAGAGGTCATGGCAACATTATGGATTGGGCAGTAGATTTCGTGGGATACGCGCTTGCAGATGCGCGAGTGATTCTAGGCGGTGAGCGTCGTCTGTCGGCCTCCGGAGAATCGAAGTGAATACCTTGGAAAAGCTCATTTTCGAGCCGAGAAGGGAGTGCGAGGCCAGAGATCGAGCTGAGCTAATCGTAAACTACCTTAGAGCGCTAATGGTGGCTGCTAACGATCAATTCAACATAGCCACGGAGGACATCAAACTCAAAGAATCAGGGACCGCAGCATGCCATGGCTTTTGCATGCTAGAGGTCGCTCGGGAGTATCTTGAAGAGCTTGCAAAACTTCAGGACCGACCGATGCCCGATTGCCCAAGTAGCCTTGAAACTGAAAGTAACTGAAACTGCAATCCAAGATCAGCTCGCTCAGTCGGAGAGCAATTCTCTTGAATTCTGACCACTGAATGTGGAGCGTCACTGTGACGGGGCTTGGCCGGCCAGCCGAAGAGCACGAATCCCACGTGCTGCCCCGTCTTTCAATGGGACCGCTGGGGAGGCGGAATTGTCTGACAGAAGGTTAAGATGCTGGATTCCTTGGTGGGATGCATACGTCGAGCTTGCGGATATATTCGAGGCACGTGGTTTCGAAGTTGAGCCGGCACATCATGAAGCTCGAAGATCTTTGATGCAGCAACTGGTTGAGGGGGCACTGCCTGCGCGTCCTGACGACAGAAGCAATTTCAGTTTGCACTTTTCGTCTGGGGAGGAGCAAACTGAAATCAGCTTGACCGACCACGGCTGGGTCCCGGCCACCTTTTGGTACTACTTTCACCAGGCAAAGAACGAAGATGAATTGAGAAATCACGCAACTGAGAGCTGGGATAAGCACCACTGTAGATTTCAGCTTCATGTGGCGGTTGGTCTCAAGAATGGTGGAGAACTGATCGGGTACGTAGAAGGCCTGGAACTTCTCAGAGAGAGAATTGACGGGCTACCTAGGCGAAGAGGAGAGCGCGGCAAGAAGTATGCGCTTGAGGACGCAGTAGCTACAAGGCGAGCAATTGAGGCGATCAAGAGTGGCGAGGATCGAGACAAAGCAATCGCTAGATTTGCGGCTGACCTTCCAGGCGCCTCACTGGATTCGCGAAAAAGGCGCCTTCGACTACATGTCAAGAATGCCGGATTTTAAATGAGCGGCATTTAAGCTTCCTTCCTATCGCGTTTCGATCCCAGTTAGTTCGCTCCTGTTCATAAGAGACAGGAGAATTCCTTGAGAAACGTAAATCCCCTCAAACCCATCGGATATCGGCCTGAACAAGTGGCCAAAATAACGGGTCTGGGTAGAACCACTGTCTTCAACCTTATCAAAGACGGAAAGCTCCAATCGACCAAGGTCGGGCGAACTCGGATCGTCCTGGCTCGCTCGGTCGATAGGCTTCTCGAAGGTGACGGGACAATTTGATGACGGCCTCACCGACCCTCTGCGCTCGTCGAGAAGCTGGAAAGTATGTGGTCGACGCAATCGGCTGGCCACGTCGAGTTAGTCGATTTGAATGCGCCTCTGCACACGAGGCGAGAGCATTGCTCGGCAAATTTGTCGAGGCAACCGGGGCGTCCGCGTGCTGGTTCTTCAAAAAGGACTTGCTGGGGCGATGACGACTGAGAACGAGAGACAGCCAACATTGCAATCGGTGGTGATTGCACGCTCGGATCGAGGCTTCGAAGTTCGCTGGCAAAGGGATGGCCGTCCCACCAGACGAGAACTCACTGATCTGGGTGGCACGTTCCACCTCGCCTATCAGGCCGCAAGTCTAAGTGACTCACCAGTCATTGACCTGACGGGAGGGCAGCAATGAAATGTCTGACACACAAGCTAATTACGAGACATGGCAAGCTCCTTTTTCGACTTGCCCTACCCGCGCCATTTCCGATGCCAGGCTCAACGGTACAGATCTTCGGGTGCTGCTCGTGATTGGTCTGTACGACAGGAGGAGCCTCGCAAAATGCGAAGGCGATGGGTGCTTCGCGGGTCAAAGAACGCTTGCTGAACAGATAGGCATTGACCGGAAGAACCTACGACAGTCTATCAAGAAGCTCGTACAAATAGGCTACTTGAAGCGAAGTAAGAGCCCGGGCAAGCGTGGAGATCTGCTCCAAATCATCGAGTCCGAAGGGGGTACGGAGACCCCCGGCAAAGGGGGTCTGAGCACCCCCTATAGCCAACCTCATGATCAAATTCCTAGTGATCTAGCGGGGGTCACCTCACCCCCTACAACGGGGGTCCCTGTACCCCCAGATAGGGGGTCACCTAACCCCCCTAAGAGAATAATAAAAGAAACAATAAGAGAAGATGATCTCTTTATTGATTGTCAATCAGAGCAAAACGCTTCGGGACCAGTCAGACGAGAGAAGGATGAAGTCGATCGGGTTTTGGTTCATTGGAATGACGTGGCTGTTCCAGCCGGTGCTCGTCCAATCAGAAAGCTAACAGGCAAGCGTCGAAAGTTAATCAGATCGAGGATCAACTCAGAGGGACTGAAAGACGTCCTGGCCGCAATTGATCGTGTCCCGACCATGAGTTGGGCTCTTGGCAAGTCAGATGATTCTTCGTTCAAGGCAAACATAGATTGGCTGCTCAGGGACGGCAAAATCAACGCAATTCTCGAAGGCCAACACGATGACTACCGCTCGAAGAGGAGCGAACCTGAAACCTACCTAGACTACGTGCTCAGAGAGCGAAGAGCGGAACGGGAGAGAGAAGCATGGTCTACAGACCACATAATCTGTTGATCGACCGCTCTCTCGGCATTCATGGAGCAGCGGTTGGACCCATTCAGGGCATCCCAGGTCAACATCAATCCCTCGACAGCGAAAAGTCGAAAGGAGATGAGACGTGAGAGCTCAGAGCACGGTCTTCCCAATGTTTGTCCGCGCGGAGTACGAAGAGGGTCAAGCCTTCTCGCGGTTTAAGTCAGAGGCCCAGCGGGCGGCCAATCAAGTGAAGCAGGAATTCAAGGCTGTCGGCGAGATTATCGACCAAGCGTTGGAAACTGAGCGAACTACAGCGGGAGCATTAGACCTCGGCGTCAGTGAATTGCGTGAGGCCGCCATAGCGCAGCAACAACGGGCCATCGCCGCTCGAGAGGTAGCGGAGGCTACGCTTCGAGCGGCTCAAGCCGACGGCGAGTTCAACATGCAAATGAGAAAGGGAGTCACAGCAGCAAGACAATATGCAGCAGAGCAAGAGCGGCTGGCAAGTGAGCTAAGAGATCAAGTCGCAATCCAAGACGCGGTGCAAAAGGAACTCAATCAAACTGTTTCCGCCACTGGAGCTGTGATTGACGCGCAGCGTCGCGGATTGGTGGCGAAGAGAGATGTAATCTCTACTAGTCGAGCGGAACGCACCGCTATGATTCAACTCGGGCAGCAGCTCCAAGACGTCACTGTTCAAACACAGTTAGGGACAAGTGCAACTCAAATCTTCACCCAGCAAATGCCACAGGCCGCTTTTGCACTAACCGGTCTCGCTGGTAGCGCGGATAAGACAAAGGCCAGAATAGGTGAATTTGCCACGTTCCTATCGGGACCATGGGGCGCTGCGGTTTTCGCAGGAACGGCAATCTTGGGCCCCTTCATCGCCAATCTGTTCGAAAGTGGAGATGCAGCGAACGAGGCAGCCGGAGCAAACCAAACCCTCGCAGACAGACTTGACCTCACGAGGAACAGCTTCGAGCTCGTGATTGCCGCGTCAAGGGATTACAACCGAGAAGTCGCAAGATCAGCTGAGACTGCGCTCGAAGCGGCCGAAGCTGCGCGAAAGCAGACCATATCAAATTTGCAACAAGCGGAGTCGATGTTGGCTGTCGCCAAAGCGACATCTGTTCTGCTTCAAGGGTCATCTCCCACTCAGTCGAATAATCCTGAAACTGGCATTCCAAACAGCGCTGATAGACGCGTCGAAGCCCTTCTCGAACAGATTAACCTGTTTCGCGAGACGCTGACGAATAACGAGTTCGACGTTGCGATAGAGAAGGCCTCGCTAATCAGCGACGAAGCAAAGGCGACGGCAGAATTCTACAAGGAAGCCAGACAAAGCCTTAGGGGCGTCCTGGTTGGCGACGACCTCATAGAAGCGATCACTCAGCTCAACACCGAGGAGAAAGCGGCACTCGACGCTCTTAAGAAAGGCACTTCTCGACTTGCTTCACGCACCACGGCTAGTGATGATGTCAAGGCCGCACAAAGGCTCATTGAATTCGCAGATTCCGCTGCTGCCAAGGTAAGCGCAATCGGAGAGCGCTTTACCGACATTCCTAGCGAGGTGGCAAAGGTCAATCGGTCAGTCTCGGTCTTGGATGAACTTCTGAAAGACATCGACACAAAAGCTTCCGACAAGAATTTCCCAGAAGAGCTATCGAAACATTTCGCAGAGCTGCGTCTGCAAACCCAAGATCTTAGAGACGAATTGTCTGATTTCGGTGTTCTAGACGAGCTCGATAGGACCATCGATGAAATTCGTCAGAAAGGGATTGAGAGGCTTGAGGTTGAAAGGCTGCTTCTCGCGGGCCGAAAGGAAGAAGCAGAAGTAACGCAGATTATGCTCCGCCTCGAGCAATCATTTGGCGAGGCGGCGCTAGATCGTCGCGAGGAACTCGAAGATATCCTCGAGATGAGAAACACCGAACTTGAACTGCAAAGGAGACTTAAAGAGGAGCAAAACGCCTACCTGGGTGCTACGCGCGGAATCAAACAGGAGTTGGAAAGTCTATTATCCGGCGAAAGCGTCGACTTCGGCCGGGTCTTCCGGCAACTTCGCGGTCAAGTCCTCACTGAGCAGATCTTTGGTGATGCGTTCCGGCGCATCGATGCGACCATCAAGGGTAGCTTCGATCGCAACGCGGACCTGCTCGAGGACAATGTCGAGCGAGCTGGGCGTAGCTTCGAAAAAGTCGCTGAAGAAGCAGAGATGCTTGCGTCGCGTCTCTCGGACGTTCTCCCCCAAGCGGGTCTTCCGGCCGGCGCACCTGCCGGCGCGGCTCAGTCTAGTGTCTTTGCCCAGTTCGATGCGGTGCTGGGTCGCGGCGCTGCCAATGACAACGGAATTGTTGTGTCCGGCAAGGCCATAAAGGACGCGCAGCGCAACACAGTCACTGGCATGACGCCAGAAGGATACGCTGACCTGCTCGGCCGTGAACTGACAGCCCCGCTCATCACCCTTCTTCCTGAGGGCATCGCCTCGGCACTCAGCCCGGTGCTTTCACGCGCCGTTGGCGGAGCTCTATCGGCAGGACCGGTCGGCGGTGTCTTGGGTGCTCTCGACGGCCTGTTTGGAACTGATGGCGCAATCAGTCTTGGCGGAAAGCTCGGCGCAGACATCTCCAAGGGAATCTCTGGTGCATTCGCAGGGGCCCAGACAGGTCAACTCGTGGCCGGTCTCAGCGATGCACTGGGCCTTGGTCTCAATCAGACCGGATCGATGATTGGTGGAGCCGCTGGATCCTTGCTTGGTCCTGTTGGCAGCATTGTCGGCTCGATACTTGGCGGCATTGTCGGTAACTTGTTTGGCAGCAAGTCGGGAAGCGCAACGCTTGGCGCTGGCGCTGGGGGGCTTGGAGTCACTGGTTTCAGCGGTGGGTCTAGTTCTCGCCGCGATGCAGCTGCTGAGCTTGGCGATGCGGTCGCCAATACGATCAATCGGCTGGCCGAACAGCTTGATGCCAACGTCAATTCATCTGCAGCCAGTCTATCGATCGGCTTCCGCAAGGATGACATTCGTGTCGACACCAGCGGTGGTGGCAAGACTAAGACCAGCAATGGCGCCCGTAACTTCGGGGAGGACGCTGAGGGAGCTATTCTCTTTGCTGTGCAGGATCTCATCAACGATGGGGTCATCGAAGGCCTGTCGCGCAGCGAGAACAACCTCCTGCGTGCCGGTGGTGACCTTGAGCAGGCCATCACTGACGTGCTGAGCTTCCGCGCGGTGTTTGATCGCCTAAACGGTCTCGAGAACCCGCTTGAACAGGAGATCGTTGCTCTCAACCGAGAGTTCGAAAACCTGATCGAATTATTCGACCGCGCCAATGCCAGTTTTGAGGAGCGCGCGGATCTAGAGCGG
>Ga0207422_1004052_pt1 | contig 12895 bp, 12 predicted proteins | sample MarCyaLeptolynsp_FD_187757 | JGI IMG/M metagenome (GOLD analysis project Ga0207422, IMG submission 187757) | Marine cyanobacterial communities from Panama - species 1 Leptolyngbya sp. (SPAdes) | ecosystem: Environmental > Aquatic > Marine > Unclassified | place: Panama: Panama City | collected...
GCCAGGTCATAGTGTTTGAGATCCTGCGCGAAGACCGGGCGGCGGAAGAGATCGCGCCGTTCCGCAACGATGGGCTTCAGTCCCTGGAGATTGCGTGCCGCCTGATCCAATGCAGCAATCGCGGGTGCGTCACTATCAAATGCATCCACCTTGGCTATTCGCGCTAACGGCAGGGAGAAGGCACCACAGCCGGAAAACAGATCGACAACCCGCTTGAGACGTTTGCGCTTTTGGGCTGCATCAATAACGAACCGGCGCAGGGTTACTTCTGCGTGTTCCACGGCCTGCAGGAAGGCACCAGCAGGAGGAACACACGCCAGACCGTCAAACTCCACTACAGGGGCCCGCCATTCGGCCACAGGATCATTGTTCCATGTCAGGCGTGCGAGACCGGCCTTTTGTGCGGCGATTGAGAGCCTTGCCAGCAACTGACCGCTGATGGCCTTTCCCGGCATCTCCACCGCAACGTCCAGACCTTTCTTGGTTGATGTCACCGCAACTTTTGCCTCACCGCGCCTTGTGAGTCCGTCTTCCAGCATGTTCGCAATGGCTGGAAGCGCATGCGTGATTGCCGGGTCGAGTATCTCGCACTCACTGACATCAACAATGTGTGTTGATGCCTTTTCATGAAAGCCGATGACAACCCCTGCACCGCCCCGCCTGGCTGCGAATGTGCCGCGACGACGTGACTGCGGTGGCGATGTGATGGTTGGCGCAACCTCAGCCTCAATTCCCCGATGGGCCAGTGCAGTCATCACCTGTTCGCGCTTCCACTGAGCCACAAAGCCATCATCTATGTGCTGAAGCGCGCAGCCGCCGCACTGACCGGCCTTCGGGCAGGGTGGCTCGACGCGATGGGGAGACCGCTCATGAACAGCGACGATGCGGGCCCGTGTCCCATCAATGTTGAGTGTGACGATGTCCCCAGGAGCACCGCCATCGACAAAGACCTGCTCGCCATTGATCTCTGCAACAGCATCACCTTTGTGAGCAAGCGTGGTCAGTGTGATGCGCTCTGCCGTGTCAGCCATCCTTGCGCGCACCCATCAAGAATTCGACATTTCCACTCCCGCCGGTGATCGGGCTTTCCACGCAGCCGCTCACGGTCCATCCAGACATTGCCTCCACGGCGTTGCGAACGGCCTCTATGGATTCCTGACGCGCCGTCGCGTCCTTGACGATGCCGCCTTTTCCGATCGCTGCGCGGCCGACCTCGAATTGCGGCTTCACCAGCACAACAAGGCGCGCAACGTCCGCTGAAAAACGACATGCATGCGGGAGAACCTTAGTTGCTGAGATGAAAGACACGTCGCAGACCACCAGATCGATGGGGTCAGGAATCTGCTCGCTAGTCAGCGTCCGGGCATCCTGCCCTTCGAGTGAGATCACGCGTGGATCTGACCTGAATTTTGGCGACAGTTGATCGCGGCCGACATCCACGGCGTAAACTCGTGTGGCACCGCGCGTCAGCACAACATCCGTGAAGCCGCCGGTAGATGCTCCCACATCAAGCACGATCTTGTCTTTTGACGGGATGCCGAACTGGTCAAGTGCGTGGGCCAGCTTCAATCCGGCCCGAGACACATAAGGAATAGCCGGGTCTTCAAGCGACACCTCCGTGTCCGGCTCGAATTCCTGAGAGGGTTTGGCGGCGGCCACGCCCCGCACCAGAACCCGGCCGGCCTTGATTTCCGCCTGCGCGCGCGCGCGGGACGGAACAAGCCCTCGCTCCACAAGAAGCAGATCAAGCCTCACGGACATTCTCCAAATTCTGTACGACAGGCGCTGGACGCGGTGACCGGGCGGATTTCGCCCTCAATCGATATCAAGGTTGGCAGCGGCCGTGCCTTTGGCAGCGCCTGCGGACCCAAGGGTGATCTTTTCAACCTTCATTTCCGCTTCACGCAGCTTGTCCTCGCAATGCGCTTTCAACGCCGTGCCCCTCTCATAAACCTTGATTGACTTTTCAAGGTCTATCTCACCCGCCTCAAGCTCGCTGACGATGGTCTCGAGTTCCTGCAGGGCAGCCTCAAAGGAGAGCTTCTTGATATCGGCGGGGATTTTTTCGGCCATCTGGTTTTCCTAGCGGGTGGCAGCAGTGTCATGCAGCCATGAGCGCCTTTACATGAGCGCGCGAAGCGCTGGCGAGGGCATCAAGATCATAACCCCCTTCAAGTAGCGATATGACACGCCCACCGCAACTGCGTGCTGCAATTTCACACAGTTCTGTGGTCACCCAGGCATAGTCTTCATCCTGGAGTTCCATCTGCGCCAGCGGATCGCGCTGGTGACCGTCGAACCCCGCCGATATGATCAGCAAATCAGGATCAAATGCGCTTAGGGCTGGAAAAATTCGGGCGCGGTAGGCATCGCGAAAAAGGTCTCCGTCCGCATGGGGCGGCAAGGGCGCATTTACGATGTTTCCGGCAACTCCGGTGATCTCCGCGGATCCTGTCCCGGGATACAAAGGATGTTGATGCGTTGAGGCGTAGAGCAGGGATGCATGGGGGACAAAGGCCGCTTCAGTGCCGTTGCCGTGATGGACGTCGAAGTCGACAACCGCGACGCGGGACAGGCCATGCTCCTGCTGGGCGTGACGCGCCGCAATGGCGGCATTGGAAAAGAAGCAGAAACCCATGGCCTGCTCCGGTTCAGCATGATGGCCAGGCGGGCGTGTGGCGCAAAAGGCGTTGCTGATGTCCCCTCTCAACACCAGGTCGACCGCCTGCACGGCTGCGCCGGCTGACAGCAAGGCCGCATCAAAGCTGCGGGAGGACATGACCGTATCCTCATCGATGAACGCATATCCAGCCTCCGGGACCGATGTCATCATCGACCGGACATGCGATGCAGGATGCACCCTTTCCAACTGCTCGGTGGTCGCCGGCACGGCCTGATGACGGACCAACGCCTCAAAATCACTGCCTGACAGCGCATCCAGTATCGTCTGGAGACGCGCAGGGCTTTCCGGATGCCGCGCCGGGGGCTGATGGAGGGTGCAATCCTCATGGGTGATGAGTGCGGTTGTCATACCACCATTGTGCCTCACTGGGGTGAGGCTGCAAGCTTGCAGTGATTGCGAATCAAATTCGGCTTCGGGGGAGGCTGGTACATGGCTGATATGGAAGCGCGCGGGTCCGGCGACCTGGCAGATGATGATGGGGGCTTGGTGTGTGCCTACCTCATGGACGGAAAAGGAGGCGCGCGGACCGTTGGCTGGCGCGAGATCGAAAGCTGGACCGCAGCGGATGGCGAAATCTGGGTCCATCTCGACTATACCCGCCCCTCAGCGGTCCGATACATCCGTGATATGTGCGGGATAAACCCCATAGCCGGTGATGCCCTTCTGGCTGAAGATTCCCGACCGCGGTCAATCCCATTTGAGGACGCTGTTCTTGTGACGCTCCGGGGCGTCAATCTCAATCCCGGCGCACGCCTGGAGGACATGATCTCGATCCGCTGCTGGATCGAGCCGGGCCGAATGATCACTACGCGGCACAGACGGCTACAGAGCGTGGATGCTCTGCGGGAACGGCTTGCCGCTGCGATGAAGCCGAAAAATGTGAACGAGTTGTTCCATCTGCTGGCCGACCGTCTCTCCGCGCGCGTTGACGATGCGGTCAGTGTGATTGATGAAACAGTGGATGGTCTTGAGGAAGCGGCACTTGAGGACGCCTCATCATCCGGTCGCGGACTTGAGCGTGAACTTGGCCGCATGCGGCGGCGCGCGATAACACTACGCCGTTTCCTGGCACCGCAGCGGGAAGCGCTTGGGTCCCTTCAGGTGGGGGTTGGCCCCTTCACGGACCGCCAAAGGGCGCTCCTGCGAGAGGTTGCCGACCACAATTTGCGTATTCTTGAAGACCTGGACGCAACGAGAGAACGTGCGGCAGTTGTTCAGGAAGAACTCATGCACCGGGCATCTGACCAAATGAACCGCAATATGTATGTGCTCTCAGTGATTGCGGCGATCATGCTGCCACTGGGCTTCATCACCGGGCTGCTGGGCATCAATGTGGGCGGTCTACCGCTGGCGCATAGCGTCAACGGCTTCTGGATTGTGGTCGGATCACTGGTCGTGCTCGTCGCAATCCAGGTTTACATCTTCCGCAAACGCAAGTGGCTCTAGCTGGAGAGCGCTGCAGATACGGCGAGCTCAAATGGCTTGCGAGACTGGCGCGCACGCGCCAGAAGCCACGCGCCTTCCAGGCCGATCATCAATGCCTCCGCTGTCTTGCGCGCCGGGCTGTGACCAAGGCGTCTGGCGTGTTCTTCCAGTGCCCCGATCCATTTTTCAAAAACGGCAAGCGCCTCACGTCGCAGTCCATCAGATGCCGGTGCTGTTTCGAGAAGGACAGACGCTACCGGACATCCTTCAGAAAAGCCTGACCGTTCAAACCAGTCAGCAAGGATCACGCCCAGTTCCTTGGCGCCAGCCTGAAATGTCCGGGCATCCGTGAAGGCAGCATCTATGAAATCTTCTACCTCTTTGCTGGACCACCGCATGGCGGCAATGGCCAGCTCATCCTTTCCACCGGGAAAGTGATGATAGAACGACCCTTTGGGTGCCCCGCTTTCCTCAAGAATGAGTGACAGACCGGTTCCGTGAAATCCACGGGACTGGAACAGGCGGGCTGCGGTTTCAACAAGTTGCTGACGGGCATTTGAAGTTCTGGCCATAAAAGCTTGTAGCTTTTCTATGGCGGTTGGTCTAGATACCTCCATACTATGGTGATCACCATAGTATGGACCTTCTCATATGGAGAGAAAACCAATGACTGAGATGCTTCCGACCTGGCGCCGTTTCCTGGATGTGTTCAACACCGCTTGTGAAACAGATGACTGGTCACCGCTTGAGCCATTCCTGACAGAGGACGTGCAATATCGGGTGACCGGCACGTTTGTGGCGTGCCACATCAAGGGGCGCGATGACGTGATAAGCGGGTTTGCAAAATCCATCCGCGGTTTTGACCGGAAATTCGACAGCCGCCAGCATGAGCCGATCGCAGTGAGAACCTACGAACCGGACACGGTCTCAGCCCTTGCATGGGGCAAATACACCAAGGCCGGATTGCCGGACGTACGGATCGCAGCACAGGGCTACTGGCATTTCCGAGACGGCAAGATTTCCGCCATGACGGACGTTTGGGACATCACGCTGGCGGAAAACCAGCATGCCCTTGCCTGGCTCGCAGAACACGGGGCAGGAATGGACGCCTCGTACGTTTGAGGCTAATCGGCGGCGTTTGCCTGTGGGGATGGTACACGTTCATAACGGGCAACGCCGTCGTCCCCAATGAACCGCCGGGCAAGTCCCCGTTCGATGAGGCAGTTCAGGTGAGCGATGCTCTCACCGGTTGCCATGTGCACAAGTTCGTCCGTAATCGGACGGCGGAAGAGCGCGCCGAACACTTCGTTTGGACGCTTCGGCTCGCTGATCATGTCTTCCAGCTTGCCGAGATCGGTCTCGTGTTCGTCGATCAACGCCTGAAGGCGCACCTTGAGGCCATAAAAGGGTTCATTGTGTGCAGGCCCAACAAGCGTATCAGCCGGCAGCTGGTCGCGAATGCGGGCGCAGCTTTCCAACCAGTCGGACAGAGGATCCGCTTGCGGTTCTGTGGGGTGCACACTGATATTGGATGAAATGCGCGGCAACACCTGATCACCAGACAGCAGGATGCCCGCTTCAGGACACCACATGCAGATATGCTCTGGTGCATGGCCACGACCGACCACAGCCTGCCAGGTCCGGCCGCCGATCCTGAGCTCCTGGCCACCCTCCAGGCGCCGGAAACTGGCCGGCAGGGTTGAGACATCGCGCCCAAACCCACCGAAGCGCCGACGATATGTCTCAAGCTGAGCCTCATTGAAGCCGGCTTCACGATAGAAGCGGATTGCTTCCTCTGGCACGTTGGCGTCGGTGTCCAGCACAAGGTTGCGGCACATCAGGTAGTCAGTCCGCGACATCCAGAGTTCAACGTCGAAGCGGCGGCAGAGCCAGCCGGCCAGGCCCACATGATCCGGGTGCAGATGAGTGACGATGACTTTGGTTATCGGACGCCCCGCCATCACTCCGGAGAAATGCTGTTCCCAGAGATCACGGACCTTCGATGTGTTGACGCCGGTGTCGACGATGACCCACCCGTCACCATCTTCGACAAGATACAGATTGATATGATCCAGCGAATATGGGAGCGGCATGCGCAGCCAATGGATGCCGGGCGACAGCTCGATTGTTTCTCCGGGCCCGGGAAACTGCTTGAGCCCGTGCGGATAGGTGATTTCAGTCGGATCTTCTGAGGCCGGCGATTGGGACATAGTCACTCCTGTTCGCCCCATGAGGTACGTGACGCTGACGTAAGCGTCAACGCACCAAAGAGGCCTAGGAAGCGAGCAGATCCGGGCTTAGGCTGTAAAGCCCAGCAGCACCCGACGTCACTGGTGCCTTCAGACCAGCGGCCTGCGGCAGAATGTTGGTGGCGTAGAACGCTGCCATTTCTACCCGGCCAGCAAGATAAGCATCATCCCCAGCCTTGGAGTGTGCAGCAATCGCACCCTTCGCCAGATAGGCCCCGCCCGCGACGGTCCCGATCATTTTCAGATAGGGCGTGGCCCCGCCTAATGCATCGGTTGGCTCTGACTTCAGCGCCTCAAGCAGCCAGTCGGTTGTTTCGCGCAATGTCGCGTTCGCATCGGACAGCTCACGGCCAATTGTCACCAGCTTTTCATCGTTTGATGCAGAGCAGGACTTGGAGATGTCATCGATTTCGTCCAGGAAGTCGGCAATGACCTTGCCGCCATCCATCGTCAGTTTTCTGCTCACAAGATCGATGGCCTGAATGCCGTTGGTACCTTCGTAGATCGGGGCAATGCGGCTGTCGCGCAGGTGCTGGGCGGCGCCTGTTTCCTCGATGAATCCCATGCCGCCATGAATCTGAATGCCGATTGAGGCAACATCAACGCCGACATCCGTCGAGAAGCCCTTCGAAATCGGTGTCAGTAGCGCGGCACGCCCCTGCCCCCATTTGCGCTTGTCTTCATCGTCACCATTGTGCTCAAGGTCGAGTGCTACGGCGTTGGCATAACAAATGCCGCGCGTGGCTTCAGTCATTGCTTTCATCGTGAGCAGCATGCGGCGAACATCCGGATGGTCAATGATCGCAGACGAGCCGTCCGGCTTATCCGTATACGGCGTAAATGCTTTGCCCTGCTTGCGCTCCATGGCGTAGTCCAGCGCCTGCTGGTAGGCACGCTCCGCGATTCCGACACCCTGCATACCGACGTTGAGGCGCGCATTGTTCATCATCGTGAACATGCAGCGCATGCCATTGTTTTCTTCACCGATCAGCCAGCCAATTGCGCCTTCGTCTTCGCCATAGGCCATGACGCAGGTCGGGCTTGCGTGAATGCCGAGCTTCTTTTCAAGGCCAATGCACTTGACGTCATTACGCTCACCCAGTGAGCCGTCGTCATTGACGAAGTATTTTGGGACCAGGAAGAGCGATACGCCCTTGGTGCCTTCAGGAGCGTCCGGCAGGCGCGCGAGAACAAGGTGGACAATGTTCTCCGCCATGTCGTGATCACCCCAGGTGATGTAGATCTTTGTGCCTTTGATCTTATAGGTGCCGTCTCCCACAGGCTCTGCCTTGGCCTTGAGCGCTCCCACATCAGAGCCTGCCTGCGGCTCTGTGAGGTTCATCGACCCCGTCCATTCGCCGGACAGGAGCTTTGGCAGGTACTTGTCGCGCAGCTCGTCGGAGCCGTGCTGGGTAAGGCTCTCAACAGCGCCCTGGCTGAGCATCGGGCACAGACCAAACGCCATGTTGGCTTGGTTGATATATTCCTGCACCGCGACCGCCAGTGAAAGCGGGAGACCCTGGCCACCGTAATTCACATCACCGGGAATAGAACACCAGCCGGCTTCAAACCACTGCCTGTACGCGTCCGCAAACCCATCAGGCGCTTTGACACCGTCCGCCTCCAGGCGGGCTCCCTGCTGATCACCTGTCCAGTTGAGGGGTGCCAGGAGGTCGCCGGCCATCCGGCCTGATTCCTCAAGCACCTGCTCAATCAGGTCGGGCTCCAGATCCGGGAAAGCCTTGGAGCCACACAGCTCCTTCAGGCCCGCAATTTCATTGAGGGCGAAAGACATGTCACGGACGGGAGGACGGTAGGTCATGCGAATTCTCTCAGGTTTCGTCGCCACTTGCCTGGGCGAGAGGGTCGTTTGATGTGAACAGATAGCAGAAATGGCGCGCATATCCAGCCGGTGTGCGCATATGTGTCTTTTGCGCTGGTCATAGGCATGGCAGTTTGCCGCCATGACAGCGATCCCAATTCTTCCGGACCAAGACGCGATAGGGCGCGCGGCCCTGTGTTTGCGCGACGGCGGGCTCGTGGCGTTTCCCACTGAGACAGTCTACGGGCTGGGTGCAGATGCAACGAATGACAAGGCGGTGGCGCGTATCTTCGAAGCCAAGGGCCGACCTCAGTTCAACCCGCTTATCAGCCATGTTTCAGGACTGGATATGGCAAGTGAGCTGGGCCAGTTCGGTACCTTGGCGAAAGAGCTTGCAAACAGGTTCTGGCCCGGACCGCTTACGCTGGTTGTGGAGAGGCGTCCCACCTGCCCTATCTCGCTTCTGCTGTCTGCTGGTCTGGACACCATTGCGCTGCGGATGCCTGATCATCCTGTTGCCCAAGGGCTGATCCGCCGCGCTCAGCGCCCACTGGCGGCACCCAGCGCCAATCCATCAGGCGGCGTGAGTCCGACCACGGCTGCACATGTGGCTGAGGGCCTTGGGGACCGGCTGGACATGATCCTTGATGGCGGGCCATGCCGGGTTGGACTGGAATCGACTGTCGTATCTGTAACAAATGGCCAAGCGCGCCTCCTGCGCCCCGGGACCATCACACGGTCAGACCTAGAGGATGTATGCGGTGCCATTACTTCGCCCGGTGAAGGTCCCGTTGAAGCACCAGGAATGCTGGCCAGTCACTACGCACCGAACTGCACTGTCAGGCTGAATGCACATACCGTGGCCGCTGATGAAGCGTTGCTTGCTTTTGGCACGGATGGTCTGGTCCACGCAGGGCCAATGGAAAACCTGAGCCCGTCTGGTGACCTGCTGGAAGCTGCGGCAAATCTATTTGCCGCGCTCCGTCGCCTTGATGCTCAGGAACCTCAAGGGATTGCCGTCATGCCAATACCGCAGGATGGAATCGGAGAGGCAATCAATGACCGGCTTACGCGTGCAGCGGCACCGCGGCCGTGAAGCGTGTTTTGACCCTGCGGGCAATCGGTTCTAGTTGAATAGGCATGACACTCAGCACTCCAACCCCCGAAACTCTCAGAAAGCTGGCCGAAGCGGCCGGGCCGGGCGGCGCATTGGTGCACGGCTCTGATGATCTCAGCAGATATCTCGTAGAGTGGCGCGGCCTCTACGAAGGTACTTCGCCGATGGTGTTGCGTCCGCTGGATGCTGCCTCATTGGCGCAGATTGTGCGCATCGCCAATGAAACCGGCACCGGCCTTGTCCCGCAGGGCGGCAATACAGGCCTGGTTGGCGGGCAGATACCGGATGTATCAGGTACTCAGGTGGTGGTCTCCCTTGAACGAATGAACGCAGTCCGGGCAATTGATCCGCTGAACAATACGATCACCGTTGATGCGGGCTGCACGCTGCAGGCAGTCCAGGATGCTGCAACTGCTGAGGACCGTCTGTTTCCCCTCAGCCTCGCGTCCGAAGGATCGTGTCAGATCGGCGGCGTCCTTTCGACGAACGCCGGCGGCACCGCCGTGCTGCGTTACGGATCGATGCGGGATCTGGTGCTCGGCATTGAGGCGGTTCTGCCCAATGGTGAGATATGGAATGGTCTGTCCGGCCTGCGCAAGGACAATACGGGGTATGATCTGACCAGCCTTCTGTCAGGGGCGGAAGGAACATTGGGGATCATCACCGGCGCTGTCCTCAAGCTCTTTCCCAGTCCCAAAGCCACGGAAACAACTTTTGCTGCCCTTCGCGACACTGAAGCTGCGGTAGATCTGCTGGCGCAGCTGCAGGATGCCAGCGGCGGGCTTGTAACAACGTTTGAGATTATCAGTCGACGTGGCCTGGAGTTTGTGCTGCGGCATTTCGAGGATGCAACTGATCCGCTTGAGGCGGTCAGTGACTGGTATGTCCTTGCCGAACTCTCGACTGGAACGAAAGGCTGGCTGCGGGACGTGCTCGAGACCTGCCTGGGCCAGGCCATGGAATCGGGCCTTGTGACCGACGCGGTGCTGGCTGAAAGCGGTAGCCAGAGGGAGGCGCTCTGGTCGCTGCGCGAGAACATGTCAGCCGCACAGAAACTTGAAGGCGCCAGCATCAAGCACGATGTCTCTGTGCCGGTGTCCAGCGTTCCGACGTTTCTTGAAGACGCCACCAGCGCGGTCATTGGTGCCATGCCCGGTGTCAGGCCCGTGCCCTTTGGCCACATCGGAGACGGCAACATTCACTTCAACCTGAGTCAGCCTCCCGAGATGGAGCCGCAGGTCTTTCTCGATCGCTGGCAGGAGATGAACGATATCGTGCACGGTGTCGTTGCGTCTCTTGACGGGTCAATATCAGCTGAACACGGCATCGGTGTTTTGAAGCGGGAGGAACTGACGCGGTACAAGTCACGCGTGGAACTTGATGCAATGCGGGCCATCAAGCAGTCGCTTGATCCCAAGGGCATCATGAACCCGGGCAAGCTGGTTTAGTTTGCAGCGCTGCGAAGACCTGCAATGGGGATATTGCGCAGGGGCGCGATCAGTACCTTGTCGATCCGCGTGCCATCGAGATCGACAATCTCGAACCGGTACCCATCCCAGACAAATTCGTCACCCTCTGTGGGCAAGCGTCCGAAGAAGTGAAGCATGGCGCCGGCCAGCGTGTTGAAATCTTCGCTGTCTTCACCGGGGAGCGACTGGAGCCCCAGGATCTCCTTGAGCTCGTCGACAGCAGCAGAGCCCTCCACAAGGAACGACCCGTCCTTACGGCTGACAACATTGGTACGCGGTGCACTGCCGTCACCCGTCACGTCGCCGACCATCGCACGGAAAATTTCGGCCATGGTAATGGCGCCCTGCACTTCGCCAAATTCGTCGACAACGAGGGCCATGAACTTGCTTTCAGACTGCATGGTGCCCAGCACCTGCAAGGCCTTGGCGCTCTCAGGCACGTAGAGAGGTGCGCTCATGCTCGCAAAGAGATCAAAGTCGATGTCAGATGGAATGGCGGCGAGGAGATCTTCTGCCCGGATGACACCCACCGGTTCGCGTGTTGGACCGCTGCCGACCACATAGCGCATCGACTGGGCCTCTTTGATGACAGCCGTGTTGGCTTCAAGCGAGGCTTCATAGTCGAGCCAGGGCAGCTGCCGGCGCGGCGTCATGATGTCGTAAGCCATCTTGTCGCCAAGACGGAAGACGCGGTGGACGATATCGCGCTCCACATCCTCGATGGCCCCTGCTTCAGCACCTTCGACAACCAGTTGACGAATCTCTTCTTCCGTAACCTGGCTGACCGGCTCAGCCGAAATGCCCAGCAAACGCAGGGTCAGGTCACTGAGAATTGAAAGCAAATCAACCAGCGGGCCAAAGACACGAGAAAGACCGAGCATCGGTCGGGCAATGCCGCTGGCGATGTACTCAGGGTTGCCCAGAGCGATGCGTTTGGGGACCAGTTCACCGATGACCAAGGTCATGATCGTCACAATCACAACCACAAGACCAAGCGCCACCGGCTCACCATAGGCGCCAATCCATTCAACGCTCTGCAGCATCTCGCCCAGCGGTTCTGACACTGTGGCGGCGCCGAAGGCACCGGACAGGACACCGATCATGGTGATGCCGATCTGGACGGTCGACAGGAACCGCTCAGGTTTCTCACGCAGCTGGGCGGCTACCTTGGCGCCGCTTGCACGCTGATCTCCGTCTGCAAGGGATTGCAGGCGCGCTGAGCGCGACGAAACGACGGCCATCTCCGACAAGGCGAAGAAGCCATTAAGTCCAACCAGCGCTAGTAGAATGAAGATGTCGAGTGCCATCAGGAATCCAAGCCGACCCTATTCAGGTAATATAGGGCGTTGTAACGTGATTTGCTCGTTTTTGCGGGCATGCCCGCCACGTCGTGAGCGGGAGGCTCGCAAAATGGCTGAAAATCACACGTTAGTTCCTATCCTGTTCCGGGCTGCAACGCCACAAGATCAAGCAGAAGTCACGCAATTGTGGGCTGTTTGCGGTCTGACCCGCCCCTGGAACGACCCGATTGCCGATTTTGATTTTGCACTCTCCGGCCCGGCATCCACGATTCTGATAGGGATTTTTGCCGATCAACTCATCGCCAGCGCCATGGTCGGGCATGATGGCCACCGTGGATGTGTTTACTATGTGAGTGTCCATCCAGACCATCAGAGCAAAGGTCTGGGTGAGCGGCTGATGAGCCACGCTGAATCCTGGCTGAAGGATCGCGGCGTACCCAAGATGAACCTGATTGTACGGTCCGGAAACGATCAGGTTGTCGGTTTCTATGAGTCTATTGGCTACCTGGTCGAGCCCAATACGCAGATGGGGAAACGGCTCGACACCAAGTGAAGCTGCCGGTGCTGCACGCGCCTCAAAAGAGCGACATCTGAGGATCGGGCTTCTTTTCCGGCTCCGGAGCCTCGGGTTCACTGTTTTCCTGCGGGTCCACTTCTTCTTGAACAGAAGCGTCGTCATTGGCGACAGCGTTGACCCGTCGAGATACGGGCACCGCATCCAGCAGATTGTCCGAAGCCGGAACAAGCAATTCCAGCACGTTGCGGGTCAGTGTCTCGGATGTATCGAGCCAGGTATTCCAGTCGGCTTCGTCGAGGACCACGGGCATGC
>Ga0207422_1004055_pt1 | contig 12889 bp, 11 predicted proteins | sample MarCyaLeptolynsp_FD_187757 | JGI IMG/M metagenome (GOLD analysis project Ga0207422, IMG submission 187757) | Marine cyanobacterial communities from Panama - species 1 Leptolyngbya sp. (SPAdes) | ecosystem: Environmental > Aquatic > Marine > Unclassified | place: Panama: Panama City | collected...
AGGCGCGACCTTCGTGATTCCGGACGCGATCGAGGCCGGTCTACAAATGTCAGCCCGGGCATTGGAAGAGATGGGTTACGAGACCGAAACCGTCCGTGCACTGATCGCTTCAGAGCGGGAGACAGAATACCAAATGGCAGACGAAAATGTCGATCAGGACGATGACGACTAGAACGGCATCTTGAAGCCGGGCATCAAACCGCCAATGCCTGCCGTCGCTTCTTTCATCGCAGCTTCCATCGCTTGATCGAGATTCTTGCGCGCTTCGCGATGCGCCGCCTTGACCAGGTCTTCGACGATTTCAGCTTCGTCGGACATCAGCGAGGGATCTATCTTGATCGACACCAGTTCTCCTTTGCCTTTCAAGGTCACGGCAACGAGGCCAGCCCCGGCAATCCCTTCGGCTTCAGTCTCTTCAATCTTGGCCTGCGCGTCCTGCATCTTAGCCTGCATTTCCTGCGCTTGCTGCATGATCTTGGTGAGGTCAGTCATGGATAATCCGTTCTAGCCTTTGGAGCTGCGTTTTAGAGGCACGACATTGTCTGTGAGCGTGGCTGGATCAAGAGGTGCACTGTTTTCCACATCCACCACTTCTGCGCCGGGCAGAGCCTGCAGGGCGGCGGCAATATCTGGATGCTGGGCCGCATCGGCCAGCAATTCGCCGCGTTCGCGGGTCTCGGTTTCACGCAGGGTTTCGACCGCGGAGTCCGACAGCGCGACATCCCAGTCCATGTCGGTTTCATATTCGAGGAAATCGGTCAGGCGACGAAGCAGGTCTTTCGGGGCGCCTGGATCGACCGCGCAAACGAGCCGGCCCGGCTTGAAATTCTCGGCACGAATATATTTGCGCGCTTCGCCCCAGAGCCGCGCCTCCTTGCGAGAATCGAGTCGGTCGAGCACATCGCGGAAATTTGCCAGCGCCTGCTCGCTTGGCTGCACCAGTTGCACAACAGCTTGAGCGCCGCCAGATGGCGCCGACCCAGCAGCGTCAGGCTTTCCCGCGCCGCCCGAGGCCCCTCCCCCATTGAGCAGGCGTGCAGCTTCTTCGGGGCTCGGCAAGCGCGCGGCTGAGACCAGGCGCAAGACCACCATGCGCAGCGCTGTATCGGCTTCCGGAGCGGTCTGAGTATCGCGATAGCCGGACAGCAAGATTTGCCAATTGCGCTGGGCCTGGGCCGGCGTCAGCGCCTGCGCAATTTCATGTGTGCGACGCGTCCAATCAGCCGGCCCTGGCAGTTGGTAATTATTCCCAGCCGCCTGAACCGTGGCGATATCGGCGGCGATTTCCAGCATATCCTTGAGGATCACCAGCGGATCCGCCCCGGCGCGCACCTGATCCGCAACTTCATCCACCGCCTTTTGCGCTTCGCCCTGAATGGCAAACTCGAACGCATCGAGCAGGCGTAGCCGGTCGCCCAGCCCGAGCATATCGCGCACCCGCTCACCGGTGACTTCGTCGCCATCGAGCGCCTGGACAATGGCTTGATCGAGGATGGACAGACCATCACGGACAGAGCCTTCGGCCGCGCGAGCAATCAGCGCTAGACCTTCCTCAGAGACGTTCGCCTGTTCGCGCTGCGCAATCTTGGCAAGGTGCTGCGACAGTGCCTCGCTCTCGAGCCGTTTGAGATCGAACCGCTGACACCGCGACAGGACGGTGATCGGCACTTTGCGGATTTCGGTCGTCGCGAAGATGAATTTCACATGCGCTGGCGGCTCTTCCAGCGTCTTGAGCAGCGCATTGAACGAGGCCGTCGACAACATGTGCACTTCGTCAATGATGTAGACCTTGTGGCGCGCCGATACGGGCGAGTAGCGCACGCCGTCGAGCAGCTCGCGCATGTCCGCAACACCAGTCCGGGAAGCCGCGTCGAGTTCCAGCACATCCGGGTGATTCCCTGCCATGATCGCCGCGCAGAAGTCGCCCGGCGGATCGAGATCCATGCTCGGCGTGTCGTGGCCGTCGCGCGTATAGTTGAGCGCGCGCGCCAGCAGCCGCGCCGTCGTGGTCTTGCCGACGCCGCGCACGCCGGTCAGCATGAAGGCGTGCGCCACGCGACCGGTCTCAAACGCATTCTTCAGCGTCCGAACCATGGCTTCCTGGCCAATCAGATCCGAAAACAGGCGCGGACGGTACTTGCGCGCAAGTACCTGATAACCTTCATCCTTTGCCACGCCCATTTCGGCGTCGCCAAACATGGAAAAGGTCGCGTCATCGCGCTCATTGTCTTCCGGGGATTCGGGCGTCTCGCTCATGGCTAATGCTTATGGCAGGGACTCGGGGGTGGCGGCAAGCGATCAGCGCCTCAAGTGGCGCAGATGACCACAGCTTTGCTCAGGCAGACGCGACAATTCCTCGAATGCACCTCGAGATCTATGCGCCGGGTGACGTGCCAGGGTTCACAAAATTGAGCCTGGCGACGGACGTCGCGGACTTGGTTTCTCGCCCATTCCTACGCGGTCCAAAAAGCCGCCTTAAACGAACGACGGCGGCATGTCCGTCGCGATTATTACAGAAAAATATCATTAAAGATCAATAAACTAGACAGTTGTAATGTTCTGAGCGATCGATCCCCTCATCGAAAAAGGGGTCGATTATGACACATCGAACAATCGGCGTTTCATTGCTTGCTTTGTGCCTCGCCTCATGCGGCAGTGGGGGCGGCAGCGACACCGTGATCAATGCAGCACCCCTGGTCAATGCGGGACCGGCGCAATCGGTAACGGAAGGCGACATGGTCCAGATTTCCGCCACAGCGTCCGATCCGAATGGCGACGCCATGTCTGCTGTCTGGTCGCAAGTCTCTGGGCCGATGGTCACACTCAGTTCGACTTCTAATCTTGATACAAGTTTTCAGGCGCCGAGCGTCAATGACGCTGAGACGGTGGTCCTGTCGCTGACCGTCACCGACGCAGGCGGAATGAGCACCTCATCAAGCGTCAGCATCTCGATTGAGGATACAGGGCGTAGAGGACCATCGCCGCAAGGGATTGATAATGACACCAAAGACCGTCGCAGCCGCGCTCGTGGTCGACGCAATAATAGTCGCCGCATGGTCGATAGCCGCGAAGTCCGGACCTATGACGGGACCAATAATAATGTCGACAATCCGACCTGGGGCGCGACATTCGAACATTTGCAGCGCTTTGCGGCGGTTGATTATGCCGACGGAATCTCGCACCTCGCTGGCGCTACTCGTCCGAGTGCGCGCGCGATCTCTAACGGTGTCGCGGATCAGCCTGAAGGCACGCCCTTGCCCAACAGCGTGAATGCCAGCGACTTTGTCTGGCAGTGGGGCCAGTTCATCGATCATGATCTCGACCTCACCGACGGCGCAGAAGAGTCGGCCGATATTCTCGTTCCCGCGGGCGATCCATTCTTTGATCCGACCGGCACAGGGACCGAGGTCATCACCTTCAACCGCGCCCTGTTCGACAGCGCCACCGGCACCGACGCGTCAAATCCCCGCGAGCAGGAAAACGAGATTACCAGCTGGATTGACGGGTCGATGGTGTATGGCTCCGATGACGACCGTAATGCCGCGCTTCGCGAACCCGGGACCGCTTTTCTGAAAACCAGCGCCGGCAATCTGCTGCCCTTCAACACGGACAGCCTGACCAATGCCAATGGCTTTGTCACCGATCCCACCACGCTGTTTCTGGCCGGAGACATCCGGGCCAATGAGCAGCTTGGTTTGACTGTGATGCACACACTGTTCGTGCGCGAACATAATCGGATTGCACAAAGCCTTCTCGATGATGACCCGGGCGCGGATCCCGACGTGGTCTATGAACACGCGCGGCGCATGGTGATCGCGAAGATCCAGGTGATCACCTATGATGAGTGGCTTCCGGCGCTGATCGGGGCCAATGCGATCGCGCCCTATTCTGGCTATGATGCTTCGGTCAATCCCACCATTTTCAACGAATTCAGCGTTGCCGCGTTTCGCCTTGGCCATTCCATGTTGAACGAACAAATCGTTCGACTGGACGCGTCCGGCGCTGTGATTGCGGATGGAAACGTGGATCTGAAAACTGCCTTCTTCGCCGGTCCGTCCATCCTCACGTCTGAAACCGATCTCGATCCGATCCTGCGTGGATTTGCGTCGCAGCTGCACCAGGAAATCGACGCCAAAGTGATCGATGACATTCGCAATTTCCTGTTCGGTCAGCCGGGCAGCGGCGGCTTCGATCTTGCCTCGCTGAACATTCAGCGCGGCCGCGATCATGGCGTACCGGGCTATAATGACATGCGCGAAGCCATGGGCCTCGTCCGGGTCACGCAGTTCGGCCAGATCACCTCCGACGCTGAACTCGCGGATGCCCTGTTCGACACCTATGGCGACGTCAATGAGATCGACTTGTGGGTCGGCGGATTGTCCGAGGACGCCGTGGCAGGCTCGCAACTGGGCGAGCTGTTCCAGGAAATCTTGATCCAGCAATTCACCGCCTTAAGAGATGGCGACCGGTTCTGGTGGGAAACCCATCTGACCGCGGACGAGCGCGACCGCGTGCGGGATACGACCCTGGCCGAGATCATCCGCGACAATACCAATATTGGCGGCGAATTGCAGGACAATGTCTTCATCGTGCCCTAGTGATCGTCTCCCCCACGCGAGGCTAGGGCAAGGTGCACAGGGTCATCCCAGCTGGGGTGGCCCTGCTTGCACGGGGCACATTTTGGCAGTCGTCAATGTATGAAGGTGGAGACTGGACAATGACCCGAGCCGAAAAACTCGTTAGGGCTGCTTCGTTCCCGACCTGACCCGGTTGGCGAGGAGCTCGTCCACCGCCAGCCTCCAGGGGCTATATCGCCCTTAGGTCACCTCGTGACAAGGGGGGTGAAGCTGTTAAAGCGGGTTTCATGACGACTTCGAATGACATCCCGCTCGCCAGCCACCCGATCAATCGCGCCGCACACCATCGCACCGACCCAGCCTGGCTGGACGCGGCGATGCAGCGCGAGGATGTGCTGGTCTTTCTGATGCAGAAAGGTCTGCCGCTGGTTGAGTTTAGCGGCGAGGGTCTGGTCTGGCTCGGCCCGGAAGTTGCCCGCCTCACCCCGCAAGACGAGCGCGTCTTTCTCGGGCTCGACACAGCGGGTGCGCCGATCTTCGCGGTCAATATGAGCCCCGCATTCAAGCTGGAAGGATCACTGATCGACGGCACCGGCGAGTTCACGGATATGCGCGCCGCCGCCAGCAGCCTCAATCTGATGCAGGCCAATCTGGCCTCGACCGCACGCAGCATCCTGGAATGGCATCGCAGCCACCGTTTCTGCTCCAAATGCGGTGCCGAGAGTGCGTTCGCCGAAGCCGGCTGGAAGCGGGTCTGTCCGTCCTGCGGGACCGAGCATTTTCCGCGCACCGACCCGGTTGCGATCATGCTGGCGGTCAAGGGTGATAAATGCTTGCTCGGACGCCAGGCGAGCTGGCCGGCTGGCTTCTGGTCATCGCTCGCCGGGTTTGTCGAACCGGGCGAAACCGTCGAGCAGGCCGCCGCGCGAGAGCTGGAAGAGGAGGCCGGCATCAAGGCTGATCCGGCCAATGCCGAATATCTGTTCTGCCAGCCCTGGCCATTCCCGTCCTCGCTCATGGTCGGAATCATTATTGAAGCCGACACAACAGAAATTTCGGTCGAGCAGGATGAGTTGGAAGCCGCGCGCTGGATCACCCGTGAAGAGGCCCGTCAGGTGCTGGCCGGCACGCATCCCGACATTTACGCCCCGCCGCCTATGGCCGTGGCCCACCATATTCTGAAGACCTGGGCGGAGCGGGACGCCTAGTCACAATTCGCCCAGGATCAGACCGTTGCGCTCAGGGTGGCTAATTCTTCGGGCCGCCAAACTTGATCACGCCTGACAGGCTGAATCTCTCAATCCAATCGTCGGCTTCCGTGCGGGTATATTCTCCGCGAATGCCGAATCGATCCGTAAACATGAGTTCACCTCCCGCACCGAATGCGACATTGTCTTCTGTTTGAATCCAGGAGCTATCCGCATACTCGATCTCGATTTCGGTTCGGGTGTATCCCAGTCGACCGAACAGGCTGGCGCGCTCGGTGACAGGGATACGCCCGACCAGATAAGCGCCGATCTGATTTTCAATGCTGTATTCAAGTTGCGACCCGCCCAAATCATCCGACGTCAGTCCGAACGACCCTTCCAATTCCGCCCCGAAATTTTCGCTCCACATCCAGCCACCGCGGAAGGTTGCCGCAGTCGGTTCTGCTCCGTCCAGGTCGAATGAGGTTACGCCGCCATTCACGTATAAGTCTGACTCCGCGTAAGCGATCGGAAATGACGCGATCCCCAAGACCAGCGCCGAGATAAAATAGGATTTCATCTGATTGTCCTGTTCAATTTAGTCGGCGTCCCCCGGGCGCTAGAAATCACAAAATCGAACGGGCAAAATTAAATGTCGGACATCTGAAGAAGATAGGGACGTACAGACAACAAGCGTTGCAAACTGGCACAAAAAAGCCCTGAACCACGCGGTTAAGGGGTTCAGGGCTTCAGAAAGGTGATGAGTTTGGCGCCTAGCGCATGTCGCCAAACTTGAACACGCCGCTGATTGCGAACACATCAATGCCGCCATCGAAACTGTCATCCTCAGCTTCAACACGGGTATAGTCGGCGCGAACGCCCCAGGCATCGGTGAACATGTATTCGCCGCCGACGCCAAACGCGACGCCATCGACTTCAACATCACTGGTCACACCATTATTCGACGCCTGATACTCGCCGGTCGTATAGCCAATCCGCGCCAGGACATGAAATTCCGACACGACCGGATACCGCCCGACCAGATAGGCGCCGAACTGGTTTTCCAGCTCCACTTGTGCGCCCGGCGTGTCATCGACATCTTCAGCACCAAGGCCAAATGAGGCTTCGAATTCTGCGCCCAGAATTTCGTGAAACGCCAGTCCGCCCCGCAGGGTCGCCGTGTTCAGGGTTGCCCCCTCTCCATCAAATGCGGAATACCCGCCTGAGACATAGAGATCGGATTGAGCCATGGCGAAGGGCTGAAACGCCGCGCCCGCCAATACCGCAGCAACTGCAATCTTGTTCATCTTCTACTCCTCTTGCACGCCCAGTTCAGAGCGCAAAAGCGTTGAAGCAGGTTTCGGCTTTCATGAGTGTGAAGTCTTGGTCATGAATTGGCACGGAACGTTAACCGTGATGTCCGCTTTCCATGTCGAAAGAGACATGAGTACGCGGCCGAACAGGCGACTACCCAGGCGCCATCTGTTCAATCAGTGCATCGCGGGTAAACCATCGCAAATCCTTCAGCGCCGCATAAGCTTCGGGCCGCGCCCGTCTCTCCTTCGCGCTCTGGCCCCAGGGGCGCTGCAGGCGCAGCGGAAATGGCCCCTCTCCGCGGAGACTCTTGGCCAGGAAGCGCCGCATCCGGGCAATATGTTTGTCCGGCTCACGCATCGCCCCGAGCAGGGCTTTCGACCGCTCCCATAGGCGGATAGCGGCCGGGGATGGCGCCGGGGATTGAGCGCGGAAAGAGGCGGAGAATTCCCTGAGCGCGAAGATGGGTGGGCAATGCACGCGCACCGACGGATCGTCCTGCAAGGCGCGTATCCGGAAGGGTTCGGCGTCGCCTTTATGAGCTGGGTCAGGCTTTGATTTCGGCTCCGGGTCAGCCAGTCGGAACAAGGGCATGCCGAGCCCGCGTTCTGCGCCGGACGGCACCCCTGTAAACGTACCGTTGCCACCTGCCGGGTTCGGCGATTGCAGCGGCCGGGCACAGGCGCTCAGCACCAACCAGCGCCGCATCAGGCTCTCGGCCAGACGAACCAGCCGCAGCACTCTGAGATGCTCCCCCTGCGCCAGAGGTTTGACGAGCGAGACCAGAACACCAATCTCGATCACCAGCCGCTCAATCAGCGGCCAGGTCTTCTGCAGGCAAAGGCGGGCATCCGGGGTCATGCGCTAGAGTGTAGAGCAGCGCGAACCCGGTCGGATTGAGGGGGGATTGGGGGGACGGATTTCGGCGTCGGAGAGGACATGCCTGCCAACCCGATTGTCCCGGACTTGATCCGGGATCTCGTGCCATGGAGACCGGAAGCGTTGCCGGAGATCCCGGGTCAAGCCCGGGATGGGCGGTAAACTCATTCAGCCTCATCCTGAGCGAAGTCGAAGGACGAGGCGGGCTTTCCGGAACCTCCCAGAAGCCTGGCCCTTTATCCTTCGACTTCGCTCAGGATGAGGGCCTGTTGGCGTCTTGTCCGCGCCTGCCGCGCTCCTAACGAAAGTCAGGATCCAGGGCGGTCGAGAAAAAGCGGCGCCCAGCTGCCATGAATGCCAACTTGCGTTGGCAGAACGGGGTCGATCTCCGCTTCAATCCCCATTTTTTTACTAACGAGGGTCTTGGGAGGTCGGGGCGTCCCCCCACGGTAAAACCCCGCATGGGAGGGGAGCCATGCGGGGTTTATCAACCGCCCGTTTGCAATCAGGGGGACTTAACAGAGGGGAGAAAGTCCTAGTCTTGCAGCACGGTTGGCCAATGAGAGTTGGCGTCGGTGATGAAGCCGGAACGGTTCTTGTCCCACTTCCGCTGGATGCCTTTATTATAGTTCAGGTAGAGCTTGTCATCGACAATGGCCCAGCGACGTGCGTCACCCTTGGCGGTCTTGCCTTGAGCCACAGCCCAGGCGCAATAGCCGCCATATTGCGGGGCATATTGTTCCGGATTGCCGAGGAACAGGTTGAGGTTTTCCTCGCTGGCAAAGCGGAATTCAGCGCCATTATGAGTGGTCGAAAACTCAGCGCTGCCTTTGGTCGGTTCGCCGACCGTGAAATAGGCGACCGTGTCATAGCCTTGCAGCGCCAGGTTGGAGCGCTTGGCGGTGTAGATCGGGTCCTTGTCGGCAAAGGCGGCAGGCGCAGAGATGGCGACCGGGCCGGCGGCGACGACAGCAGCGGCGATAAGGGTACGGAGTTTCATGGATTTCGTCCTTCTGAATGAGGAAGTTTCTGGGAGGATAGCGACGCGTTTATGAACGCGCCGGGAACAGGGTGGATTTGAGGCCCGTAAAGATGGCTGCGAGCTCCTTGCGGCGCACGATGATCAGGCCGAGCGAGGTGAGCCAGACGACAACCGCCATGAAGAACAGGCCGCCGCCATCATTGTTCGGGTCAATGCCGAGCGGGGTCCAGAGGTGGAAGTTGACCGCCCCGCTCATCACCGCGAAGGCGATCAGGGTGCCAAGCGCCTGCAGGCGACGGAAAGCCGGGTGGATGCCGATCAGCAACAGGGCTGAAGCAAACAGCTCAGCGGTGCCGATTGTGTATTGGCTGAACAGGCCGGTCTGCGCGAACAGGCCGTCTGCGCCAAAGCTCGCGGCCCAGTCATTCAGCTTGCCGAATATGGTCTGGGTTTCCGGCGCATTGGTGAATTTGAAGCGCAGGCTGTCGAGAAAGACCAGCGATGCAATTCCCGCCACGATATGCGGCGCGTAGGTTTTGATTTTGGCGACCAGCCCGGGATTGGCGGACTCAGGGGTCAAAGTGTCGGTCAGTGATGTCATGGATCCCTCCTTGCTTGCGATTACACTTACTGGCGCCCGCCTTCACTTGCGAACCACGTCTGTGTGAGCCCTGGTCACGAGGGTGTGAGCGACATGTGAGAGCGCGGAGCAGCGACACGAAAAAGGGCTGCAGATTGCTCTGCAGCCCTTTCATGTAAGGCTTGGACAAGGTTAAGCGGGAACCGCTTCGCGCTTGGTCTTCGGAGTCCAGGCATGTTTCTGGAACGCTTCATTGACCGGCGTTTCGGCAACATGATTGGTATAATTGGAGATGACTTTCAGCGCCACGCCGAGCACCACCGCAAGAACCGCAGCGCGGTCATAACCGGCGGCCAGGAAGGTATCGACATCCGTGTCGGAGACGAAACCGCGATCGATCACCATCTTTTTCGAGAATACGCGCAGCGCCTCGAGCTTCGGATCATCAATCGGGCGATCTTCGCGGACGGCGTCGATGACGCTCAGGTCCAGGCCCGCGCCTTCAGAGATCGTGGTGTGCGCAGCGACACAGAAATGGCACTCATTCTCGACGCTGGCAGTGATCGTGACGATTTGCTGCTCAAGCGGCGACAGGCCGGTCTTGCCGAGCTGGTCTGCGAGTTGGGTGTAGGCGGTGAGGACCGCGGGGTTTTCAGCGAACACCGCATAAAGGCTCGGAACGAAGCCCATTTTCTTTTCGACGCCGGCAATGAAATCGCGAGCGCCTTCCGGGGCGGTGCTTGAATCGTGAAGGGTAAATTTGGCCATTTTTGGCTCCTGGGTTTGAGAGGGTCGGCAGGCATTGAACGCCGTCGATGATTGCAAAATGGCGCACGCCCCCCTTTTTCAGAACCGGGAGAGCTTCCATATAGCCCATGCATTTTTCGCATAGGAGCTTCGGGGCATGGACCGTATTGATGCAATGAGACTGTTTCTGCGGGTCGCGGATGCAGGCAGCTTTTCGCGCGCCGCCGCTGACCTTTCGATTGGTCAGCCAACCGTCTCGCGCCGGATCCAGGACCTGGAACATCAGCTCGGCGCCGAACTGTTTCATCGCACCACGCGGGCCTTGTCGCTGACCGAAGCCGGGCAACGGTTTTACAGCCGCGCGCAGGATATCCTGTCTGAATTCGACGAAGCCGAAGCCGAAGCGCGCGGCCTGGACCAGGAGCCGGTTGGCATGCTGCGGGTCAGCGCCCCACACTCCCTGGCGCAATTGGTGATCACCCCGACCATCGCGGCCTTCCTCGACAAGTATCCGCATATCCGCATGGATCTGATGACCGACGACACCTATACCGATCTGGTGACGGAGGGCGTCGATCTCGCTTTCCGGCTCGGCGAGTTGACCGATAGCGCGCTGATGGCAAAACGCTTGCTGGTGGCCTATCGCGGCATCTGGGCGGCGCCGTCCTATATCGAGAAATTTGGCTCGCCGGTCTGTCCGGAAACGCTGAAAGACCATCAGGGTCTGGTCTTCCGCCAATCTCTGCAGGGCCAGCAATGGACGCTCAAACATGTCGAGACGGGGGAAGAACATCGCATCATGATGGACGGCCGGTTCCGCGGCTCGTCTGGCGACACGCTATTGCAAGGCGCCGTTGATGGCCTCGGCATCTTTATCGGGCCAGACTGGCTGGTCTGCCCACACGTGAAGTCCGGCGCGCTTGTCCGCATCATGCCCGAATGGCGCGGGGCCGACTTGCCGCTCTCTGTGGTCTGGACGGGCGGCAAGCTCCGCGGCAAGGCACGCCTGTTCGTCGAGCATGTTCAGGAGTCGCTCGGCAAGTTGGAAAATGTCGGGAGCTAAAGTCGCTCCCGACATAAAGTTGTTTTAGCCCGCTTTGACGCTTGCAATCCACTCGTCGACGCGGCGTTCCAGGATGGCGAGTGGCATGGCGCCGCCGCCCAGGACGGTGTCGTGGAACGCGCGAATGTCGAAATCGTCACCCAGTTCAGCTTCAGCCTTGCGGCGCAGTTCCTGGATTTTCAGCATCCCGATCTTGTAGCTGGTCGCCTGCCCCGGAAGGACGATATAGCGGCGCACTTCTGAGCGCGCCTGGCCTTCCGGCGCCGCGGTATTGGCGAGGAAATAGTCAATCGCTTCCTGCTCGGTCCAACCTTTGGCGTGCAGGCCGGTATCGACGACCAGCCTTACGGCGCGCCAGATTTCAGACCCAAGGCGGCCGAAATCGGAGAGCGGGTCCTCGAACGTGCCCGGCATTTCCTTGGACAGCCATTCCGAATACAGCCCCCAGCCTTCGCTATACGCCGTGAACCCGGCTTGCGTGCGGAATGTCGGGACGCCTTCCAGCTCCTGCTGGATTGCAATCTGCATGTGGTGGCCTGGCAGGCCCTCATGATAGGCAATGACTTCCAGCTCACGCTTCGGCATCTGATTCATGTCGAGCAAGTGGGCATAATAGACCCCCGGACGAGAGCCATCCGGCGTCGACGGGAAATAATGCTGCGCCGCGCCCGCCTGTTCGCGGAACGGCTCGACACGCTTCACCACCATGTCTGCTTTTGGCAGGATGCCGAAATAATCGGGTAGGACAGCCCTGATGCCGTCAATTGCGGCGGTGGCATCATCAATATAGCCCTGACGCCCCTCATCCGTGTTCGGATAGTAGAGACGTTCATCATCCTTGGTGTCGCGCAGGAAGGCGAAGAATTCCGGCAATGTGCCGTCAAATCCGAACTCTTCCTTGATCGTCTCCATCTCGCCGCGAAGGCGCGCCACTTCTGCCAGGCCGATCTCGTGAATCTCGTCTGCGGTCAGATCCGTTGTCGTCTGATTGGCCAGGCGCTCATTGTAATAAGCGATGCCGTTCGGCAATGCACTGACGCCCTGGGCTTCCGGCGTGGCGTTGACGCGGTCCTCTTCCTGCCAGGCAATGAGGCGCTCATAGGCTGGCTGCCATTCTTCGACCAGAGCGGTGCGAATGTCATTGGTCAACTGATCCGCCTTGGCCTGATCAATCTCACCCTGTTCGAGCAGATTGGCGATCTTGGCCTGCGCGTCCGCCCAGATGGCGCTGTCCTCACCGCTTTCATCAAACGGTGCCCCGGTAATGATCTTGCGCGCTTCGTCGATTACGGAGTCAAACGCAAAGTAAGGCGGGCGCACGCCATCTTCAGCCACGCGCTTAGAACTCACGATCAGTTGATCAATCGCCCGCGCGCTTCCTGAGACGCGGGTCAGGTAATTGTCCATGTCCTCGCCATCGACGACCTTGTGGAACGCGATCAGCAATTGCGGGAAGAAGGAGTGGATCGATTGCATCTGCTCGAACACATATGTGTTGTAGCGAAACGCGTCCGCCGCTTCCGCGCGTTCGGCCTGGTAGACCCAGATATCGTAGGAAAT
>Ga0207422_1004058_pt1 | contig 12876 bp, 10 predicted proteins | sample MarCyaLeptolynsp_FD_187757 | JGI IMG/M metagenome (GOLD analysis project Ga0207422, IMG submission 187757) | Marine cyanobacterial communities from Panama - species 1 Leptolyngbya sp. (SPAdes) | ecosystem: Environmental > Aquatic > Marine > Unclassified | place: Panama: Panama City | collected...
CTCGATACGCTGCAGGTCAAGGCTTCGAACGCCTATTCCGGCCTGACGCTGCCGGAACAGCCGGCCCTGTTCCTCGAATTCCATGGAACGGAAGCCTCGGTCGGCGAACAGTCGGATCTGTTCGGTTGTATTGCGGAGGATTGCGGAGGCGGTGAGTTTCAGTGGGCGATAAAGGCCGAAGACCGCACGCATTTGTGGCAGGCACGGCATGATGCCTATTGGGCGGCCCTTGGTTTGCGACCGGGCGCAAAAGGCGTCTCTACCGACGTCTGTGTGCCGATTTCGCGGCTTGCGGAGTGTGTCGAGGCGACGGTGCAGGATATCAGGGACAGCGACCTGATGGCGCCCATCGTCGGTCATGTCGGCGACGGCAATTTTCATGTTCTGATCCTGGTCGATATGGAGAACCCGGACGAGATCGCGAACGCGGAGGCTTTTGTCGAACGGTTGAACTGGCGCGCGATCGGTATGGAGGGCACTTGCACCGGTGAACATGGCATCGGGCAGGGCAAGAAAAAATACCTGCGCTCCGAACTCGGCGACGCTGCCCTTTCCGTCATGGGCGCGGTGAAAGCCGCGATCGATCCGGACGGGATCATGAATCCGGGAAAAATCATCCCGTGATAAACGCTCGGGAAACCGGTTCCGTGTAGAATAATCTTGTTTTGACGGAAGCGTTCGAGCAGATAAAAGGCCTGAAGACGATTGGATCGAGCTTTTCCTGTTCAGACGGAGTCGGCTGACCAGGCGAGAACTGCAGACAACAGGAATCTGAACATTTTTCCGGTTTCGTGAAACCGCGAAATGTTCTAGAGGCGGTCACTCGCACGCGGCAGCGGTGACCGGTTTCCACTACGGAGATAGACGCTGAACTGGCTTTACAACACCATTGGCATTTTGATCATATCCGTGTTGCTTGCGGCGCTGGTAGGACCGTTTTTTGTCGATTGGACGGCCTATCGCCAGGGATTCGAAACGCAGGCGCAGCGGCTGTTCGGACACAGGGTCAAGGTGCTGGGAACCGCTGACGCCCGGTTGTTTCCAGTACCGTCGCTTACGTTTACAGACGTGCGTATCGGCGATATCGAAGCGCCGCTGGCGACCGTCGGCCGATTTGAGGTCGATATCGAACTTGCCCCGCTGATCAAGGGGGAAGTGCGGGTTCTCGACATGCGGCTCGACCAGCCGGATCTGGATCTCACTCTTGACGAGGAGGGCCGGCTCTCGTGGTTTGTTCCCAGGGACAAGGCCGCTTCGGCAATACCTGTCAATCCGAATGACCTGTCGATCGAACGGCTTTCCGTACAGGACGGCCGGATCCGTATCGACGATACGGCATCGGGACGGCAATATTCGCTCGAGAATGTCAATTTCTCTCTCGAGGCACGGTCGCTGTTCGGCCCCTACAAGATCGACGGCGGCGTTTTGTTCGAAGACGTGCCCCTGACGGTTCAGGTCGGAACCGGGATCTATCGCGCCGAGGATGGCCTCCAGGTCAAGATCAAGGCGATCCCGGCCAATCTGCCGATGGAGTTTGCCTTTGATGGCGTTGCCAAATCCGACACCGGCCGGTTGACCTATACCGGATCGGTGAATGCCAAGCGGGTCTTTGAAGACGAGACCGACGCGGTGCCGGTGCGGATCGGGGCGAATTTCGAGCTTGATGCAACCCGGTTTGCGGCAACCGAACTCGACGTGACTGTCGGGCCCGACGACAAAGCCTTGCGGCTGGAGGGCGAAACCCATATCGAACTGGGCGAAACAGCTCGGTTTTCGGCGGATCTGCTCGCAAAACAGATCGATCTCGACAGAGCGCTCGGAAACGGTCCGTCGGACCCGCTGGAAGTGGCTGAAGCCTTTGAAAAAGTGTCGGCCATAATTCGGGCAGCGCCGTCGCTTCGTGGGATGCCCGGCCGTCTCTCGGTTGCCATTCCGGGAATTGTCGTGGCCGGCGGTTTGATTGAGAAGGTCGAATTGCGCGCGGCGACGCGGGCCAGGGGATGGGCGGTGGAAGCCGTGACGGCAACCCTGCCGGGACGAACCGGTTTCGCGGCCGAAGGTGTGCTCGGATTGACCTCATCGTCGTCGTTTGCCGGTCGGATGCTGGTGCGGGCTCCGCAACCATCGCTGCTCGTTGCCTGGCTTGACCCTGAAAACGCAAAGATCGGCCGACTGGATCCTTTTGAGATCGACGCCAATCTGAACGTGCGGACCGATTCCGTGGAAGTCGACACGTTCTCGGCAAAACTGGGCGAATCGTCGATATCCGGGTCCGCAAGCTGGTTTTCGAACGGCGATGACCATGCCGACAGCCTGTCGCTGCTGATCGCCGCGGATACGTTCAACCTTGACCGGTATCTGGGATCGGCCGGGATGACGAACCTTGCATCGCGCTACATTGCTCCGATCGCCGGTCTCGATTCCCTCGTCAAATTCACCGCCGATCGGATCAGGGTCGCATCCGTCGACATTGAAGGTGTGGATGTCAATGCCGCCTTTGCGGAAGGATCGCTGATTGTCGACCGTTTCTTCATTGAAAACCTGGCGGGCACCGAGCTGGACGCCAACGGCACCGTTGAAAACGCCCTGACCACACCCAGTGGAACGTTTGACCTGTCGGTATTCGCCACGGACGTGACCGGTCTGGTCCAGGTTCTGGAAGCGGTGGCACCAGACAATGCCGTCATCCGGACGCTGCAGAGAAAACGGTCTTCGCTGGCGCCGCTGGCTCTGACCGGCCATCTGGAGGCCAAGGCGCAAGCCGGAACGACGGAGGCGGTCCTGGATTTTGTAGGCGATGTCGGCAAAACCGCGGTCACCAACAAATTGACCTTCAAGGGCCGGATGGACGAATGGCGGACATCCGAGATTGCCTTGCAGTCCCGCGCCAACAGCGCGGACGGCGCCTTGTTGCTGCGCCAACTCGGTTTTGACGTGCTGCCGATTGCGGCGGCCGACGACGGGAAACTTGCTCTCGACCTGGCCGGCACGGCAAACGAAGGCCTCAAGGGGACACTGTCCCTGTCGACCGGGCTGGCCGAGGCCGCCTATGACGGGTCGCTTGTCCTGACACGGGACAATGACGTTACCCTCAAGGGACGGACACGCGTCGAAACCGGCGATCTCGCATCATCCCTGTTGCTGGTCGGCAAGATGGTGCCGATTCTCGCCGGGAGAATACCCGTCCGCCTCGAGGCCGATACGAGCGGACATCCCGACATGCTCAGGTTCGACAACCTCACCGGCTCGTTTGCCGGCGGCCCGATAGCCGGAGCGCTCAGCTTTGACGGGACAAAAGCCATTCCCAAACTCTCGGGGGCGTTGGCCCTGCCTTCCATCGATTCGCGTTTCCTGACGGAATTGGCCCTGGGCACCGATGCGTGGTCGGCGACGGACGGTTCGCCGACATCGACCTGGCCGTCGGCTGCGTTTGGCCCGCCACTGCTCGGTGGGTTGAATCTCGATGTCAAAGTTGCTTCCGACACACTGGTCTGGGGTGAGGACCTTCATGTTGCCAATGCAACGTTTTCGACGCGGTTGAAGGACACGGAACTTTCGGTCGACAATCTGGCGGGGAGCTTTCTTGGCGGAACTGTATCGGGGGCGTTTTCCATCGGCCGTACATCCGGGGAAGCCGTCATTGCTGGACGGATGCGCCTGCAGGATGCGGTGATCGAAGATGTCATATGGAAGCGGGACGGGCGCGCGGTTGCCAGTGGTACACTCGATATGGCATTCGATTTCGAGGGTTCGGGGCGCTCCATCGCATCGGTCGTCAGCGGAATGAGCGGAGGCGGGACAATGAGCCTGCGGCGTGGCGTTCTGAGATCGATGAACACGGGAGCCTTCGACGCTGTGATCCGGGCTGCGGATGCGGATCTGGAACTCGACGACGCGAAGATCCGGGAAGTATTTTCCGGACATCTGGATTCAGGGTCTCTGACCTTCGACGAAATCTCCGGCTCGTTTACATTGGCATCGGGGATTGCGCGGGCTCGCAATGTTTCCATCAGCACCCCTTCGGCAACGGCATTCGGCGGGGCATCGGTCGATCTCGGGCGATGGACGGTGGAAAGCGACTGGGCAATCAAGGTGGATCCGGGTGCCGACGCAGTCGCGGGCGCCGATCCGGAAGTTGGCCTCGTGTTCACCGGACCGCTGGATGCTCCGCAACGCAAGCTCGACACGGCTCCGCTGCTCGCGTTCCTGACGCTCAGGGCATTTGAGCAGGAGGTGCGGCGTGTGGAATCGCTGCAGGCCGAAATCCTGGAGCGCGATCGGCTGGTCCGCGAATTGAAACTGCGGCGCCAGGAAATCGCCGCGGTCGAGCAGGAAAAGCAACGCAAGGCAGCAGAACAGCAAACCGATGGCAACCGGACCGGTGAACAACCGGCCGAACGCGTACCGGCGAAAGATGCAAACACCGGCAACCCGAAACCCGAAGCCGCCGTGTCACCGACACGGAAAAAACCGGCGACGCGCAAAAAAAGCGCCAGCCGCAAGCCGCGCAAACAGGAATCCTTTGAGGACCGCATTCGCAAGACACTTGGTTCCACCAGCAGAGCCAGCAGCAATCGGGGCCGCAGCAGCGGTCCGCTCTTGCTCAACCCGTTGCCGCCGCCTGTCAGCGTTGAACGCGTGCCGGGAGGTTAGAGCCGGTCGGCTCTGGATCCAGACTGAAAATGCCGCAGGGCCGCAAGCCTGCAAGCAGACGCCAGGTTGGTAGACTGGCGCTGCCGGTCGATTTCCGCGACGAGCGCGGCAAGCGCGATATTGCGCTCATGGGCAATGCTCTCGAGAGCCAGCCAGAATTCGGATTCAAGGGCAATACTGGTTCGGTGCCCAGCCAGCGTGAACGACCGTTTGGTGTTCATTGCGGCCGGTCTTTGCCGGGGTCTTCTCCTGCGAGGCGTGTAACCGGCGAAGCGACAGAAACATCCGCATTGCCGCTTGTCGTGCTCTCCTTGTGAAGTCGCAAATGGCCATCAAGGGCTTTGACCTTACGCTCGAGTTCGGCCTTGCGTTCCGTGCGCTCAGATTTCGTTTGTCCGTACACCCGTCTGTTTTCGCTTGCCTGGCGTTCCTTGTCGGCCCGTTTGCGCCGTTTGCGTGCTGTTCTGAGATTGATGATGTCGCCGGTCATTTTTCCTGATGCGGGTTCCTGGCCAGAGTTGGTCGCCGGAACTGGAGGGATTGCCTGCCGTGCAGGCAGGGCGCCCCTCGGTTTCCGGAGCGCCGCACGGGCGCTGCTCAGTCACTTCGGTCCGAGCATTTGTTCCGGTTTGACGACGGCGTCGAATTCCGCCTCGGTGACAAAACCGAGGGCTACGGCTTCCTCGCGCAACGTTGTGCCGTTCTTGTGGGCGGTTTTCGCGACCTTGGTCGCGTTGTCATAGCCGATGGTCGGCGCCAGCGCCGTCACCAGCATGAGGGACCGCTGCATGAGGTCGCTGATCCGGTCCGTATTGGCCTCAATGCCTACGACACAGCGTTCGGTGAACGAATGGCACATGTCCGACAACAATTGCACCGACTGCAAAAACGCATAGGCCATCACAGGCTTGTAGACATTCAACTCGAAATGTCCCTGGCTGCCCGCGACGGTGATCGTGGTCTGGTTGCCCATCACCTGGGTGCAGACCATGGTCATGGCTTCACATTGGGTCGGGTTGACCTTGCCGGGCATGATCGACGATCCCGGTTCGTTTTCCGGCAGTGACAATTCACCGAGACCGGAACGCGGGCCGGATCCGAGGAACCGGATGTCGTTGGCGATTTTGAAGAGGGAAGCTGCGACCGTGTTGATGGCGCCGTGGCAATAGACCATCGCATCGTGCGCCGCGAGCGACTCGAATTTGTTCGGAGCCGTCTTGAACGGGAGGCCGGTGAAATTCGCCACCTCCTCGGCAAACTTTTCCGCAAAGCCGATTTTGGCGTTCAGGCCGGTGCCGACGGCGGTACCGCCCTGGGCCAGGAAATACAGGCCCTGGCTTGCTTCCTTGAGCCGCTCAAGACCCAGATCAAGTTGCGCGGCATAGCCGGAAAATTCCTGGCCGAGCGTCAGTGGCGTCGCGTCCTGGGTGTGGGTGCGGCCGATCTTGATGATGTCCTTGAAGCTTCCTGCCTTGTCGTTCAACGCATTGCGCAGGACCTGCAGGGCCGGCATCAATCGGTGATGCACCTCTTCGGCGCAGGCAATGTGCATGGCGGTGGGGAATGTGTCGTTCGAGGATTGGCCGCGATTGACATGATCGTTGGGATGGACAGGGGATTTGGAAGCGATCTCGCCGCCAAGCGCTTCGATGGCCAAATTGGAAATGACCTCATTGGCGTTCATGTTTGATTGTGTTCCCGACCCGGTTTGCCACACCGACAGGGGAAAATTGTCGTCAACCTTGTTTTCGGCAACCTTGAGCGCGGCGGCGGCGATTGCGTCGGCAAGGTCCGGCTCGATCGCGTCCAGGCTCTTGTTGGCCAGCGCGGCGGACCGCTTGACCACACCAAGCGCCCGGATCATGGAGGCGGGCATGGTCTCGTCGCCAATCGGAAAGTTCATCAGGGAACGCTGGGTCTGCGCGCCCCAATACTTGTCGGTGGGAACTTCAAGCGGGCCGAAGGAATCGGTTTCTGTGCGGGTTGAGGTCATGTACTGGCTCTGGGGTAAGAATTCCGTTGCAGCGATATAAGACCTACATTTGGCACGACACAAGCCCAATCCTTGTCGCAGAACCGTTTGACCGGCCTTGCAACAAACGAAACGACCTGCCGGTTCAAAGCTCTGCCCAATTTGGGGTGATCGTGGTTTCACGCGACCCGACGCAATCGTCAGAGTGCCATCATGCCCCTGTCGCCCGGTGCGCAATTCGTCATCGTTTGACCGGAACCGGAACGAGCGCGACAGGCGCCGGGCTCACGCCTGCGGTCAAGCGAGAAAAAGTCTTGAGGGAACTGGATAGGCAATAAATCCTGCGGTCAGGTCTTCTTGCGAAACGAGTCGAGTGAAACGACGTCGGCGCTTCCGTCATTTCCCGCATTCTCATCGGATTCGTCTGCCGCCTGTTTGTCGACGCTTCGCAGCGTCTTGTCACCGGTGAGGGGAACAGAGCCTTCGAAATCCGACGCCGCGGCGGGTAGTGCGGGTGTCGCTGAATCGGGCAATTCGTCGTTCTCGGCAACGGCCATCAACTGGCCTTTGGCTCCGGTTTCCTGTCCGTCGGCATCGTTGGCGGCCTTGCCCTCGTTGTCGACTTCAAACTGCAGGCCGAATTGTACCGACGGATCGAAGAAACCCTTGATCGCGGAAAACGGAATCAACAGCCGTTCCGGAATTCCCCCAAACGACAGGCCAACCTCGAATGTGTGTTCGGTAACGATAAGGTCCCAGAACTGGTGCTGAAGGACCACAGTCATTTCTTCGGGATATTGTTCGCGGATGCGCGACGAGATCCGAACCCCCGGCGCGGTGGTGTCGAACGCTATGTAGAAATGATGATCGCCGGGCAGGCCGGTTCGCACCACCTCGCCGATAACCTTGCGGACGACGCCGCGGAGCGCTTCCTGAACGAGGACATCATATCGTATGTGATCGTCTGACATGCGGTCTATTACGGCCTATAGTTACCCAGAGCAAGTGCAGGTTTACAACTGGAGCAGGGCGAAAAACAAGGCCCAAAATTAAGTGGAGGCTTCTGTTGCCAGGTGCCTCCGGAACCCCGCCTAGCCGGTGCTTCCGACTAGGGCTTTAGATGAAGCTGCAGCACTGCATTACGCAGCGAGGCGTGCCTCTGCATAGTTGTCATTTGCAACTACTAAGATGGTCCGATAACGGTGGAACCATACCGAGCAAAAGCACAGCCTTTACGCCCTCGTCGATCCTATTTCGCCCCCATCAAAACCCGCCGCGATGCATTTTCCGCAAACGGCTTCGTCGCCGAGAAGCGTTCAATGCGGCAGGTCATGGTGGAGGCGCCGGGTACCGCCCCCGGGTCCGATAGGTTTATTCCGCAGGCCTTTTATTGCCATAGCCGGAAACCGGCACCTGATATATAGGAGCTTTCGACCGGTATTGAAACCCCTTGCGCAGGTCATCGTGAGCCCGGCGCTCACCGTCAAAACCTTGCCTGACAATCCTGATTTCAGTGAAAAGCCGTGCATGGCGCGTGTTTTTAGGCCTATATCCGGATGGATGCCGACAGTTTTCAGTGTGTTGGGAAAACCATGACAAGACGATCCGATCTGCTCCTTTTGACCGGTTTTTGCTGTTTTTGGCTTTGCTTGCCCGGCGCGGCCGATGCGCAATACGTGAAACTGAAGGGATATTTCATTGCCGGCAAGGCGTGTGAGGCGACGCGCAAAAAAGGCCGGGACAATCCGGGAAATGTCCGACTGAAGGCAAACCGTGCCTATGAGTTGCGCGGGCGCAACGCAACGCCGGGAACCCACTATCAGATTGTCGTGCCGGGCGTGCCGGGAACCGATATCCGATGGGTTTCGATGGCTTGCGGCGTCTATGCCGCAAAAAGGGGAGCGGTGGAAACAGGGACCGGGAATACTGCGACCCGGCCTGATCCCCGGACCGGGCGGAAAGAGGGAACCAAAAAATCCGAACCGCGTCGTCAGGGTGCGGGAACGAGCGCTATGGTGCCCGGATTGAAGAAAAACAGTCTTGAACACGTGCTTGCGGCGAACTGGCAGCCCGGTTTTTGCAAGGTGCAGCCAAGGCGCCGGGAATGCCGGACGATGACGGCGCAACGGTTCGATGCAAGCCATTTTTCCCTGCATGGCCTGTGGCCGGACGATCTCGACGATCGCGCCATTTTTCCCTGCTATTGCAATACCGGAACCGCCCGTTCGTGCTCGTTGAAACTGAGACCGGTCAATCGGATTGAATTGTCGGATACGCTGCGGGCGCAATTGCGGACTGCGATGCCCGGCATGATGTCCGGCCTGCACCTTCATGAGTGGACGAAACACGGAACCTGTTATGAAGCCGATCGCACGGAAGGGGACCGGGGTTCGGATGCGGAGGAATATTTCGGCGAGATGCTCGGCCTCCTCGAACAGTTGAACCGATCCGCCGTTCGGGACCTGTTTGCGGGTAATGTCGGGCGAACGGTAACGGCCCGCCAGGTTGGCCGGGCCTTTGACGAAGCCTTCGGCGGAGGGGCCGGCGAGCGCGTGATTGTCCGGTGCAGCAAGGTTGACGGCCGGGACGTCATTACCGAATTGTGGATCAGTCTCGGCGCGGGCATCACGCCTGACACGAGTTTGGCCGATCTCCTGCGCGCGGCGCCGCCTGCCAGCGTTTCTTCTGGCGCACGACGATGCCGGTCCGGCCTTGTCGCCGGCGTCGACAATTGACACAATTCCGAATGCTGTCGAACCAGGCGGGAATTTGGTGGCTTTGCGCCGATGCGGAATCAGGTAGATTGCGGCTGGCGGCCATGTTGAATTTGATCCATCGGGCGGACCCGTGAAGACATATCAGACGCTTCTCAAGCACATACTGGACACAGGAATCGACAAAGGCGACAGAACCGGAACCGGAACCCGCTCCGTGTTCGGCTATCAGATGCGCTTTGACCTTGCCGACGGCTTTCCTTTGCTGACGACAAAAAAGCTGCATTTGAAATCGGTCATTCACGAGTTGCTCTGGTTTCTGCAGGGCGATACAAATATCGGCTATCTGAAGGAGAACGGGGTTCGCATCTGGGATGAGTGGGCCGATGAAAACGGCGATCTCGGGCCGGTCTACGGCGCCCAATGGCGATCTTGGCCGGCGCCGGATGGCACGACCATCGACCAGATCGAACGGGTCGCGCAGGAAATCGGGCGAAATCCGGACTCGCGACGTCTGATCGTCTCGGCGTGGAATCCGGCACTGGTCGACCAGATGGCACTGCCGCCGTGCCACACGATGTTTCAGTTCTATGTCGCCGACGGGCGCCTGTCATGCCAGCTCTATCAGCGCTCGGCCGATGTTTTCCTGGGCGTGCCCTTCAACATTGCCTCCTACGCGCTGCTGACGATGATGATGGCGCAAGTCAACAGTTTGCGACCGGGAGATTTTGTGCACACGCTTGGCGATGCCCATCTGTATTCCAACCACCTGGACCAGGCGCGGCTGCAACTGACCAGGAAGCCGAACCCTTTGCCGCGCATGCGAATCAATGCGGCCGTCGACGACATTTTCGGATTTGTGTACGAAGATTTTGCGCTTGAAGGCTACGAACCGCATCCGCATATCAAGGCGGAGGTCGCTGTTTGACCGGCAGGCGAACGCATGTCGCGTTTGATCTGCCTCAGATCAAACGAAACCGATTTGCGCAACAAAAGGTCTGCAGTGTGTTGTGTGAACCCGATTTCACGCGACACGCTGTCGTCCTTCGGGACGGACAATGGGGGCTCATATGACGTTGTTGATCAGGCCGGCGCGCCGCGGCGATGCCGGGCTCGTTCTGGAATTCATTCGTGCACTGGCGGATTACGAAAAACTCCTGCACGAGGTCGTGGCGACCGAGGAGGATCTTGTTCGCGATCTGTTTTGCGACAATCCGCGGGTCTTTTCCGAGATTGCGGAGTGGAACGGCGAACCGGCCGGATTTGTGCTCTGGTTCTATAATTATTCGACGTTTCGCGGCAGGCATGGCGTTTATCTGGAGGATCTCTATGTCGCTCCGGAATTTCGCGGCAAGGGAATCGGCAAGGCGTTGCTGCAGCACCTCGCCAGACTTTGCGTGGCACGCGATCTAGGACATTTCCAATGGTGGGTCCTGGACTGGAATGCGCCGTCCATTGCATTTTACGAATCGCTGGGCGCCGTTCCCCAGGACGAATGGACGGTGATGCGGGTTTCGGGCGATGCGTTGCGCCGTCTGGCCGAGGTTTCCTGAAATCCCGGTAATGCTGTACCGTCCGAACGCTGGCGGATCATGATAGGATAAGACGTGGTTTCGAACATCATCGTAGCGGCCGTTGCGCAGAACGGGGTCATCGGGAGCGATGGCGACATGCCGTGGCGGCTGCCCACAGATCTCAAACGCTTCAAGGCGGCGACCCTGGGAAAGCCGGTGATCATGGGCCGCAAGACGCTCGAAGCGATCGGCAAGCCGCTTCCCGGCAGGGAAAACATTATCGTGAGCCGCCAGGACGGGCTGTTAATCGAGGGCGTCCATGTGGTCGCCTCTCTCCAGGAAGCCCTGAATCACGCGCAGATTCGGGCGCCTGTTCTGGAAACCGATGAAATCATCATTGCCGGCGGCGGGGAAATTTACCGGCAATCCATGCCGCTGGCGGATATATTGCTGATCACAAGGGTCATGGCGAAGCCGCAGGGCGATGCCCATTTCCCCGAGATTGACGATGCGGTCTGGGAAATGACCAAAGACGAAGCAATCGAAACCGGCCCCAAGGACAGCGCCGATCTCCGTCGGGAGATCTACCGGCGCCGAACATCCGTATCGTGACCGGGCGAGGGGACTGCGCCGCGGGCTGCCTGCGACCCTATGAAACTTGCAGAATGCGCGAAAGTGACCCATTTGCGACGTCAAAGTTTGGAATGGATCATCACGTCCGTTGAAAGCGGCGCAAGTGTTGCCTATAACGCGGCAAGACACATTGCGGGATATTCTCCGGCTGACCGTTGTGCGGCACCGATCGTGCCACGGTTGCCATCATTATTGAAGGGTCACTAAATGCCTTGGAACAATCAGAACGGCGGCTCACGGGGCAATGGCAATGGCCCCTGGGGACCGAGCGGCGGCGGAGGAGGCGGACCGTGGGGCGGTCCTCCACGCGGCGGCGGTGGCGGCGGCAACACACCGCCGGACCTTGAGGAACTGCTGCGCAAGAGCAAGCAGGGGCTGAAGAACGTTCTGCCCGGCGGCGGCGGACGCGGACCGGCATCCGGCGCCAATCGCGCGATCATCGCAGTCGCCCTTGTCGCGGCAGTGCTGTTTGCCGGCTATTATTTCTTCACGTTCCGGGTGCAACCGGACGAACAGGGTGTCGTGTTGCGTTTCGGCAAATCCCACCGTCTCGCGCTTTCGGGTCTGAACTTCAGGCTGCCTCCGCCGTTCGAAACGGTCTACCTGCCGAAAGTCACGCGGGTCAATCGGATCACTGTCGGCTATCGCTCAAACGACGATGGCCGTGCGCGCACACAGGATGTGCCTGAGGAAAGCCTGATGCTGACCGGCGACGAAAACATCGTCGACATCGATTTCACGGTTCTCTGGCGCATCAGCAACGCCTCGGATTATCTGTTCAATATCCAGAATCCGGAAGGAACCGTTAAGGATGTCGCCGAAAGCGCGATGCGTGAGGTTGTCGGCCGTTCGGATATTCAGCCGATTCTGACCCAGGCGCGTCAGGTGACGGAAAACGACGTCCAGGAACTGATGCAGGCCACGCTTGATTCCTACAATTCGGGCATTCTTATATCGCAAGTACAGATGCAACAGGTCGATCCGCCCAGCCAGGTGATTGACGCGTTCCGCGATGTTCAGGCGGCAAAGGCCGACCAGGAGCGGAAGCAGAACGAGGCCGAGGCCTATGCCAACAAGGTCGTTCCGGAGGCACGCGGTCAGGCCGCCAAGATTCTGGAAAGCGCCAACGCCTATCGCGAACAGACGGTTCAGGAAGCCCGCGGACAGGCCGACCGCTTCACGAAAATCTACAATGAATACAAGCTGGCGCCGGAAGTAACCCGGCAGCGTATGTTCCTGGAAACCATGGAGCGCGTGTTCGGCGGAACCGACAAAATCATTATCGACCAATCGTCGGGAAGCGGAGTGGTTCCCTATCTCCCGCTTGATCAATTGAACCGCCGTTCGGGAGCAGCACAATGAAAGCACTATTCGGTGGCTTCGGCCTCGC
>Ga0207422_1004059_pt1 | contig 12876 bp, 7 predicted proteins | sample MarCyaLeptolynsp_FD_187757 | JGI IMG/M metagenome (GOLD analysis project Ga0207422, IMG submission 187757) | Marine cyanobacterial communities from Panama - species 1 Leptolyngbya sp. (SPAdes) | ecosystem: Environmental > Aquatic > Marine > Unclassified | place: Panama: Panama City | collected...
CAAGACATAGGCCATGCGGACCTCATCATTTCCTCTGCCGGGACTAGAATAAAAACCGGAACCAGGGGCCATCATAACGGTAGCGCCCTCGTGGCTGAATTCTTCCAGCATCCACTGACAAAATCTCTCAGAGTCATCAATGGGCAAACGAACCATCGCATAAAAGGCACCATTTACCTCAGGAACGAATACACCCTCAATTTTGCGAAGGTGTTCCAAAAGGGTATTTCTTCTGGCTACGTATTCTACTACCACCTCTTCGTAAAAACTGGCAGGCAGATCGTACATGGCTGCAGCTCCAATTTGTCCTAAAGCGGGAGAACAAAGACGGGCCTGGCAGAATTTCAAGGCAGCATCTCTGAAGCTTTTATTCCTGGAAACGATGCATCCGATACGAGCACCACATGCTGAAAATCGTTTGGAAACAGAATCCGTAACGATGGCATTTTCCTCTAAGCCGGGCAGCCCTAGAATAGAGTGATGCCTAAGGTTGTCATACGCAAATTCACGATAGACCTCATCGGCGATCAGGTAGAGATTATGTTTTTTGACGATTTCACCCAGTTTCTCAAGAGATTCTTTGGGGTACATCACACCCGTAGGATTACCGGGATTGCAGATGAGTATGCCTTTGGTTCTTTCGGTAATAAGGGCTTCGAAGGCTTCCATGGGAGGAAGGGCGAAGTTGTTCTCGATATCGGTTTGAATTGGAACAATGTTGATGTCCGAGAATACTGAGAAGCCGTTGTAATTGGCGTAGAATGGTTCGGGAACAATGAGTTCGTCGCCGGGATTGAAGCAGGTGCTGAATACAAAACTCAGGGCTTCTGAAGCTCCTGTGGTAACCAAAACCTGTTGCTCATTCACCGGATATCCCAAACGGCTATAATAGGACGCAATCTTTTCCCTAAGCGGCAATATACCTTCCGAATGCGTATAGGCCAGCACTTCTGGATTGGCTTGCTCTATGGCTTCGAAAAATGAGCGCGGAGTTTTTATGTCTGGCTGACCAATATTTAAGTGGTAGACGTGTGTACCTCTGCTTTTTGCTGCATCGGCATATGGGACAAGCTTCCTGATAGGAGAAGCGGGAATTTCTTTGGCTCGGGTGGAAAGTTGGGGCATTTTATTCAAATATTTTTGATCCGAATTTTGCCGCCAAAGGTACGAAAACCCCCTCTGTTAAAAAGCGATTGGATAGATTTTTTTAGCCCATCACAGGCATGATCACTTAACTACCTTTTCGAAAGTCTCCAGGATACGGTCTAAATCTGAGATTTTGGAATGGCTATGTACTTTTCCAAATGGCAAAGTTTTCACAGATACTCCTTCCTTGCAATTGCTAAGACAAGCAGATTGTTTGGCAATAACTTCCTTATCCAGTCCCCGCTTTTTCAGCTCTGATTGAATTTCAGCAAGTAATTCGTCTCCTCCTTTATCACTGCAACAACCACCCCCACAAATTTTTGCTTTGTGGCTGGTGCATACGAGAATATAATTTTTCACTAAGTCTCTTTTATATATATGAAATTCAATATATAAACTTTCATCCAATAATTTTGTTTTATATTTAAGATGAAAAATTATAATTGTTGTAATTTTTCTTTCACTCTATCAGAAGAATGAAGAAATACCTCTCCCTCATAAAGTTCGCACATACCATTTTTGCCCTCCCATTTGCCCTTTTGGGCCTTTTTTTAGGTTTCCAGTTTATGCAGGCAAATGAAATGGAGCCTGATAAACCTTATTGGCAATCCCTTTTACTGGTGGTATTATGTATGATCTTTGCTAGAAGTGCTGCTATGGCCTTCAATCGTTATTCAGACAGAGACATAGATGCCAAGAATGATCGTACCCAAACCCGTGAGATACCGGCAGGCATAATAACCCCTCAAAACGCACTTTTGTTTGTGGTTTTAAATTCAATTTTTTTCGTCATCACTACCTGGTTCATCAACCCACTCTGTTTTTACCTCTCACCAGTGGCTTTGATGGTGATTTTGGGATATTCGATGACCAAAAGATTTACGGCACTTTGCCATATGATATTAGGATTGGGCTTAGCACTGGCGCCTGTAGGAGCATTTTTAGCAGTAACTGCACAGTTTCAATGGGAGCCTATCATTTTGGGAATTGCTGTGCTGACCTGGGTGAGTGGTTTTGATATTATTTATGCCCTGCAAGACGAAGAATTTGATCGCCAAAACGAACTCAACAGTATTCCTGCCTGGTTAGGGAAAAATAAAGCACTTCTGGTGAGTACCTTCCTACATTTTTTTTGCGCTTCTATGATCATTCTTTTTGGTATTTTAACCAGTGCAGGATGGTTGTTCTGGATAGGTGCATTAGCCTTCCTTTTTCTCCTGGGCTACCAACATCATTTGGTCAAACCCAATGATCTTTCCAAAGTTGATTTGGCTTTCTTTACGACCAATGGGATTGCCTCTGTCATCTTTGCGAGTTTTGCGATAGGGGAGTTGCTGATACGCTGATAAGCGTCGCAGATTTTACCTTTTTTGGAGAAATAAGAATATTTTTCAGTCTGGATTGAGATTTGCTTCAAAATCTTGCGTATACCTAAAATATATGCGCAATTGGCTTTTTTCTTTTGCGTGATTAAGTGTATTTTGGAAACAGATAATAAATTATATTCTGGTTGTATTATCCAGATTAAGCAATAAATTCTTTTGATCCTATGTTCGGGTATGTGAGTCGCCTTTTGTGTTGTTTGATCTTCTTTAGCGTTTTTATTTCTGCGGGGGGAAATCCTGATGCTGATTCAGGAGCCGAAGATTGGGTGGAAACCACCCTGGAAGATATGACGCTGGAAGAGAAGATTGGGCAACTGTTTATGGTTACCACTTATTCCAATCAGGAGGAGAAGGATTACAAGTACATAGAGTCCCTGATCATGCGCCACAAGATTGGTGGTTTGATCTTTATGCAGGGAAATCCCGACAAGCAAGTCGAACTCATCAATCGCTACCAATCTCTTTCGGACATTCCTCTCATGATTTCGATGGATGCAGAATGGGGCCTTTCCATGCGCCTCAAGCAAACCCGAGCCTATCCCCGCAACATGACCCTGGGAGCCATCAAAAATGATTCTTTACTCTACATGATGGGGAAACAGATGGCCAAGGAAATGCGCAGGGTAGGGGTGCATGTAAATTTTGCGCCAGTTGTTGATGTAAATAATAATGCCAATAATCCGGTTATTAATTTTCGGTCTTTTGGAGAAAATCGCTATCGGGTAGCCAGAAAAGGGATCATGATTTCTAATGGCATGCAGGACGAGGGAGTAATCGCCTGTGCAAAGCATTTTCCCGGACATGGGGATACGGAAACGGATTCTCATTACGATCTACCCGTCATCAACCATAGCCTCCAAAGACTGGATTCTATAGAACTCTATCCTTTTAGTAAATTGATCCATTCAGGTGTGAAATCCGTCATGGTTTCGCATTTATATATTCCCAGCCTCGATACCACAAAAAATGTAGGAGCCTCCCTTTCGCCCAAAATCATCAATGGACTCCTGAGAGAGAAAATGGGTTATGATGGCCTGATCTTTACGGATGCCCTGAATATGAAAGGAGTTACCAAATACTATCCTACAGGAGAGGTGTCGCTAAAAGCCCTGATGGCAGGAAATGATTTTTTGCTTTCTCCCGTAGATGTTCCCAAAGCGATAAGAACGATAGGAATTGCTGTAAGTAGTGGAAAGATCACCGAAGCTGAATTGGATGAACATGTTGCTCGCATCCTGAAAGCCAAAAAAGAGCTGGGATTGACACGAGCAAAACCTATTTCCAGAAAAAATCTGATCGAGGACCTCAATTCTGCCGAAGCAAAAATCCTCAGGAAAAAATTATACGAAGCAGCCATTACCATCGCCAGAAATGAAGGCGGTGTCCTTCCTTTGCAAAGACTGGAAGGGAAAAAGATCGCTTATGTCCAGATTGGAGGAAAGCGTGGGAACTCTTTTGACACTGGTCTGAAAAAATATGCAGAGATCAGTCCTTATTATATCTCTTCAGCTGCCAATTCTTCGGAGCGCCAGAAACTCATGAATGTATTGGAAGAATTCAATACGGTTATTGTAGGCGTGCGAAATATGAATCAGCGTGCTTCCCGCAACTTTGGGGTCAGCCGGGGAGCAAAGGATTTGGTCAGGGAAATCGCAAACTCAGGGAAGACCAGTGTAGTTGCGGTATTTGGAAATCCCTATTCCCTCAAGAATTTCGGAAGTGAAAATGCTACCGTGGTTGCCTATGAAGAAACCAGTGAAACAGGTCAGGCAGCAGCAGCAGCTATATTCGGAGGAATCAAGGTAAGCGGAAGATTGCCAGTAACTGCTTCAAATCGTTTTACGGAAGGCCAGGGATTTGAAATTAAGAATCCTACGCGTTTCGGATTCTCAAGCCCGGAGGAGCAGGGAATGGATAGCAGGTATTTCCCTAAAATTGACTCCATCGCTCAGCATTATATAAAGAGAGGCGCTATGCCGGGTTGTGCAATTTTGGTTATGCGGGGTTCGGATGTGGTTTACGAAAAGGCTTTTGGGAGAATGGAATATGCAAGTCGGTCTGTGGCTATCGATCCTTATATGCATACCTATGACCTGGCTTCTGTTACAAAAATCGCAGCAACTACCTTGAGTATCATGAAATTGGTAGAGCAAGGGAAGTTGAACCTGGATAAGCCTATAGTTCAGTATTTGCCGGATTTGAAGGGATCAAATAAAGAGAAACTTACGATTCGCAGGCTGTTACAACACAATGCCGGACTTCCGAGTTGGGCTCCTCTATATAAAGAGACTTTCTCCAATCCCGCTAAAAAGACCCTGGATAGAAAATTTTATACCTCTGTGCCTCCCCGATCAGGAGGTAGCCAGATATCGACGCGCCTTTATGCAACTGATTTCCTTTCTCCCTGGCTATGGAAAAAGCTGGAGGATTTGGAAGTGAGAAATACGCGATCGGTTCGATACAGCGATATTGGGTTGATCTACCTGGCAAAGATTGTAGAAAGTGTAAGTGGCAAAAGCCTGGATCAGTTTGCTGCAGAAGAGTTTTACGAGCCTTTGGGGATGAATAAAACCCTTTTCAATCCCGGTAGTCAGAACAAAGGTTCTTATTGCCCACCAACGGAAATCGACAATTATTTCAGGAATTCACTCATTAAAGGTCATGTACATGATCCTACTGCGGCCATGATGGGGGGAGTTGCGGGTCATGCAGGGCTTTTTTCCAATGTTTATGATATGGCAAAGCTGATGTTGATGGTGAAGAATGGAGGCGTTTATGGAGGGCAGCAGTTTTTGAGGAAAGGCACCATTTCAGAGTTTACCAAAAAGCAATTGGATTACAGTCGCAAGGGCTTGGGTTGGGACAAACCTGAAATGCGCCCTAATCGAACCAATCCTGTTTCAGAAAATACTTCAGAAAGATCTTTTGGGCATACCGGCTTTACAGGTACGAGTGTATGGGTAGATCCTAGCTACGACCTTGTTTTTGTCTTTTTATCCAACCGCACCTATCCGTACGCCCATCAACGCAAACTCCTGATGCGTGATAATGTACGCGTAATTATCATGGACCAGATTTATGAGTCCATTTTCGCCTACAAAGCAGAAAAAGGAAGCCGACCCCTATTTTTCATGGGACCGGCAAATCTCAACTAATTTTTTACGTATTGCTTATCTGCTACGCGCTCTCATGAAAATGGAGAGGTAGTAGATTAAGTAGGCTAATTGTGTCAGCGCTGCCACCACATAGGTCATTGCTGCCCATCTAAGTCCCTGTACGGCCTTCTCATGTTCCTCTCCCTGTGTCAATCCCGTATCCTCTAACCAGGCCAGAGCTCTTTTGCTGGCATCAAATTCAACGGGCAGGGTAATCAGGCTAAATAGGGTAGAGGCAGCAAAGAGCATTAAGCCCACAGTTGCCACAAGACCGCCAATCTGCATGGCTCCCTGCATCATCCCGATTCCAATAGCAATGGCCAAAGGGCCAAATCGAGAGGAGATGCTTACTACAGGAACAATCGCAGAGCGAAATTTGAGGAAGCTGTAAGAAGTAGCATGTTGTACAGCATGTCCTACTTCATGAGCAGCTACTGCAGCCGCTGTAACATTTCTTTCGTCATAAACGGCCTGGCTAAGATTGACCGTCTTGTTCCCAGGATTGTAATGATCCGTCAACATGCCTCTCGTAGAAATCACCTGTACATCGTGAATCCCATTATCTCGCAGCATTCGTTCTGCGATTTCCTTACCAGAAAGTCCGGATCGAGTCTGTACACGGGAAATCTTTTTCATGACGGATTGGAATCTTTGCCTCACCAACCAGCTGATAAGGGTAACAACTCCTCCTATAAGTATGAATGAATTCATTGGCTAAGTTTTTTCTTTATGATCTTAATCAATTTACAAAGTCACCTTCTTTATGCCATAAATACAGAGGATTAATCTGGGTTTAAGAATTCGGAAAGGAGCTTATTAGAAATATTGAAAATTTGAAGCGCTTGAATTTTGTATGTCATGTATAGATATTTCTATATTTGTATTTATTCGCCTGCTTTCCTTTCAAATTTTCATTTTTTGGCCAGATTTTGGGGTAAATAAGAAATATTTAAGTTTTTCATAAAAAAATTGAAGAACTTCTTAATAAACATTAATGCTATTTTTGTTTAATATTTAGTTATAATTATTCAATTAATATTAAACAAAAACATATCTATGTTTAATATTTTGGATTTTTGAATGAAATGAGGGATTTAGGATTATTTTGCTAAATTAGACCACGAATATTTGATACTACTTAACCCAGCTACTTCAGGTATGGCTCGAAATATCTTTGGATCCACCAAAGTTGCCTCCCAAGGCAACCTGTACCACTACTACCTCCCTAAAGGAATTGTTAATCTCCAGATTTCGCATACGCCTACAGGCTTCTCTGTAGAATTGGCGAGTCCGTCGGTTGACTTGCTGCCCGATCCCGATCACAACTACTTTCTCCGCTACACCCCCAATGCATTTACAAATGATCAAATCCAGGTGAGCTTTAGCCCACAAGGTTTTCTCAAGCATGTAAAAACCAGCATTGAAGATCAGCGAGGAGAGTTTATCTCAAAAGTTACGGATTTGGCAAGCTCTATTGCTCAGGTAGCAGTAGCTCCGGTGAGTACCCGCTCAACAGATACCATTATCATTCATAATGGTCCACTTGATCCTTTCAATGAAGCCGAAGTAAAGCAGTTGGAGGCAAAAATGAAGGAGGTGGACAAAAGTGCTACCTTCGAAATCAAAGAATTGGGAAATGCTGAGGCTGGACCGCAGGATGGAGGACAAAGCAAAGAAGGAGGACTGGGGATCTACTATCGTCCATTGAGTACCTTTAGCATGATGTTGAATGGGAGCAAAGGAAACAGTCGAACTTTGCTAAGACTTCCCCACCCGCATCGAATCCATTTCATTGAGATACCGATTGCCTCCTGGGTAAAAACGGATTTTGAAATCCAATTCGAAGAAGGAGGATATCCCTCAAATATTCATATATCTAAACCGAGTACAGCCCTGGCTATGATCCAGGTTCCCATAAATATCGTGGCAGCTATCCTTCGTTTGCCAGGAGAACTCTTCAAATTTAGAATAGACCTGAATTCTGCAAAGCAAAACGCCCTCATTCGTGAGCAGGAGCTTCGCGAACAAATGGTCGAACTTGAAAAAAGGCAAGATCAGTTTGCCGCTGCTCAAAGGGTTGAGGCAGGGACAGCTAGTAGAGGACTATTTGATTGGGTATTTAGAAAGAAGGAAAGTGCGCCAGCTCCAGCTTCGGGATCTGCACCCTCAGGCAATGTGAGCTTGCCTCCGGATCTGGATGATCAATTGAAGAAAATGAAACAGGATATAGATGTTATCCGCCGCAGGGTGAATAGCATGGATAAATAGCCAATTATTGGCTAGTTCTTTAACAAAAAAATCCTTCCCGAAATAGGAAGGATCTCTTTGAGAAATGCTGTAGGGGAAGGATTCGAACCTTCACGAGGAGGTTAGTCTGCCGAAACAGATTTATTCCAAGTCCCCACCCCCGAGACAAGAGGGCATGGCTGCCAATTTCATCACCCTACAGTATGTGATTTTTAGCAAAATCTGGAAAAGAACTGTCTTTTATTCCTTTGCTTAATGGTACACTACAAAGGTAAAAGGCCTAAAAGAAAAATCAAAATTTTTTAACAAAAACTTACTATTTTTGTAAATATTTTAATTTTTGATCCAAATTTTTAACAAAACATTAAAATCAGTAGATAAAAATGCCCGCGAATTTAGAAATTGATAAACTTGACTTGCAGATTTTATCCATTTTGATGCAAAATGCGCAGACGCCTTATACAGAAATTGCAAATCGCCTCGCAGTTTCGGGTGGAACCGTGCATGTACGCATGAAGAAATTGCTAAAGGAGGGCATCGTAAAAGGTTCGCACCTTGAAATAGATGCCAGTAAACTGGGCTATGATATTTGTGCGTTTGTGGGGATGTTTCTGGAAAAGGGTTCTTTATACAACCGCATTGTAAAACAACTCCAGGAAATTCCGGAAATAACCGAGATCCATTATACCACAGGGCGCTATGGGATTTTCCTGAAAATCGTTAGCCAGAATACCCGGGAACTCCGAAGTATTCTTAATGACAAAGTACAACCGATTGAAGGGATCCAGCGTACGGAGACCTTTATCTCCCTGGAAGAAAGTATGAAGCGGCCTATTAAGATCTTTAGAGAGGACGAAGCTTAATCCTTTCTTTTTCCCTGATCTTCCGTAATTTTGCCCCTTCGTTAAAGCGCTCCTATATAAGGAGGGCTAATCATTGATCTTCCTTTTATAGATATCATGCGCATAGATATTATTTCTTGTGTTCCTCAATTGTTGACGAGTCCTTTGTCGCACAGTATTTTGCAGCGGGCCCAGGATAAGGAATTACTGGAAGTGCATGTACATGATTTGCGGGACTACTCGGAAAATAAGCATAGGCAGGTAGACGACTATCCCTTTGGAGGGGGTGCAGGTATGGTATTGAAAGTCGAGCCAGTCGCCAATTGCATCAGGGCCTTGCAGAAAGAACGTAGCTATGACGAAGTGATATTTCTGACTCCTGATGGCGAGACCTTTAAGCAGACACATGATTCGCAATATCCAAGCAGTAAAATTTGTGTCTTCAACCCACTAAACCGATAGCAATTTGAGTAGCACAAAGCAGCCGAAACGGATTTCCTTCTCCCAGATAAACAAGGTGATCGACTATCCGGATTTTCTTGAAGTACAACTCCGTTCATTTCAAGAATTTTTGCAAGTTGATACCCCACCAGACAAAAGAAGAGAAGAAGGACTGTTCAAGGTATTTAAAGAAAATTTCCCGATTACCGATGCACGGGAAAACTTTGTTCTTGAGTTTCTGGACTATTACATCGACCCCCCGCGTTATTCTCTATCAGAATGTAAAGCGAGAGGTCTTACGCATTCCGTAGCTCTCAAAGCAAAGCTCTTTCTCTACTGTACAGACCCGGAGAATGAAGATTTTGAACCAGTTACCCAGGAGGTTTACTTAGGTAATATCCCCTACATGACTGGAAAAGGAACCTTCATCATCAATGGGGCTGAAAGAGTAGTTGTAAGTCAGCTGCATCGTTCCCCCGGTGTGTTCTTTGGCCAGTCATTCCATGCAAATGGTACAAAGTTGTACTCTGCCCGTATCATTCCTTTTAAAGGATCATGGGTAGAATTCTCAACTGATGTAAACAATGTAATGTACGCATACATCGACCGTAAGAAGAAATTCCCGGTCACTACTTTGATGCGTGCAATCGGATATAGCTCCGATAAAGACATCCTTGAAATCTTCGGCCTCGCAGAAGAGGTTAAGATCAACAAGGCCAGTGTAAAGAAAAGTATCGGAAGAAAGTTGGCCGCCAGGATCCTGAGAACCTGGACGGAAGACTTTGTAGACGAAGATACAGGTGAAGTAGTATCTATTACCAGAAATGAGGTTCTCTTCGAAAGGGATCATGTGATCGCCAAAGAAGATATGGAAGACATCCTCGATTCTGGTGTTCCTACTATGATCCTGGTTGCAAGTGATGCCAGTGCCGCTGAGTACTCCATCATTTACAACACCTTACAGAAAGATAATTCCAACTCCATGTCGGAAGCGGTTGATCTCATCTACCGTCAGCTGAGAAATGCTGAGCCGCCAGATGAAGAAACTGCACGTGGAGTTATTGATAAATTGTTCTTTAGCGATAAGCGTTATGACCTCGGAGAAGTGGGTCGCTATCGTTTGAACAAAAAATTGCACGGAGTATTTGAAGAAGACAGTCAGGTACTGACCAAGCAGGACATCATCAAAATCGTTGAGTTCCTGGTTGAGCTTCAAAACAGTAAAATGAACGTGGACGACATTGACCACTTGAGCAATCGTCGTATCCGTACTGTTGGGGAGCAATTGTACTCTCAGTTTAGTGTAGGTCTCGCTCGTATGGCGCGTACCATTCGTGAAAGAATGAACATTCGCGACAATGAGATCTTTACTCCTGCAGACCTGATCAATGCACGGACACTTTCCAGTGTGATCAACTCCTTCTTTGGAACCAACCAGTTGAGCCAGTTCCTGGATCAAACCAACCCGCTCTCTGAGCTTACCCACAAAAGAAGGGTGTCAGCTTTGGGACCAGGGGGTCTTTCTCGTGAAAGAGCTGGTTTCGAGGTAAGGGACGTTCACTATACTCACTACGGACGTCTTTGTCCGATTGAGACTCCGGAAGGTCCAAACATTGGATTGATTTCTTCTCTATGTACTTATGCCAAAATCAACGATATGGGATTCATCGAAACCCCATACAGAAAAGTTGAGGACGGAGTAGTATCTCCAAATGCTACGTATCTGAGTGCAGAAGAGGAAGACCAGATCATTATTGCACAGTCAAACGCGCCAATTACCGACGATGGGAAATTCATGAATCCCAAAGTTAAAGCCCGTAAAATGGGCGACTTCCCGGTAGTTGAGCCGAATGACGTAGCCTATATGGACGTTGCACCCAACCAAATCGTGAGTGTGGCTGCATCGCTGATTCCATTCCTGGAAAATGACGATGCAAACCGTGCCTTGATGGGATCAAACATGCAACGTCAGGCAGTACCTCTCCTCAAGCCTGAAGCGCCTATCGTTGGTACAGGTATCGAGGAAAAAGTTGCCCTCGACTCTCGTTCTATGATGAAGGCCGAAGGTAAAGGGGTAGTAGAATACGTAGACGGAAGCAAAATTGTCATCAACTATGAGCGTTCTGCCATAGATGATCTCGTTAGTTTCCAGTCTAATGTAGTTACCTACATGCTGCCTAAATTCTCCAGAACTAACCAAAACACCTGTATCAACCTCCGTCCGGTGGTGAAAGCAGGGGATAAGGTTGAAGCTGGTGATGTAGTAGCCGACGGATACGCAACAGAAGACGGCGAATTGGCACTTGGAAAGAACCTGCTGGTAGCATTCATGCCTTGGCAGGGATACAACTTTGAGGATGCCATCGTAATCTCTGAGCGTGTAGTTGCAGAGGACGTTTATACTTCTCTTCACATCGAGGAGTTTGAACTTCAGGTTAGGGATACAAAACGTGGGGAAGAAGAACTGACCCGTGAAATTCCTAACGTAAGTGAAGATGCGATCAAACATTTGGATGAAAATGGATTGATCCGTGTGGGAGCTGAAGTTAATCCTGGCGACATTCTGATTGGTAAGATTACGCCTAAAGGTGAGTCTGATCCTACTCCGGAAGAAAAACTGCTTCGCGCAATCTTTGGTGATAAAGCAGGAGACGTAAAAGATGCTTCTCTTCGTGTACCACCTTCTATTGCTGGGGTAGTAATTGATAAAAAGCTTTTCTCCAAAGAAAAGAAAGAAAGCAAAGCGAAAGCTCGTGATAAGAAGCTCCTTCAAGGATTGGAAGAGCGCTACAACAACGAGCTCATGGAGTTGAACAACACCATGGTTTCCAAGCTTCTCGGACTTCTGGGAGATCATAAATCAAAAGGAGTTAAAAACAAGTTCAATGAAGAAGTGATTCCTAGTGGAAAGAAATTCACTGAGAAAGGACTTTCTTCACTCATCTTCCTGGATATCGTCCCAACCGGATGGACCGCTGATGAGGACCTTAACAAGAATATCGAGCAACTTTTTAGAAATCATAAGCGTCGTTATGACCTGATTGAAGGTAGCTTCAGAAGAGAAGAATATCAGATCCGTGTTGGAGATGAGCTTCCTTCCGGTATTCTAAAACTCGCCAAGGTTTATGTTGCTAAAAAGCGTAAACTGAAAGTAGGTGATAAAATGGCTGGACGCCACGGTAACAAAGGGGTTGTATCCCGCATCGTTCCTGTGGAAGATATGCCATTCTTGCCAGATGGAACTCCGGTTGATATCGTACTCAACCCACTGGGTGTACCTTCCCGTATGAACCTCGGACAGGTATACGAAACCATTTTGGGATGGGCCGGTAAAAAACTAGGCGTAAAATTTGCTACACCTATCTTTGATGGTGCGAGTGTCGATGACGTTAACAAGTATATCAAGAAGGCAAAATTACCTGATTACGGGGTTGCTCAGCTGATCAATGGTCAGACTGGAGAGAACTTCAGTGAGAAAACTACCGTGGGTATTATCTACATGCTGAAACTGATTCACCTGGTTGACGACAAGATGCACTCCCGTTCCATCGGGCCATACTCGCTCATTACGCAGCAACCTCTGGGTGGTAAAGCTCAGTTTGGTGGACAGCGTTTTGGTGAGATGGAAGTGTGGGCCCTTGAGGCCTTCGGTGCAGCTCA
>Ga0207422_1004062_pt1 | contig 12848 bp, 9 predicted proteins | sample MarCyaLeptolynsp_FD_187757 | JGI IMG/M metagenome (GOLD analysis project Ga0207422, IMG submission 187757) | Marine cyanobacterial communities from Panama - species 1 Leptolyngbya sp. (SPAdes) | ecosystem: Environmental > Aquatic > Marine > Unclassified | place: Panama: Panama City | collected...
AAGAGCAGCCGACCACGAGCATGCCCAGCTTCATCAACAATGGCGGGCTGGACGAAGTGCTCCAACAGCTGATCGATCGTTATGCGATTGGTGGATATGCAAAAAAATATGGCCTGCGCGCGGGCAACAATCTGGTCAACAGCGAAATCCTGCAGATCGGCGCGTTTCGCGGCGTCAGCGGTGAATTTGAGCAAGCGACCTACGAAGCCGCTTTGCGCAATCAAGGCCTGACCGACGCCACATTGCGTCGCGATCTGGGTGACGGATTGCTGGCTCAACAATTGCTGGTCCCCGCGCTGGCTGCTCCGCAAGTGCCGGATGCATTGGTGAAGAGGTATGCTGCGTTCAGCACTGAGCGTCGCCAAGGCTCTATCGCGCTGATCCCAAGTTCATCCTTCACGCCTGATGGCGATCCGAGCGCGGAGCAATTGCAGCAATTCTATGACGACCACCGCCCACGTTACATTTTGCCCGAGCGGCGGACTCTGCGTTTCACGACCTTCGGCATGGACAATGTTTCGGACCGCGTGACGCCAACCGATGCAGAGATCGCAGCACGATATGAGCGTGATGCCTTGTCCTATGAGGAGCAGGAAACCCGCGTCATCAGCTCGCTGTTTGTCCCAACTGAAGATGCTGCCCGGGCGCTGAGCGCACGCGTCGCTTCTGGCGTAACGCTTGAACAGGCCGCAACTGACGCTGGCTTCTCGGTGGTCCAGAGCGAGCCTCGCAGCCGGGATGAATTCGCAGCCACGGCCAGTGAAGCCGTTGCCGATGCCGTGTTTGCGGCTGAGCGTGGATCGATTGCTGAGCCGGCGCGCAGTTCGCTTGGCTGGTATGTCGCTCGCATTGACTCGATCAACCGCACTCCAGCGCGATCGCTCAACGATGTGCGCAGCGAAATCTCGCAGCAATTGTCGACCGAATTGCGCGCTGCCGCCCTTGCGGATTTGAGCACGCGGATCGAGGATCGCATCAATGATCGCGTTTCGCTGACGGAGATCAGCGAAGAATTTGATCTGCAGGTCGACACCACCCCGGCCTTGCTTGCCAATGGTCGCCTGTTTGACAATCCAGCCGCTGGCATTGCGGATGAACTGCAGCCAACCCTCGAAACTGCTTTCCAGATGGATGAGAGCGAGCCCGAATTGGCCGAACTGATCCGCGGCGAGCGCTTTATCGTCTTTGAGGTCGAGGAGATCACCGAATCCGCAGCTGCCCCACTCGATACGATTGAAGAGCAGGTCACGGCGGAGTGGCGCCGTGCAGAAGGTGACAAGCTGGCCAAAGAGGCGGCGGATCGCGTGCTGGGCAAGCTGTCGAGCGGTGAATCGGAATTGCTCGCCGCGTTGAATGCGGAAGAGGCGCGGCTCCCCGCGCCGCAGCGCATCAACATGACCTTGGCAGAGCTGACACCGCAGCAGGGGCAGCGTATTCCAACGCCGCTCGTCTTGCTCTTCAGCATGGCCGAGAACACAGTCAAACGGCTTGAAGCCCGCGACGATCTGGGCTGGTACATCGTCGAGCTTGATGACATTTCGGTCACTCCGCTTGAAGATGGCGATCCGGCCTTGCTTCAGGCCGAGGCAGCCATCGCGCGTTCGATCTCGAGCGAATATGCCGCTCAAGTAACCACCGCTATGCGCGAAGAGCTGGGTGTTGATCGCAACGACACCGCCATCGATGCTGTCCGACGCCAGCTAACAGGCGAAAATTGATCGTTCGTATCGGTGTCGGGTTTCGCGTCTCTACAAAATGCCGAAGTTGCGCAGGCTGAGCTAGATCGGGGCAATCCAAGCCTGGTTTGGCGGCGCGTCATCGCGGATTGCGATACGCCCGTTGGCGCAGCTCAGCGCCTGATCGAGCCTGGCCGTGGAGATTTCCTGCTGGAATCGGTCGAAGGCGGAGAGATCCGCGGTCGCTACAGTCTGGTCGGCCTTGATCCAGACCTTGTCTTCCGCGGCTCGGGCCGAAAGGCGGAGATCAACCGGCAATGGCAAACCGATCGTTCTGTCTTTGAGGCTTGCGAGGGAGATGCACTGAGCGAGCTGCGACAGCTGGCGCATACCTGTCGCATTGACGTGCCCGAAGGCCTGCCGCCTGCCCTAGCCTGTCTCGTTGGCTATTTTGGCTATGAGACAATCGGCCTGGTCGAGACGCTGCCGCGCGCCAATCCGAGCGAGCTCAACCTGCCAGACTTGTTGTTCGTGAGGCCAACGCTGATCCTGGTGTTTGACGGGCTGACCGATGAACTGTTCGTTGTGGCTCCGATCTGGACCGCGAAGGACTCAGCGAACGCAATCGAACGCGCGGGCGACAAGATCGACGAGATCTTGCGCGAATTGCAGGCGACCAAGCCGGCAGGTCCGGCTTCAGCCAATCTGCAAGAGCCCGATCTCGCGCCGGTTATGGACGGCGACGAATACAAGTCGCTGGTCGCCCGAGCGAAGGAATATATCGCTGCCGGTGACATCTTTCAGGTCGTGCTGGCGCAAAGGTTCACCTGCCCGTTCGAACTGCCACCGCTGGATCTCTATCGCGCTCTGCGTCGCGTCAATCCCTCGCCATTCCTCTACTTCCTCGACCTTCCCGGCTTTGCAATTGTCGGATCCAGTCCCGAAATCCTGGTTCGCGTGCGCGATGGCGAGCTCACCATCAGGCCCATCGCTGGAACACGCCCGCGCGGCGCAAATGCCAGCGAGGACCGAGCCAATGAAGTGAGCCTGCTGGCCGATCCCAAGGAGTGCGCAGAACACCTGATGCTGCTCGATCTTGGTCGCAATGATGTTGGCCGTGTAGCGGCTCGAGGTAGTGTTGAAGTGACCGACAGTTTCACAATCGAGCGTTACAGCCACGTCATGCACATCGTCAGCAATGTCATCGGCAAACTTGCCCCGGACAAGGACGCATTGGACGCCCTGTTTGCAGGTTTTCCCGCTGGCACGGTCTCGGGCGCACCAAAGATACGCGCCTGCGAGATCATCGCCGAGCTCGAACCGGAAACACGCGGCGCCTATGCCGGAGGAGTCGGCTATTTCGCCCCTGATGGCTCGGTCGATTCGTGCATTGTCTTGCGCACTGCCGTGGTCAAAGACGGAACCATGCATGTACAGGCGGGTGCTGGTATCGTCGCTGACAGCGATCCCGATTATGAGCTGGCAGAATGCCGCGCGAAGGCGGGCGCATTGATCGCCGCCGCACGCGAGGCGGTTAGGGTCGCTGGCGAACCAGGATTTGGCCAATGAGAACAGTCTGGATCCCCATCGCGCTGGGCATCGGATTGGCAGCGTGCAAGCCGCCGGAAGGTGGCGAACCCGTGCTGCGCACAGAGATTGGCGAGCCAGGTGAGATTGTCGAACCTGAGCTGCTGCCAGAAGAGGCCGATCAGGCTCCAGCCGTCGCCAGCGTGGCGTCAGCCTGCAGCGATGTGAGCTTTGAGGACGTTCCGTTGACCCATTGCGTCGCCGATCCCTCTGACCATCGCATCAGCACCGCGCTCGGCCCCAGCGGCGGACAGCCCTATGGATCGCTGGAAGCGCTTTCGGGTGCGTTTGACGCGGATGACGTCGCTTTTGCAGTCAATGCGGGCATGTATGGCGATGATCTGCGTCCTATCGGCTATTACGTCGAAGGCGGAGAGCGCTTGCAAGAGCTCAACCGCAATGACGGCCCCGGAAACTTTCACCTCAAGCCCAACGGTGTGTTCTTCGGCTCGAATGGCAGTTGGCGCGTGCTCACGGCGGATCAGTTCTATTCAACGGTGCGTGATCGTCCGCAATTTGGAACCCAGAGTGGACCCATGCTGGTGATCGACGGTGAATTGCATCCCGAGATTGCCGAGAACGGTCCATCACGCGCAATCCGCAACGGCGTTGGCGTTGGCAGCGATGGCAAGGCGCACTTCGTAAGGTCAGAGGCTCCGCTTAGTTTCGGACAGCTCGCTCGCTTCTACCGCGACGAGCTGGGCGTGCCCAATGCGCTGTTCCTCGATGGCAATGTTTCGGTCCTGTGGGACCCCGCTACCGGCCGCAGAGACGCCCGTTCAAGCCTCGGCCCGTTCCTGGTCGTCACCAAGCGAGTTCAGCCATGAGCAACCAAGCGCCGATCCTTGTCATCGACAATTACGACAGCTTCACCTTCAACCTGGTCCATTACCTGATGGAACTGGGCGCAGACGTGGTTGTCGAGCGCAATGATGCGATCACTGCGCAGCAAGCCCTCGCCAGTAATGCGGCGGGTTTCCTGATCTCACCGGGGCCATGCACGCCCAACGAAGCCGGTATCAGCCTCGATCTCGTGGCGGCCTGCGCCGATGCCGAGAAGCCGCTGCTTGGCGTGTGCCTGGGCCATCAATCGATCGGTCAGTATTTTGGCGGGAAGGTCGTTCGTGGCGGTTTGATGCACGGCAAGACGTCACCTGTAACACATGATGGGACAGGCGTGTTCGCTGGCCTCCCCTCGCCCTTCACGGCAACCCGATATCATTCCTTGATTGTCGAGAACGCACCCGATTGCCTGATCGAGAATGCGCATAGCGAAACGCCGGGAATTGAAGGCACCAGCACGATGGGCTTTCGCCACGAGACGCTGCCAATCCATGGCGTGCAGTTCCATCCGGAGAGCATTGCCACCGAACATGGTCACGCTTTGCTGGCCAATTTTCTCGCCTTGTGCGGGATCGAAACGAAAGAAATCGCATGAAGACCCTGCCCCTCGCCGTCCCGCATATGAACGAAGCCGAATCCGAAGAGGTGTTTGGCTGGATTCTCGACGGCGAAGCCAGCGACGAGGAGATTGGACGTTTTCTGCTCGCCATGACAGAGCGCAGCGAAACCGCCGATGAGATTGCGGGGGCCGCACGGGCTTTGCGAGCCCGTCTGATCCCAATTGACGCTCCTGAAGGCGCAGTGGATTGCTGCGGAACAGGCGGTGACGGTCATCACACTCTCAATGTCTCAACCGCTGTCTCGCTGGTTGTGGCAGCCTCCGGCGTCCCGGTGGCCAAGCATGGCAACCGGGCTGCCTCATCCAAATCTGGTGCGGCCGACACGCTGGAAGCGCTCGGCCTTGATATGGAAGCCGCCGGCAATACGGCTGAGAAGACTCTCGCCGAACTCGGCATCTGCTTTCTGTTCGCCAAGAATCACCACCCGGCAATGGGCCGGATTCAACCCATCCGGCAAAAACTGGGCAAGCGCACCATCTTCAACCTGATGGGGCCGCTATCGAATCCTGCTGGCGTGAAGCGCCAACTGATCGGGATTGCCCGTCCCGGCTATGTCCCGATCTATGCGGAAGCCAAGGCCAAACTCGGCACGGAGAGGACATTCATCGTGTCAGGCGACGAGGGTCTCGACGAGCTGAGCCTTGCTGGTGGCAATGAATGGGCGGATGTCACGGGCAGCGAATTTGCCATGCGGCGGATCGACGCGTCAGAGATCGGATTGCCCAATTCACCGGTTGAAGCCATCCGCGGCGACGATGCCATGCACAATGCCAAGGCCTTGCGCGCTTTGCTCGATGGCGCGCCCGGTCCCTATCGCGACGCCGTGATGCTCAACGCCGCGGGCACGCTGATGGTCGCAGGGCGAGTTGATGGCTGGGAAGATGGCGTCGCCATGGCGGCAGAAGCGCTCGACAGCGGCAAGGCAGCCGAATTGCTTGCGCGCTGGATCGAAATGTCGAAATAGCAGTGCGCAATGAACAAGCTTGAGGAAATCTGCGCGAACAAGCGCAAAGAGGTGGCTGCACGCAAACAGGTGCGCAGCCTCGCCGAGCTTGACGCCATGGCTGCCGAGCAAAGCGCGCCGCGTGGCTTCGAAGCGGCACTGCGCAGAGCAAGCGCTGATGGCTTTGGATTGATCGCGGAGATCAAGCGCGCCTCACCTTCGAAGGGGCTGATCCGCGAAGATTTCAGGCCGGCAGATCACGCGCGAGACTATCAAGCGGGCGGAGCTGCTTGCCTTTCTGTCCTCACCGACGCGCCCTACTTCCAAGGGCATGAGGACTTTCTGGTTGAAGCCCGCGCATCTTGCGATCTGCCCGTTTTGCGCAAGGATTTCATGGTAGATCCCTGGCAAGTTGCCGAGGCACGCTCGATCGGTGCGGATGCGATCCTGATCATCGTTGCGGCGCTGCAAGACGACGAGATGGCCGAGATCGAAGCCGCTGCTCTGGAGCGTGGCATGGATGTCCTGGTCGAAGTCCATGACGAGGCCGAGTTTGAACGTGCAACGCGGCTCACTTCGCGATTGATCGGGGTGAACAATCGCAACCTCAAGACATTCACGACCGATCTGGCGACAACCGAACGGCTCGCAGCTCTGGCACCGCCGGAAGCGCTTCTGGTCGGTGAAAGCGGGATTGCGACCCATGCGGATTGCCAAAGACTGGCCCGTTCGGGCGTTCGCAGCTTCCTCGTCGGAGAAAGCCTGATGCGTGCCGAAGACGTGGCCGAAGCGACGCGAGCGCTGCTGCGCGGCTAAGGCTGTCCTACACGGCAATTGCATGGCAATGAGGTGCCATGCAGCGCAGATATCCAAGCAAAAACGATACTTGCAGGTGTTCTGCCTCGCGGTGCATTTTTGAACTTAAGACTGTGTTCCATGTGTTCCATCGCGTAGGACTTTGAATTGCAACATTCGGGCGAAGCCATGACCAAACTCACACATCTGGATGACAAAGGCGCGGCGCAAATGGTCAATGTCGGGGGCAAGCCCGACACACAGCGTGTCGCCATTGCGTCAGGCGCCATCCGCATGTCTGAGCAGGCCCTTGGCGCCATCCGTGATGGCAATGTCCCCAAAGGCGATGTGGTGGCGGCGGCGCGGATCGCTGGCATCATGGCGGCCAAGAAAACGGGCGAACTGATCCCGCTGTGCCACCCGCTGGGCCTTGAAGCGGTCACGATCGACTTCGCATTTGAGACGGACGGCATGCGGGTCACCGCGAGTGCGTCTCTGACCGGCAAGACGGGCGTCGAGATGGAGGCACTTGTCGCGACCTCTACCGCGCTCCTGACGATCTACGACATGGCCAAGGCGATCGACAAAGGCATGGTGATCGAAGACGTTCGCCTGATCGAAAAGCGCGGCGGCAAGAGCGGAACGTGGAAGGCCGCAGACCTTGGCTGAACTGATCAGCCTTGAAGAGGCGCAGGCCAAGCTGCTCGCGCTCGCCTCCAAGATGCCGACCACGCCGGGCGGCGAGCCTTTTGGGTTGACCCAGTTCCTTTCGGAAGACTTGAAAGCACTGCGCACCCAACCTGAGACCGACCTATCGGCGATGGACGGCTATGCCATTGCGGGGGACGGCCCTTGGCTCAAGGTCGGGGAAAGCCGAGCCGGCACCGCATTTGGGGGTGCACTAAAGGCGGGTGAATGCACCCGCATCTCAACCGGCGCTTCGATGCCCGATGGTTCGGACCGTGTCCTGATCCAGGAAAACGCCACCATTGATGGCGACCTTGTGTCGCTAGCGGATGGAGAGGAGCTCCCTCCTCCATGGCGCCATGTGCGCAAGGCCGGCTTCGACTTCAAAGAAGGCGACCTGCTACTCAAAAAGGGTATCAGGATGGGAGCGGGCCAAGTCGCGCTTTCGCGTGCTGGCGGCTATGACTTCTTCCCCCACTATGAGACGCCAAATATCGCAGTGCTACAAAGCGGCGACGAGCTGTCTGCGAGAGCCCACCCCCTTACCTTGAGGCCCGGCCAGCTGCCGGCAAGCAATGGGGTTATGATCGAAGAAATGTTGAGACCTTACCTTCTCGGGATCGAGCAGATTGGGCCGATTCCCGATCAACTGGAAGAGCTGATGGAAGCGCTCGAACGGCTTGAGAGCCACCAGATCATCATCACCTCGGGCGGAGCATCGGTCGGCGATCACGACCTGATGCAGCAGGCCTTGATCAATTGGGGCGCAGAGCTGGCGTTTTGGAAGGTCGCGATCAAACCCGGCAAGCCGCTAATGGTCGCCAACCGGGATAAGGACGGGCACAAACAGGTCATACTTGGTCTGCCGGGCAATCCCGTCTCCAGTTTCGTGACGTGCTTTCTGTTTGCCCTGCCCCTGGTCAGAAAGATGATGGGCGATCCGGATCCTCTGCCCAAGTCTATGCCTGCCACTCTTGGCGTAGACCTTCCCGCGATTGGAAGTAGGCAGGAATTCCTGCGCGGGGTTTGGGATGGCGAGACGGTGGTCCTGGCCGCGTCCCAGGATTCCAGCGCCTTGCAAGCGCTTGCAGCGTCGAACTGCCTGATCAATCGGCAGCCGCATGCAGGAGCTGCCTCCATAGGAGATCGGGTTTCAATCTATCCACTATAGAGCAGATACATCGCCTCATAGTGTTGACTTGATTCCAGAAGTTGCCTACTTGTTCTGTATTCGTTCACGGTTTTGATGGGCGGATCAAGTGCTCGCAACGCACCCTTGGGTGCCTCTCCGTGCACGCAGATTGGCTTTGAGTGCGCCTCGTCCCGAAGTCTGGGCGCGCGACCCAAGGAGGTATCCACTATGCTGACGGCCAAGCAGCACGAACTTATCCGCTTCATTCAGCAGCGGCTTGAAGAGACTGGCATTTCCCCTTCTTTTGAAGAGATGAAGGAAGCGCTCGATCTCAAGAGCAAGTCGGGTGTCCATCGCTTGATTTCCGCTCTCGAAGAGCGTGGTTTCATTCGGCGCCTGCCCAACCGCGCCCGCGCGCTTGAGGTTATCAAGCAACCCGAAGACGTGACCCCCGCCGCTCGTTCTGCTCCGGTTGGGGCTACTGCTGACAATGTCGTCTCGCTGGCCTCGGCTAAGGCCAGCGCAGCGCCCGAACCGGCCAATGACGTGATCGAGATTCCGCTCCATGGTCGCATCGCCGCTGGTGCACCGATCGAAGCGCTGGAAGGCCAGAACAGCCTGCCCGTTCCCGCGGCCTTGCTTGGCCCTGGTGAGCATTATGCGCTCGAGGTTTCCGGAGACTCGATGGTCGAAGCTGGCATCTTTGATGGCGACTTCGCGCTTGTACGCCGGACAGACACCGCACGCGATGGCGAGATTGTGGTTGCCCTGGTGCGCGGCGAGGAAGCGACGCTCAAATACCTCCACAAGGATGAAGGCATGGTCCGGCTTGACCCGGCCAATGGTGCTTATGATCCGCAGGTTTACAATCCTGGTGAGGTGCAGGTCCAAGGCAAGCTGGCCGGCTTGCTTCGGCGCTATCACTGATTGATCGCCTGATCTGAAATTCGAAGCGCGGCGCTATTGATTTGGCGCCGCGCTTTGCGTTTCTCTCCGTGCTTGTGAGCGCTGAGGCGGCTTCTACCAGCCATGCTCACCCTGATTGTCAGCGACGCTCACGATGCGGGATTCGGCCAGATAAATCGACAAGCCACCCGTCTGATCCAGCATCCTCTTGTCCGCTTTGAGCCATAGCGGCCGACACGAACGAGGCAGCACGCGATCAGCCACCACGATGTCCACGCGTTCGCACGCCGCTGCCAAGGCCCTCTCCTCAACGCGTACGCGATTGCGCGTGAGCAAAGCACTCCATTGCCTACTGTCGCGAGTTATCGAAATCACACAGAACTCGTCGGAGCAATTGGCCGCGGACCATTCCGTCATCGCGATCGGAGTGGCCTCGACACCCGCCAATTCTATGAGACTGTCCTGAGCGAAAGAGCTTCGTGGAGCACGCAGTGAGATCAGCCTGCTATCGTCTGTGGTGATGCCAACCTGCCTGCCATCGCGCGTGATCAGAATGTCTGGATGGCAGGTCCATGCGAGCGAGAGCGATGCGACGCAGACCGGCAGCAAGCCCGGCAGACGCAGTCTTGAGCTCCACAGGGCAAGCCATAACCCTCCCCCAACAAACAGGAGGATGCTTGCAAGGCCCATATGCGGAAACAGTTTGACCGCGCCAGGTTGGCTGGAGACCCAATGCGCCAGCCCCAACAGCGCGTCGAGCGAATGCTCGGCCAGCCACCAGAATGGCCTGCCAAGACCGACCAAGTCGAACACCAACCCCAGCGCGATCAGAGGCATAGACACCAGGGTGACCAGCGGGATGGCAAGGACGTTGGCCGCCGCGCCGTAGAGACCCGCGCGGTGGAAATGGTAGAGTACGATCGGCATGAGCGCGAGCTCGATCACCAACCCGGTCGTGAACAGCATCACGACCCGCCGCACTAACCGAGCGAGCCACGACTCTTCGCGGGCCGCCAGGAAGGCTTTGATCGGCGCTGATGAATGCAGCGACACAATCGCCAGCACCGCGGCAAAGCTCATCTGAAAGCTGGGTCCGATGACCGCCTCGGGCCAGAGCACCATCACGAAGATTGCAGCGAACGCCACCATCCGCAGCGAAAGCGGCTCGCGGCCGAGCGCGAGCGCTAACAAGACGAGCATGGCGGCAGCGCAGCTGCGCACGGTCGGCACCTGCATGCCGGTCAGAACCGTGTACCCAATCCCCGCGCACGCTCCGACGGCTGCTGCGACAATCGGCAAGCGGAACCGAAGGGTCAGGTATGGAAACAGTGCCAGGCTTTTGAGCGCGATCAGATAGGCCGCGGCGATGACTGCACCGACATGCAGACCGCTAATGGCGAGTAAATGCGTCAATCCGGCATCGCGCATCGCATCGCGATCCGCATCGGTAATGGCCCCGCGATCTCCACTCGCAAAGGCAGCGGCGATAGCGCCGCCATTGCCGTCAATCTGGCTCCGGACATGAGCTGACAGCTGCCTCTGCCATTGCGAGATTGTTCCCGCTGTTTTGGGCGCTTCGATGATCGATATCTCCCCGATCAGCGATCCCGTTGCAGCCAAACCGCCGAACCAGGCGGCTCGCGCGAAATCATAACCTCCCGGCAGCACCGGCGGACCCGGTGGCATCAGACGGGCTCGCAGACGCACCACTGCGCCTTCGCGCAGCCCTTCTTGGTCCTTGGCCAAAGGAATATTGACCCGCACCTTGCGCGCTTCCTGGTCCGCCCCAAATCGCGTCGCCAGAACCAGTCTGAAACGATCCAGAGCAGGTTGATCGACCCGCTCCAGCACAAATCCGTTGAGGGTCTCGACGCTGGGACGCTCGATCGGGTCCGCACCTACAACCTCTGAGCGGATCCATACGGTCGCGACACCCGCGCAAAAGACCACAGCCAGCGAGAGCACAGCCAGTCGCGTCCGTGCCCGCCCTTCGCGTCCGCGCCACAGCAATGCAGCGAGCACAGCCACAGACAGCAAAAGAGCGATCAGCGCGATCCAGGTATTCGCCGTCTTGAGCAAAAACCAGCTGCCAATCCCCGCTGCGAATGCGACCGCGAGCCAAGGCACGCGATCAAACTCTGCCCGTCCAAGCACGGTCTCAATCCAATCGACAAAGCGGCCGCCAAGACTGGACAAGTTGGCGGGCATGCGCCAATGGCGCTGCACTGCAACATAATCGACCCGGGTCAGACTTTGCTGACCAGCGTCAAAGGGCACAAGCGGCGACCCACGCATTTGCGCTTCCCTGCTCTTGACCGTTGAATTGAAAAGGAAAAGTGGCGTCATGGCAAGCGAAAGCGGAACTGCGAAGGGAAAAGTCGTCACGCGCTTCGCCCCGTCTCCGACCGGCTTCCTCCATATCGGCGGCGCGCGCACGGCCCTGTTCAACTGGCTCTATGCACGCCACCATGGTGGTCAGGCGCTGCTGCGGATCGAAGACACCGACAAGAAGCGGTCTACCCAGGAAGCCATTGATGCCATTCTCGACGGATTGAACTGGCTGGGCCTCGACTATGACGAGACGCCCACCTTCCAATCGCAAAGGGCTGATCGCCATGCAGAGGTCGCGCACAAGCTGCTCGAGGCCGGACACGCCTACAAATGCTTCGCGACGCCGGAAGAACTCGAGCAGATGCGCGCCGAACAGCGCGCCAACAAGCAGCCAATGCGCTACGATGGTCGCTGGCGCGATCGCGACCCCTCAGAGGCTCCTGACGGCGCAAGCTTTGCTGTAAGGCTCAAAACCCCGCTTGATGGCGAAACGACCATCCAGGACGAAGTACAGGGCTCTGTATCGGTCAAAAACGCCGAGCTCGACGACTACATCATCCTGCGCGCGGATGGCACGCCCACCTATATGCTGGCTGCGGTGGTCGACGATCACGATATGGGCGTGACCCACATCATCCGCGGCGATGATCACCTCAACAACGCATTCCGGCAATTGCCGATCTATCACGCTATGGATGCGGTCGAAGGCAATTGGCCCGATCCGATCTACGCCCACGTCCCGCTGATCCACGGCCAGGATGGCGCGAAGCTGTCCAAGCGCCACGGCGCGCTGGGTGTCGAAGCCTATCGCGACGAGATGGGCATCCTTCCAGATGCGTTGTTCAATTACCTTTTGCGGCTTGGTTGGGGGCATGGCGACCGCGAAGAAGTCACGCGCGACGAAGCGATCGAATTGTTCGAGCTGTCGGGCGTCGGCAAGAGCCCTTCGCGGTTTGACATCAAGAAGCTCGAGAACCTCAACGGGCATTATATCCGCGAAAGCGATGACGCAGCCCTGGCTGAGCTTGTCGCAGCAAAAATTGGCGACGCGGCAGATACGGGCCTTCTCACGCAGGCAATGCCAGTGCTCAAAACCCGTGCCAAGAATGTCGATGAACTCGCTGATGGTGCAGCCTTCCTGTTCGCCCAGCGACCGCTGGAAATGACCGAAAAGGCAGCAAAATTGCTAGATGACGACGGTCGCAGTCGTTTGCGACTGCTTTCAGAGCGATTTGCGCAGGAAAATGACTGGACAATCGAGGCTCTCGAAGCCACTACGAAGGCAACAGCCGAGGAACTTGAATTGGGCCTTGGCAAGCTCGCGCAAC
>Ga0207422_1004063_pt1 | contig 12847 bp, 12 predicted proteins | sample MarCyaLeptolynsp_FD_187757 | JGI IMG/M metagenome (GOLD analysis project Ga0207422, IMG submission 187757) | Marine cyanobacterial communities from Panama - species 1 Leptolyngbya sp. (SPAdes) | ecosystem: Environmental > Aquatic > Marine > Unclassified | place: Panama: Panama City | collected...
TCTCATGGGCATGCAGGCGCTCGGCATGGGGATCGGCACGCTCATTCACGAACGGGGCGTGCGGCCGGACATTGTAGTCGGTCACGACTTCCGCGGCTATTCCGCGTCGATCAAGATGGCGGTCATCAACGGCCTGTTGGCGGCGGGTGTCAACGTCCACGATATCGGCCTGGCCTTGTCGCCGATGGCCTATTTCGGCCAGTTTGCGCTGGATTTGCCCGCGGTTGCGATGATCACCGCCTCGCACAATGACAATGGCTGGACAGGCGTCAAGATGGGGATCGACCGGCCGATGACGTTCGGGCCGGAGGAAATGGGCCGGCTCAAAGAGATCGTTCTGGAGGCCGCTTTCGACCTGAAAGGCGGTGGCAGCTACCGCTTCGTCGACGGGTTTGCCGACACATATGCCAGGGACCTGACGGACCGGCCGAAACTCAAACGCCCGATCAAGGTCGTGGCCGCTTGCGGCAACGGGACGGCCGGTGCTTTCGCACCGAAGATCCTGGAAGCACTGGGCGCGGAGGTGATCCCTCTTGATGCCGAGCTCGATCATACTTTCCCGCGCTACAACCCCAATCCCGAAGACATGCAGATGCTGCATGCACTGCGCGACAAGGTGCTGGAAGTCGGAGCGGAGGTCGGCCTCGGTTTCGACGGAGACGGGGACCGGTGTGGCGTCGTCGACAACGAGGGTGAAGAGATTTTTGCCGACAAGGTCGGTGTCATGCTGGCGCGTGACATCTCGGCGCTTCATCCCGGATGCCAGTTTGTGGTTGACGTGAAATCGACCGGTCTCTTCAACACCGACCCTGTTTTGCAGGCGAACGCTGCAAAGACGGATTACTTCAAGACGGGACATTCCTACATCAAGCGCCGCGTCAACGAACTTGACGCGATTGTCGGATTTGAGAAATCCGGTCACTATTTCTTCAATGCACCGATCGGTCGCGGGTATGACGACGGTCTGGTATCGGCGATTGCGATCTTGGACATGCTCGACAGGAACCCGGGCAAGTCGATGGCGGATCTGCGCCGGGATCTTCCCAAGACCTGGGGCTCGCCCACCATGTCACCCAAATGCGCGGACGAGGTCAAATACGACGTTGTCGACCGCGTCATTTCCCGTTTCCATCAGATGAAGGAAAACGGCGAGACCGTTGCGGGCAGGGCGATCACGGATCTGATCACCGTGAACGGTGTCAGGGTCGTGAGTGATGATGGAACCTGGGGGCTGGTGCGGGCATCTTCAAACAAGCCGGAACTGGTTGTCGTCGTGGAGAGCCCGGTCTCCGAAGAACGCCTTCATGAAATGTTCAAGGCAGTGGATGGCATCCTGCGGGAGAACGAAGAAGTCGGCGAATATAACCAGACCATTTAGCACTTGCTTTGTGTGGTGGCGGAGGTCACTTTGCTGCTGCGCAGGCGGGTTGCCCGGGAGAATGCATGATCAGTGAATTCGGCACGTTGCCGGACGGCTCACCCGTTCAGGAAGTCACCTTGAAAAAGGGACCGCTCGAGGCTTCCGTTCTGACATTCGGTGCGATCATCCGCGACCTGAAAGTCGATGGCCGTTCCGTCGTTCTCGGATTTGATGATCTTCAGAGCTATCTTGATCATTCTCCCTATTTCGGGGCGGTTGCCGGACGGTGCGCCAATCGCATTGCCGGAGGCAAGATGACGATTGACGGGTCGGCGTATCAACTGGACCGCAACGACGGTGGCCAAAACCATCTGCATGGCGGTGCCGGGGGATTTTCGGCCAGAAACTGGCAACTGGAACAGAGCGACAAGGCAAGCGTGCTCCTGAAGCTTGTCTCGGAAGACGGCGAGATGGGGTATCCCGGACGCGTCGAGGCATTGGTGCGCTACACCTTGACCGGTGCGGGGGCACTTCGTGTGAAGTTCACGGCAACCACCGACAGGACCACACCCGTCAACCTGACCCAGCACAGTTACTTTAATCTGGGCGGAGGGCCTGACATCCTGGACCACAGTCTTGAAATTGCGGCGGAAACCTACCTACCGGTTGATGACGCACTCATCCCGACGGGCGAGGTCCGGAGGGTCGAGTGGACCCCGTATGATTTTCGCGACGGCCGCAGGCTGAAACGCAGGTCCGGTGAGGAAGACGTCGTCTACGATCACAATTTCTGCCTGGCTGGAGAACCGAGGCAGGGCGTGGAGTTTGCGGCAGCTCTCGAGGACCGGGACGGTGAACACCGTATGGAGGTGTGGACGACAGAGCCCGGTCTCCAGCTCTACGATGCCGCGCGCCTTGATATTCCCGTTCCAGGTCTCGGTGGCAGATCCTACGGTGCGCATGCCGGGCTGTGCCTGGAGGCGCAACGGTGGCCGGACAGCATCAACCAGGAAATCTTCACACCCGTCCTGCTGCATCCGTCAGAGACATACACGCATGTAACGGAATTCCGTTTTTCCTGAGATGGGTTACATTGAAGACGCCCGAAGCAGTGGCAAACCGGAACAATGGCAACAGAAGGGACAGAACATGAAGACGGTTTTTTCTGACCTTCAGCTTGCCCATGCGCCGCTGCAGGAAATATCCGATGGCGAACTGAAACCGGCGGTCGAGATACCATCCCGTGCGGAGTTCGTTCTGAACGCGGTGAAAGAGCGCCGTCTGGGCGACATTCTAACGCCCGAATCCTTTGCCATGCGCTGTCTCCACCGGGTTCATGCGCCGCACTATGTTTCGTTCCTCGAGAACTTCTGGGGCAAATGGACGGAGGCGGGCCGAACCAAGGAAGCCTTTCCTTTCGTTTGGCCCATTCGAAGTCTGCGCCAGGATGTCGACATAGAACATATCGACGGACTGCTCGGCCGCTATTCGATGGATGCAGGAACGCCGCTGGGTGAAAACACCTTCGCGGCTGCGCGCGCTTCGGCAGACACGGCATTGACCGCTGCAAAGCTTGTTCTTGACGGCGAACCGTCCGCGTTTGCCCTGTGCCGTCCGCCCGGGCACCACGCAGGCTTCGATTTCTTTGGTGGCTATTGTTTTTTCAACAACGCCGCCGTTGCTGCGCAATATCTCCGGGACGGCGGCATGAACCGGATCGCCATTCTCGATGTTGATTATCACCATGGAAATGGCACCCAGGCGCTTTTCTACGACCGCCCCGATGTTTTGTTCCTGTCCATTCACGCAGATCCCAAGGTGGAGTATCCGTATTTCCTTGGGTTTGCTGATGAAACCGGGGAACACGCCGGAACAGGCTTCACCCGGAACTGGCCGCTGCCGCACGGAACGGACTGGGAAGGCTATGCGCCTGCACTGGAAGAAGCCTGCCGCTGGCTTCTGGTCTACAAACCTGACGCCATGATCGTGTCATTGGGGCTGGATTGTTTCGAGAAGGATCCGATCGCCGGCTTCAGGTTCAAGAGCGACGACTTTCTCCTGCTCGGCCAACGCCTTGCGAAAGTTGGTGTGCCGACATTGTTCGTTCTTGAGGGCGGCTATGCCGTTGAGGAACTGGGGACGAACTGCGTCAATGTCCTGGAAGGTTTTTCAGGCTGAGCCACGCGTCAGCCCGTTCCGCCGGCAGAGAGCAGGCCATGCAGTCTCAGATCTTCTTCGAGTGCGTCAGCTGACTGAAAGTGGTGTGCAGCCATACCGACGCTGCGGGCTGCCGCAACGTTTGCAGCCGAATCGTCGATGAAGAAACAGGTTTCCGGCGAAAGGCCATTGCGTTCAAACAGCACGCGGTAGATTTGCGGATCGGGCTTCAGCAGTCGTTCCTCCGCAGACACAACTATGTCGAGAAAGCTCGATTTGAGAAACGGAAATCGCGCCTGGGCTTCCACGAACTTCTCGGACGAGAAATTGGTGACGGCATAAAGAGGCGTGCCTTGAGATTTCAAGTCAAGGAGAAGGGTTTTGACGCCAGGCACTTCACCGGGCACCATTTCGTGCCACCGGTTCGAATAAGCGGCGATCAGATCCCGTTTGTCCGGGTGCTCGGCTGACAAGGACTGAACTGCGTCTTCCCACGTGCGGCCAAGGTCCTGCTGCAGGTTCCAGTCAGACGTGCAGACGGTCTCCAGAAAGATATTCCGCTCACCTGCATCCGGAATGAGTTTTTTATAAAGATGTTCAGGATTCCATTCGATCAGCACATTTCCTATATCGAAGACAACCGTCGTGATAGAATTGTTCATAATTAGATCCAATTTGATGCTGGTTGGGTGAGCGACCGTACCGGAAATTTTTCGCAACTTACTCAAAGGTTTATGACAGGACTGTGGCCTTGTTGACCAGGTTTGTGAAATTTCTTGCAGTGATTCTTTACATGACTGGATGGGCCGGCGCGGTCCAGGCCGAGTCATCTGAGGAAATGCCGGACCGTCTTCGCCTTGGTGTTGTCGTGGCCGCGGACGAGACCGCACGCGAGCGTGTGGAACCGTTTCGACTGGCGATGGAAGAGATCGTCGATCTGCCCGTTGATCTTTTTCTGCTGGATACGCTGGGAGACGCGATCGAGAGTATCGTCGAGGGCAAAATCGACTATGTGCGCCTGTCACCGTCCGCTTATGCGGCGGCACACAGGATCTGCGGCTGCGTTGAACCGCTGGTGACCGCCGGTCCCGACGATTTTCCCGCGCGCTTCTATGCAATTCTGGTCAGCAAGCGCGGGCCGCAGAACACATCGCTTGACGATCTCAAGGGCACGCGGCTTGCGGTCGGCAACAAACATGCCGTGGCCGCGTATCGCGTTCCGTTGGCAAATCTGGCCGCAGACGGCGTGAATGCCCGCTCCCACTTTCAGACACTGGTTGAGGTGCAGAACCCCGTCGAAGGCTTGAGGGCAATCCTGGACGGGCGCGTACAGGCATCGCTCGCGTGGTCGAGCCTGGCGGGCGAGGCCAAGAACGGGTTCACGGCGGGAACGTTGAATGACTATTACGTCTCAGGTGCAAAGGGGTTCAACGATCTGGAGATCGTCTGGCGGTCGCCGCCCATTCCCTATTCGGCACATGCGGTGGCCAAAAAACTGCCGGATGCCCTAAAACGCCGTCTTCGCGCCGGTCTGATGGATCTGCGCCGGGAAGCACCCGACGCGTACCTTGCCATCGAACCGGACCTTCCCGGGGGGTTCGAACCGGTTGTTCACGCCGACTACAGGCCAGTTCTGAGAACCTACGAAGACGAATACGCCAAGGTGCTTTCCCGCGATTGATGCAACGCCTCTAGGTCTCAACCCTCATAAGCCATGGCGCACCCTTCACATCAATGCCTCGGTGTGCCTGCGGATCATCTCTTCTTCGTTCGTCGGAATGACGAGTACCTTGATGCGCGAGTCATCGGTGCTGATGTCGATCTGGCTCTCGTTGTTCTTGTCGTCATTGATCGCCATTCCAAGCCAGTCCTGATTGGCGCAGACGCGCGAGCGAATGTTCACCGCGTTTTCCCCGATACCACCGGTAAAGACGAATGTGTCGAGCCCGCTCAGGACCGCCGCCATCGCGCCGAGTTCGCGCCTGATACGAAAGACGAAATAGTCGATTGCTTCCTTGGCGCGGGGCTCGCTGCTCTGCGAGAGTTCACGCATGTCCTGGCTGATGCCTGAAAGCCCTTTCAGGCCCGAATTCGTGTAAAGCAGATCCGTGACCTCGTCCGGTGACATGCCCTTGGTGGTCAGGAGATAAAGCACAACGCCTGGATCGAGCTGGCCGCAGCGCGTTCCCATTGGCAGTCCGTCCAGCGCAGTGAAGCCCATGGTGGAACCGACGCTCTGGCCGTTCCGAATCGCGCACATGGAGGCGCCGTTGCCCAGGTGCGCAACAATCACCTTGCCGCCATAGGCCTCGCTGTCCGTCTTTTGCAGGTAGTCGCAGATGTATTCATAGGAGAGCCCGTGGAACCCGTAGCGCCGAACACCTTCGTCATAATATGAGCGCGGCAGGGCGAACGTGTCGTTGACAAAAGGGTGCTTGCGGTGAAACGCGGTATCGAAACAGGCTGTCTGCACTGCCTCCGGAAACGCGTCCTGTGCGGCAAGAATACCCGCGATATTGTGCGGTTGGTGCAAGGGAGCGAGCGGCTCAAGAGCTTTGAGCCGCTCAAGTGCCTCCGCGTCGATGCGCACCGGTTTGGTATAGTGCGTTCCTCCGTGAACGACCCGGTGACCGACGGCATCGACCGGGCGTCCTTTCATTGCTGCCTCCAGAAGCGGCAGCAATGCGGTGAGGGCGTCACGGTGGCTGCGGCCGACGTCTACGGCAAGATCCCGGGAAATCGTCAGTGCAGCGACGTGGGACTTGAGGCTGAGATGCGGGGACGCGCCAAGCCCGGAAACCTGGCCGGAGAGTTCCGTCTGGGTCCCGGAATAGAGGTTGAACTTGATCGACGATGACCCGGAATTGAGGACGAGGATGACCGGAGCCATGTTCAGTCAGCCTCGCGGTCCAGGATCCCGGCAGGGCTGCCGGTCGTCTGCCAGTGCGTATAGAGCATTGCGAGGGCGCACGATGCCAGCCGCGCGCGTCCGTCATCGGCGCGACTGGTCAGCATGACCGGAACCTTGGCGCCGATCACAAGTCCGGCGGCCTCCGCATGCGCGATGAATGTCAGCTCCTTCGCCAGCATGTTTCCGGCTTCCAGGTTTGGCACGATCAGAACTTCCGCGTGACCGGCGACGAGGGACGTGATGCCCTTCGTTCTGGCAGCCTGCACATCGATGGCATTGTCCATGGCCAGCGGACCATCGACGATCGCACCCGTAATCTGGCCCCTTTCGGCCATTTTCGACAGCACGGCCGCGTCCAGACTGGAAGGGATGGCGGGATTGACCGTCTCGATGGCGGACAGAATTCCCACACGCGGCATTTCCAGGCCGATCGAGAGCGCCGCATCGATCGCGTTTTGCGTTATGTCCACCTTTGTATTCAGGTCCGGCGTGATGTTGATTGCGGCATCAGAGATCAGAACCGGCGTTTTGCGGCCCGGTATGTCCATCGCGAACACGTGGCTGATCCGCCGCTTCGTGCGAAGACCGCCATCGCGCTTCACAACATGATGGAGCAGGTGGTCCGTGTGAAGGTGGCCCTTCATCACCGCCTTGACCTTGCCTTCATGCACCAGGGCAACCGCATGGCCCGCGGCCTCCATTTCGTCTTCGATGTCGATCAGCTCGTAGGCGCTGATGTCCTCGTCAAGTTCCTTCGCCGCGGCCTCGATCCTGTCCTTCGCTCCGATCAGGATCGGGTGGATCAGGCCTTCGCGCGCCGCCATCAACGCCCCTTCAAGCGAATTTGGGTCATCAGGTGCTGCCACAGCGGTCGGCAGAGCCGGAAGTGATTTCGCAAGCTCGATCATTTTGTTGAAGTGACGATGCCGCTGGACGAGCAGGGCCGGGATGTTGCTTGCGTCAAACTCGATCGTTTCGCTGGGAGCTCTGACCTCGGCAACGCCTTCCACCAGCCGGACACCGTCGCCGCGGGTGACGGTCAGGTCGAAGACAATGGTCTTGTCCGGATGCTTTTCCTTCGCCGTCACCGTGACGTGCAGTTGGTCGCCGACGGCAGCGCCTTCGAGGAAACGGAAAGACTGTGACCGGTAAACCGTACCAGGTCCAGGCAGAATGTTGCCGAGAACCGCCGATGCGAGACAGCCGACCCACATTGCAGGTGCCACGGGTTTGTCGACAATTCCGTCTCCGGTCCAGTCGGTATCGGGGAGGTGGATCGGGTTGTGGTTCCCGGAGGCATGGGCGAACACCAGCAGATCGTTGCTGGAGCATTCACGCACGATTTCCGCGGAATCGCCCACATTGATCTGTTCGAAGGTCTTGTTTGTCGGCATCGGTCGTCTCACTCGGGTTCACAACGAATATTGCAGCGCAACATTTGTTGGTGAGATTAACCGGATTGTACGACGATACAAACACGCAAAAACGGATTCAGCGGATTATGTTCAACTCAGCAATTGCTACAGGTGACTGTTCCGGTGATCCGCGGCGACAGAAAATAGGTGTCGCTGAGATCGAGCGCTGACGGGCTCCAATCGAAGATGCCAACGAAAAGACCCGTGAAACTAGGTGTGTATGTCAGGTTCGTCTGACCCACGACGATCGAGGAGTTTGGAACGGCAATATTGCTCGGGAGCGTGATTGGTGGTGCGTCTCCCGAGGACCAGGGCTGAGCGCCGGCTGTGTCGCGGCTCCAGTCGACGGACGCATCGCCGTCCTCGTCGAAAGTGATGCTGGCAACGATGACCTGAAGGTTGTCGGACGGGTAGGGATCGAGGATTTTCTCACCGATAACCAACAGCGAATCGAGATCGCCCGTCGAGACACCCTCTTCCTGCGCGATCAAGTCGGCGACGGAGTTGGCAATACGGCTGACTTTCCGGTCCTGGTTCAGAGCTTCTGCCAATTCGGTCATGCCGATCAGCAGCAGCAACATGAAGGGCAGGATCATGGCGAACTCTACCGCGGAAACAGCGCTTTCGTCCTTGTACAGCCTCTTCGTGACGTCCGATGTGGTGTGCTTCGTGTCAATGAAGCTTTTTCTGTCATCATTCCCAGGGTTCATTGCGGAATACCAAGGTTGAGGTGAGATAACGTTCTGTCCCATTGTCGTCCAGTGCAAGGTTCAGCGCTGATGTCATCATCGGCCACTTGTAGATCACCTTGACGATGACGATGTTTCCGGCGCCGCCGATATTGTAGGCAAGATCGTCGTCATCCTTGAGATTGCCTTCGGCGTCATAAAGACTGTCGGTCGATCCTGCATCGGCGAATGATCCCACGCTGTCCACTTCAACGACGATCCGATCGGCATCGCACATGAAGGAAGGCATGAAATCGCAGATCTGCGTCTTGAACTGATCGGCCGAAAGAGCCGCAGTTTGTGCCTGGCCGGTTCTGATCAGGCGGGCGGCACTGATAACGGAGTTGTCCACCATGCGGTTCACGAACATGGAAACGCCGATTTCAATGATGCCGAAGACAATGATGAAGAATGGCAGGGCGACCATCGAAAACTCGACAGCGGTCACACCTTCCCGGTCTTTCGCGAAAGACGTGATCTTTCTCCGACCTGGGAAGCGTGTGTGTTTCAGTCTGCCAATCATCGTTCTCTCACGTTTCTGGGCGGTTACTGGATGCCCGCAGCTTCGGCCGCCAACGTATTTCGGTTGGTAGCCTGATCAGCAACGCCCTTGAAAGCTTCAAGGCCGTCACCCAGGCGAAGCGTCGGCTCGCAACTTGGGTTGCAGGAAAGCGAGCTGCGAAGGGATTTGCGATAAACGGCGACCACGTCGTCGTCCGCTGCACGCACTGTTATGACTTCGTCGACGATCGGTTTGCTGTCGGCGTCCAGAATGACGAGGTTGGTCGAACCGTAGCTCTTTCCGGTAACAACGACCGTGTTGTCGTCAAACAGTGATACATCCGCAATAAATGGGTTGCCAACGATCACGGCAGACGCACCATCGTCGATCCGGAAGATCTTTGCGCGGTCCACTGTTACCATTACCGGTCCATCCTGAGCCATTGCGGTGCTTGCTTGAACTGCCAACACAAGCACGCCAGTCCATCTTATTAGGTTCATAAACATGCTTATGAATACTCCATTCGTGTCGATCCTTTCGAGATGATGCCGCAAACGTGGTGAACGATCTGCTAACGCCGTGAAAATTCAAAAGGCACGGATCTACTGACCGGGTGCGGAACGTGTTCGAATTGTTTTGTGATGATTTTCGAAACAGTTCCGAAAAGACTGCCCGGGAATGAAAGATCCATGTCATTTATACGATGGGTTGATAAATATTATCAGTTGAGTTCAGAACAAATACGATAAAAGAGTGGTTGAAAATCTAAATAGTGAGGATATTTTTTCAAATTAGCAAATAAAAGAAAGAATAATTTATAAAACAACTTATGTGTTATTCATGAATTAACTGTTCTTTATCTATACCAAATTTTAACTATAGCTAACAATATCACGATTAACGCTGGTTTCTGAGGTTGTTTTAACTGGTTGGAAAGCTCTGAGCCTTAGTGTGAGCTCATGTTCGAACGGACAAAAAAAGATCCGGCGAACTCGAAGCTGTCAACTCAGTGGTACTTGGAGCAAATACAATGAAATCTCTTATGAAACGTTTCGCGAAAGACGAATCTGGCGCAACTGCAATCGAATACGGCCTGATCGCTGGTCTTCTGTCCATCGTCATCATCGCCGCCGTTGCTTTGGCCGGTACGTCCCTGAACAACGTGTTCAGCGGCATCGCTGCTAAACTCGACAGCGCAGTCGGAACCAGCGGCACCAGCACTCCGTAATCAGAAGAATCCGCGTCACCGAATCTGGTGCGCCGAAACGGAAACGGGCGGCTTTGCCGCCCGTTTTTTGTTGAACGGTCCGTATTTCGTTAACCCGGCACCGCTAAAATCGATCCTCTGAAACAAGGAACGGGTGCTTCATGCTCGAAGCTGCACTGCTGGTCATTTTTCCGATGCTGGTCGCGTTCGGCGGAGCCTCTGATCTGCTGACCATGACCATACAGAACCGGGTTTCGATCCTGCTCATAGCTGGATTCGCCATTATTTCCCTCTCGACCGGGCTGCCGCTGGAAGCCTGGGGGACCCATGGGCTCGGAGCCCTCGTTGTCTTTCCGGTTTGTTTCGTCTTTTGGGCCTGCGGCTGGATGGGGGGTGGCGATGCCAAGTTTCTCACCGCCATCTCCTTGTGGATCGGGTTCACGCCGGAACTTGCGATCTTTGTCGTGCTTGTATCCCTCTACGGAATGTTTCTGACGATGGGTTTGCTTTTTGCACGTTCCAACTTGGTGTTGCCGAATGCGCTCGCAAGGCAGGAATGGATTTTGCGTCTTCATGACCGGAAAAGCGGTATACCGTACGGGATAACGATCGCGATTGCCGGCCTTCAGGTTTATCCCGCGACTGCCTGGTTCCAAATGATCGGATCCGGTCTGTAGCTTTCTTTCAAACGCAACCGCGAGTCCTGATAACGGGTGTCATTTTATAAAGGCACTCTTTTTCCGCGAATCACTGTAGCTGACCGCCCGGCTGCGATCTGTTATCGCGTCCGCAAAAGACCTGCGGGTGGCTGACTTTGTGTGGATCAAGCAACTTTAGCTTTGCGATCGGCGCGCCTGACGCAAGTGTCACGGGGCCGGTCTTGGTCAGCACACCGTTGATCGTTTGTTTTCACAAAACCCACCGAAGATGGCGGGTAATCAGGTCTGCGTATTCGATTTCAAGCGTCCAGTTTTTCGCAAATTGAAAGCGATTTAGATGTTTTTTAGTAAAGTTAACGGAAATTAACCAAAAACTTCTACTCCTGATTAACCATGTTTTGACCAATTACCCGTCATCCTGCCCTCACGAAACGCAAATGCGCACAGGATCATTGGGTTTTTGCCATGAAATTCGCTCGAATCTTAGTACTGGTCGTCGCGGTGGTCGCAGGTCTGCTGGCCTTTCGCATGGTCATGTTGTCCGGTGGCGGCGAACCCGCACCACAAATTGTCCAGGCCCCTGTAGAGACAAGCAAGGTCAAGGTTCTGGTCGCAGAAGTCGACATACCGCTGGGCGGGAAACTGACCAACGACAACTTTGCCTGGACAGATTGGCCGGAAGAGGCTCTTCCGAGAGGGTCTGTCACCAAGAAAACCGACCCGTCGGCGGAAAAAGAGTTTCTGGGCCGAATCGCCAAGGCTCCAATCTTTGCCGGTGAACCAATCCGGCCCGAACGCCTGATCAACACGGACAAGGGCTTCATGTCGGCGATCCTGCCCAAGGGCAAACGGGCAATCGCGGTCAGCGTGGAAGAAGAAACGACCGCCGGAGGATTTATACTTCCTGGTGACAAGGTGGATCTCATCCTGACGCGAAACCTCGACGACATCGTCTTCAGTGAAACCATTCTGGAAAACAAGCGGGTACTGGCGATCGACGCCACCACCGCTGGTGAGCAGGACCAGAAGAACCTTTCGCCCAAAAAGACGGCGACCTTGGAACTCACGCTGGCGGAATCTGAAATTGTCGCGCAGGCGCAGCAGACGGGAACGATTTCCCTCGCACTGCGCAGCGCACAAGATTCGGCGGATGATGCCGAGGAAGACAAAAGCCGCCGTAACGATGTGAGTTACGTGAAATACGGCATCACCAGCAAGAAGGTCTCGAGATGAAAGCGGATCTGACGAAGACCTCAATCATGTGGGGCGCGATGAAAAATCAAGTTCTGAGATTTGCGGCAGCCGCCGCAATCGTTGCGGCTTCTCTTTCGGCGGTGATGCCGTCGGCAGCGCAGGCACAGAGCAACTTCCCGAGCCAGGTCCATGTGGCCGCCGGGGAACGTGCAAGCGGGCGGATCCTCAACGTTGGCATTGGCCGCTCGGTTGTTATCAACTTGGCTGAAGACGCGGCCGATGTCCTGATATCCAATCCCGAAATCGCCGACGCGGTGCTCAGAACGCCGCGGCGCATCTTCGTTCTTGGAAACACGGCCGGACAGGCCAGACTGGTCCTGTTCAGCCGCAGCGGCCGCGAGCTCGCTAGCTTCGACATCCGGGTCGAAAGCGACACGTCGGATCTGGCGAGGATCATTCGGAAACTTATCCCGGGATCGAACATCTCTGCTGAATCGGTCAACGGCAACGTCATCCTCAGCGGTACGGCCAGAAGCACGCTTGAGGCCCAGCAGGCGGCCGATATCGCAGCGCGTTTCCAGGGCGATGATAGCGCGACGGACGTTGTCAATCTGATTGCCGTCGAAGGCAAGGATCAGGTCCATCTGAAAGTGACTGTTGCCGAGGTGGAGCGGTCGATCATCAAGCAGCTTGGGGTCCGGTTCAACGGGACTG
>Ga0207422_1004065_pt1 | contig 12842 bp, 11 predicted proteins | sample MarCyaLeptolynsp_FD_187757 | JGI IMG/M metagenome (GOLD analysis project Ga0207422, IMG submission 187757) | Marine cyanobacterial communities from Panama - species 1 Leptolyngbya sp. (SPAdes) | ecosystem: Environmental > Aquatic > Marine > Unclassified | place: Panama: Panama City | collected...
ATAGAGCGCCTGCCCGAGGCATGGATGTCGTCAATTCCTGGATCGAGTGAACCGGCCTTGATGTGACACGAAACGAAGCGGCGGTGATCTGCCGCTTCGTGATCTGGCACGATCAGACTACTGATCAGGTCTCCTTGAGGGCCAGCACGCGCAAGGGGCTGCCCGTCCCATTCCTGATTTTCAGGGGAGGGGTAACCAGCATCGCGCCGGTGGCGGGCAGCTTGTCGAGATTGCGAAGACACTGCAATCCATATTTGCCTGCGCCATGCAGGTAGTAATGTGCCGGATAGGGGGGCGTATAATGCGATCCTTGACCGGCATCCGTGCCGATGGTTTCCGTGCCGAAACCGAGAATGTTGCGTTCATCGACCAGGAAGCGGATCGCGTCCGGTGTCGGTCCCGGCGAATGGGGACCGTCGTCGCGCATATTCAGATAGGCCGCCCCGCTGCGGTGTGACCAGTCCGTACGCATCAGGACCCAGCAGCCTTCCGGGATGCGGCCATGGGCGTCCTCCCATTCAGCAAGAATGTCCGGCGTCAGCTCGAAATCATCGTCTTCGGCAGCACCGGCGGAACAATCGATCACGACGGCGGGCGCCATCAGGTTTCCGGCGGGAATCTCATCGACGGAGCCGTCGGCAACGTCGCGGCCGCTGACCCAGTGGCTGGGGGCATCGAAATGCGTTCCGGTGTGCTCGGACATGGAGATGTTGTGCCACTTCCACGCCGGGCCGCGATGGTCGTAGTGGCTGACTTCTTCCATGCGAAAGCGCGCGCATTGGCCGAATTCGGGTGGAAGCACGATCACCGGAAAGTCCGGGTCGAGGGTGTGGGTCAGATCGACAATCTCGATCGATCCGCCGGTCAGCGCATTGGCAAGGTTGTCCAGCAGCGTCATGAGCGGAACCCCGTCATCTCCCGTTCCTGTATCTTCGGTGATGCACGGAAGCGCTCGATCATGTCCTTGGCAACATCGCCGCAATAAACGTCTTCCAAGCCGTCAACGAGACCCTGAACAAGACTTCTTGCGAGCGTATTTGCCGGCACCTTTGGGGGTGGAAGTTCCTGGTGCCAGTCGTCATCCGTCGGGCCGACAAAGATGTTCAGGACACGGAGCCCGGACGTCCGGAAGTCTGCACGCATGTTCTGGCTGAGCGACAGCGCTGCCGCGTTCGACGCCGAGAAGCAGCCATAGTCCGGGAAATTTGCAATGGCATAGGCGGAAAGAATGTTCACCCAGGCGACCGCCGAGTTCGTACCGTCAGAAGTGCGTGCGCACATGGCCGGACCGAAAGCCTGCGCCAGACGCATCAGGCCCAGGTAGTTCACGTCCATCTCGTTTTGCGCAAAAACGGTATCGCTGCGCGTCATCAGGCCGCCCGGCCGAACGTATCTGGCATTGTTGATCAGGATGTCTGTCTTGCCGCCGAGTTCCGCGGCCAGTTCCTCGACCGACTTGCCGTCGGTGACATCGAGGGGCAGCATTTCCACACCGGGAACAGCAACGATCTCGTCGTGGTAGCGATTTGGCCGCCAGTCTTCTGAGAGACCGACGAAGATCTTTTCAGCTCCTGCCGACTGCAAAGCGCCCACGATTGCCGGTGTGTTCGGGTTGCGGGCGTCGGTGACGAGCACGCGGCGATGCCTGGGAGTGCAGCTCATTTCGCGGAGCCGCGGATCGTCTTCCATAAAAGGTGTCTCCTCTACCGGCAGTGCCATCATGACACCCTGACCTGCCCGATCCAGCTTGATCGCCATCCTGACATTCGCACCGTCACCGACATCGCCATGCACATGACATATGACGGACGGGCCGGCGTCGAGCCTTACCGTTCCAACGCGCACCGGGATCTGGTCACGAAAATACAGATCCGTCGTTGCGCGCACCTTCGTCTCCGCGATCAGTTTGCCGTCCGGAGACACATCCCGCCAGTTGAGATCGACCGACAGGCAATTGGAACAGGCATCCCGCGGGGGATATTGAACAGTGCCGCAGTCAGCACAGACCTGCAGCATGAAGCGCCCTTCCGCAGCCGCCGCCGCCAGACCCAGTGCCGCCCTGCTGCGCTGTTGCGGCGGGGTCTTTGGCACGTCGGTTCGACGTTGCGGGTTCTTCTTCCCGGGAGGGGCGATCGGCTTGCTCACGCGCGTCCTCCCGCAATAATTGCCGCACCGGAGCACACGCCGCGGTCGTAGTTGATCACACCGAAGCCTGAGACCATGGCACGGGATGCTCCCGGCACCTGCGTCGGTCCGGCATTGCCCGTGACCTGCCGGATGGCCTCGACGAGACCGATGTAGCCGCCCGCTGCTCCGGCCTGTCCGGCGGACAGCTGGCCACCGGAGGTGTTGTGCGGGAAATCTCCGGTAACCGTCAGGTCACGGTCCTGAACAAACCGGCTGCCGTCGCCTTTGTCGCAGAAGCCCAGATCTTCGAACTGCATCATCGAGATCACCGGGTAGTCGTCATAGGTCTGCAAAAGGTCGATGTCGGACGGACCGCACTGTGCCATGTCGTAAAGTTCGTCGATATCCATCGCCCAGCCGCCTCGAAGCTGGATCGGATCGCCGGCAAAGGCATTGTGCCGCTCGATTGTGCCTGCGATCACCGCAAAGGGCAGATCCCGCCGCATTGCTTCTTCGACTGTCATGACCAGAAAGGCTTCCGAACCGGCGCAGGGCATGACACAGTCAAAGAGCGCAATCGGGTCCGAGATCGGCCGGGCATCCAGATACTGCTGCAGCGAGAGCGGCTTTTTCATGAGTGCATTGGGATTGCGCAACGCGTTCTGGCGCTGAGCAACACAGATCCGGCCGAAATCCTCCCGCGTTGCCCCGTAGTCTTTCATGTAGCGGTCCGTCAGGAGTGCAAAATTGGCATTCGGGCCGCCAAAGCCGTAGGGGTACGCGGCATCCTGTGAGAACCGGCTGAAGCTCGACAGGAGATTGCGGAACGAGTCGATGTGATTTGTGTCGCCGGCAACGCAGGCGACGATTTCGGCGTCCCCGGTCTGAACGGCCCTTGCCGCGCGCCGAAGGGCGACGATGCCGGAAGCGCCTCCCATCGGAATGTGATCGAGCCAGCGGGGACACAGACCCAGATGCTGTGTCAGTCCGACCGCATTGTCGGGAAACAGGGTGAAACTGGAGACGGCGAACCCGTCGATCTCGTCCGGTCTCAGTCCTGCCTTATCGATGCTTTCCTTGAGTGCACGCGCAATCCACCAATGCGCCGTTTCAATTGAAAAGCGCTGGTAAGGAATGGTCGCGGGGGAAACGATCGCCACCCCTTCGTAGCCAAGGCGCGTTCGGCTCATGAAACCTGTCTTTTCTTGAGATGCACCAGATTGATTGTCGATGATTTTTCCAGGTGATGCAAAGCAAGCGCCTTCAGCTCGGCGCGTTGAATTTTCTGGGTTGATGTCAGGGGCAGGCTGTCCACGAAGGCAATGTAGCCCGGCACCTTGTAATAGGCCATGTTGTCGAGCGCCCATCGGGCGATCTCTTCGGCCTTTTGAGGCGCTGGCTCGGACACCGTCAGACAGGCAAAGACTTCATCGCCGCGAAGCGGGTCGGGCACGGGTGCAACACCTGCGGCGGTCACTTCGGGATGGCGCATGAGCACGCTCTCGACCTCGACGGCGGCTATGTTCTCACCCGACCGGCGGATAACATTCTTTCGCCGGTCGACGAAAAACAGGAAGCCGTTCGCTTCCAGCCGCACGACGTCACCGGTGTGAAACCAGTCATCTTTCCAGGCGGTCTCGGTTGCCTCGGGATCCTTGTAATATTCGCGGAAAAATCCGCGCCTCGGTTCGGAACCCTTTCGCCGGATGAGCAGCTCCCCCGGTGCGCCATCCGGGACATCGTGTCCGGTCTCGTCAACAAGGCGGATTTCAAGCCAGTCCGGCAAGCGACCAAGCGCTGCCTTACCGACAAGCCTGTCCGTCTGGTTGTTCATGATGACCGCACCTGCACCTGTTTCCGTCATCGCCCAGCCTTCGCTCAAGGGGAAGCCGAAACGGTCCTCAAACGCGGCATGAAGCTTGGGGTCAACGCCCGCGCCAAAGCCAAAGCGCACCTTGTGAGCCTGGTCGTATTCATCAGGCGGCATTTCCATCAGGATGGACGGCATCACGCCGAGATAGTGCAGGCAGGTCGCGCCACTGTCGTGCACACTCTGCCACCAGGTCCTTGGGTGGAACCGGTCGAGCGCCGTCAGGCATCCGCCTACGCGCAGCATCGCCATGAAAGAATACGCCATTGCGTTCATGTGAAAGATCGGCAAGGGCGTGATCATGCGGTCTCCGGCCTCCGAGAGGCCGGCAAGTCCGCCCAATCCGGCATAAAACTCAGCAACTTCCGAGAAATAGGAATTGTCGAGAACACAGCCCTTGGGCTTGCCCGTGGTGCCGGATGTATAAAGCACCGCCGCTTCCCGGGCATCTCCGTCTTCAGAAAGCCGCGCAGTGACTGCATTCTTGCGCGGGGAAGGAAACGCATCGTCCACCGCGACAACGCTTGCTGCGATGCCGCTCGCCTCAACCGCAAGCCGGAGCGCCTCGATCCGGTCCGGTACCGCGATAATCAGCGCTGGTTCCGCGTGACCGATCAGGTATTCAAGCTCGCTGGCGCGCAGATCGGGGTTGATCGGAACAACGGATGCCCGCAGCCTGTTGAGCGCGAGCCAGACAAGAAAGTAATCCGGCCGGTTTTCCAGAAGGAGAGCTGCGCGCATGCCTTCGCCAATTCCGGCCCTCTCCAACCGCTCAGCGAAATCGTTCACGCGGCGCATCGCGTCGGCGTAGGTGATCTCTCCGGGCGGGACTGCGTAGGTGCGCGCCGTTTCCGGCAACACGTTCAGCAAAGGGCGGTCCGGCCAGCGGTCGTGAGCCCTTGCGAAGTAGTCGTATACGGTCGCCAAACCACCTCTCAAAGTCTCGTCCTCCCCCGAATACACCCGCAGCTCGTGGTGCGAGATTTATATGAAAAAACATATTAATTGTCTTCTTTTGTGTCAAAGAGAAATTCCCGGAAGGCCGGTGACCAGGGACGCGAGTTGCTCTAGCTTCAATGTAAGCCTCGGTTTTCACGATCTTTTTTCTGGGACCTTGGACCGGTTGCGCAAACGTTGCGATGATTTGACGGTGACTATGATTTAGATGAATTTTCATATAAATTGATTCCGGCTGGCAGAATGCCAAACATGAAGAGGGTGGTCTGGCAGCAATTTCAAAGCCGGCTCAAGAGGGAGTAGAGCATGAGCGGATATGACGGTCGGACGGCACTTGTCACTGGCGCAAGCACGGGCATTGGAAAGGCCATCGCCGAGCATTTGCTGCAGCAGGGATGCAAGGTTATCTCTGTCTCAAGGCGGCCGTTGGAGATCTCATCCGACAAGGTGACCTCCCTCAGCGTTGATCTCAGCGATCCGCAGGCAGTGCGGGACTGCGCCGAGCTTATCCGTGAGAAACACAAGGTTGATATCCTGGTCAACAATGCCGGGGTCGTGCGCAACACGCCGGTGGAAGACATAACGGATGAGGAATTCGACACACTTCAAAATCTTCACCTCAGGTCCGCGATTGTCCTTGTGCAGGCAGTGCTGCCGCATATGAAAGCGCAAAACTTCGGTCGGATCGTCAACATGTCCTCGCGCGCGGTTGTCGGTCTGTCGAAGCGGACGGTCTATGCGGGTACGAAGGCCGCCCTGATCTCGATGACAAGGACATGGGCGCTTGAACTCGGGAGCCACGGCATCACCGTGAACGCGATTGCGCCCGGGCCGGTCGTGACCGACATGCTGACCGCCGACATTCCGGAAGAAAGCGAAACGTTCAGAAAACTGTCCGAGTCCCTGCCGGTCGGGCGTCTCGGAACTGCTGGCGATGTTGCACGCGCGACGCTGTTCTTCACCGACCCGGAGAACAGCTGGGTGACAGGCCAGACGCTGTTCGTGTGTGGCGGGGCCAGCCTCGGGTCCTTGACCGCGCTCTAGGCCTGGCCCCGGGTCAGCAGGCGTTCGATCAGGAATCCAGCCGAAGCTGCCGGAGGGATTTTGACAGGATGCGGCACAGGGAATTCTCGACCGGTGTCTGGTTGCTCCGCGATGGGATCAGGAGACCGATCCGGAGGTCTTTCAGAAAACTGGACTTCAGGGAAATATAGCGCAGCTTTCCGGCCTCGATTTCCTCAAGAAACCCGATCTTCGAATAAAGCCCAATGCCGCGGCCGTTCATGATCATCGAGCGGGCGAGGGGAAGGGAGTTGGTGAAGCAGGCGGTCTTGAGCGGGATCTTGTTGTCGGCAAGGGCAAGGTTGACGAGTGAGCGCTCGGCGAGCGCATCATAGGACCTGATGAGCGGGAACGGCGTGAGGTCCTCAATGTCCAGTGCATCGCGCTCCGCCAGCGGGTGGTTCTCTGTCAGGATCGCACCGATCGGCGCTGACTTCTCCGTGCGGACGCGCACGCCCGGGTGCAGATCGTTGCAAAAGGAAATGCCTATGCCGGCATCGCCCTCCGCCACGGATCTGACAATGTCGTCCGGCTGGGCGGTCTGTATCGAATAGGTGATGTCAGGGTATTCGCGTGCGAACTGATCAATTGCCGATGGCAGAAGGCTCAGTGCAACGGAATCGAGCGACGCGATGTCGATATGCCCGGCACGCAACTCCCTGATGTCGGCAACAAGATGCAGGATCTTCTCGTAGTCGAAGATCGTCTTTCGACAATGTTCCAGGACAACCGCTCCTGCGGCGGTGAGTTCCACACCTTCCGCATGGCGGTCAAACAGTTTCACGCCGAGGCGGTCCTCGATATCGAGAATCTTCCGGTTTACGGAGGAGGAGGAGACGTGAAGAACGGCAGCCGCGCGGCGAATTGAGCCTTGGCGTGCGACCTCGTCGAAATAGTTCAGGAACTTGCTGTGCATGTTAACTCTACCTAGGCCGATGCAAAAAAGGCATCGCTATGCGCCAAAGTTAATTCTATCCGCAACGCAAGAGCCGCGTCTACGCTAAAGAAAAAAGGGAGACACGGAAAAAACACCTACCAGGAGATCGTTCAGATGACACACAGGGGACTTAATCGCCGGCACGTTTTGAAAGGGCTCGGAGCGGCTGCCGGACTGGCGACAACCGGAACTTTCCTTTCCGTCGGACCCTCGGCCGCGGCCGATTTCAAGATCAGAATGCAGCTTGGCTGGCTGGCGTCCAACGGCATACTCGGCGAGGTCATGGCCGACAAGCTCGGTTACTTCGCAGACGAGGGTCTGGAGCTGGAAATCATCCCTGGCGGACCGAATATTGACGGTGTGGCATCCGTTGCCTCAGGCGCCAACAACTTCGGGTCGATTTCGTCCTCTCCGTCCCTGATGCTGGCGCGCTCGGCCGGGCTGCCGATCAAATGCGTCGCGGCCGGGTATCAGCAACACCCGTTCACTTATTTCTCCATGGAGGCCAATCCGGTGCGCAAACCGGAAGACCTCATCGGCAAGAAGGTTGCGACGCAGGGAACGGCGCGGATCCTGCTGCGCGCGCTGCTTGCAAAGAACGGCATTGATGAAAGCCAGGTCGAAGTCTCCGTCATGGGCGGCGACATGGCGCCACTCAAGGTGGGGCAGGTCGACGTGGCGACCGGCTGGCAAACCAATGTCGGCGCGCTTTCGGTGCTCGGCGACGAGCGGGTCGACATGAAGCTGTGGGACGCAGGTATCCAGCTCTATGCCAATCCCTACTACACGACGGACGACGTGCTTCAGGAAAACAGCGACAAGATCACTGCTGCGATCCGCGCGATCTCACGCGGTTGGGGCGCTGTCTATGAAAATCCGGAGGCCGGTGTCGACGCGCTTGTCGAGCGCTATCCGAACCTGGACAAGGACAGTGAGATGAAAGCGGTCGATCTTGTCCTCGGTTTCTCGTTCAACGACAAGACCAAGGCCGGCGGCTGGGGCATCATGACGGCCGACAACTGGCAGGAACAGATCGACACCTATAACAGCCTCGAGCAGTTCACCAACGGTGCGCCGAACGTGGCCGACATCATGACGTTGGAAATTCTCGAAGCGACCAAAGATGTCCGTCCAACCTTTGGCTGATTTCGCGGATGACAGTCCCGATCAGGAACCGGCAGGCCGCAAGGTAGCGGCCCGCCTTTCCGGAGCCTCGGTGAAATTCGGTCGTTTCACCGCTCTTGAAAACATCAGCCTGGAAATTGGCGAAGGCGAATTCTGGACCATCCTCGGTCCGTCCGGCTGCGGCAAGTCGACCATGCTGCGTCTGGTGTCCGATCTTGTGCCTGCAGCGGACGGGGACGTCACCATCCTCGACAAGTCGACCGAGGCAGCGCGGCTTGCGCGGGAGTTTGCTTTCGTCTTCCAGGACGCCACTTTGCTGCCCTGGCGCAGCGCTCTGAAGAATGTGGAACTGCCTCTGGAGATGGGCCGCAAGCGCGGGCTGCAAATCCCCGTGTCGGACCGGAGCCCGCAGGAGCTCCTTGAGCTCGTGGGACTGAAGGGACGGGAGGACGCCCTGCCGCATGAACTCTCCGGCGGTATGCGCCAACGGGTCGCCATCGCAAGAGCCCTTGTGTGCAAGCCGAAACTGCTGCTGATGGATGAACCGTTCGGCGCGCTGGATGAGATGACACGCGATCGGTTGAACCTTCAGCTGCGCGACATCTGGCAGGAAACGGGTGTCACGATCCTGTTCGTGACGCATTCCATTCCCGAAGCCGTGTTCCTCGGCCAGAAGGTGCTGATGCTTCGCGCCAATCCGGGGCGGGTGAAGGACGTGATCGATATCGACCTGCCGTCGCACCGGGAAATCGCCTTGAGGGAAACGCCCGATTTCAACCGCTATTGCGGAAGGCTCCGCCAGTTGCTGGAGGAATGCTGATGTCTCTGACCCAGATTTCGTCCGACGTCGATGACGACAAACCCGGTCTGGCCGAGCAGGCAAGGCTGAAGGCCGGGCACATTGCAGTTCCGCTTGGGACGGCAATCACGCTTCTGCTGATCTGGCAGATCGGTGTGCGGCTTTTCGAGGTGCCGCCCTATATCGCACCCGCTCCGACCGATGTCCTCGCCGTGTTTGCCAATGACTACACGCTGCTCTTGAGGAACTTCTGGCCGACCCTGATTGAGAGCCTTTCCGGCTTTGCTGTCGGCAATCTGGCGGCGATCCTGATCGCGGTCGCGTTTGTCCATAGCCGGACCGTCGAAAAGGCGTTCTTTCCGATCGCGGTCTTCATCAACACGATCCCGATCCTGGCCATCGCTCCGATCCTCGTGCTGATCTTCGGCGCCGGGATGACGGCAAAGGTGGTGATCGCAGCTCTGATCTGTTTCTTCCCCACCCTGGTGAACATGGTGCGCGGGCTGCAGTCAGTGTCACCACAGACCCTGGAACTTGCACGCATCCTGTCGGCGTCCAAGTCGGAGATCTTCTGGAAGATCCGGTTGCCGTCGTCGCTGCCATTCCTGTTCTCCGCGCTGAAGATCGCGGCAACCACCTGCGTGATCGGTGCGATTGTCGGCGAGTGGATCGGCGCCGATGTCGGGTTGGGGGCGCTGATCATCGACAGCACGTTCAACTTCCGCTCTCCGCTTCTCTACGCGACCGTTTTCGTCTCCTCCGGATTGTCGGTGCTTTTGTTCACGGCGGTTTCGGTTGCCGAAAGGCTGGTTGTTCGCTGGTAGCGCGTAAGCAGTGCCGCCGGCTTCTGAATTTTAGGAAAAGGATCAAGGACAATGGCAGAACGTCACACGACAACCGTTCAGGTTGAAGGGGCACAGGTTCCTGTTGTCGCGGACTGTGATGTGGTTGTGATCGGCGCAGGACCCGCCGGTCATGCCGCTGCGGTATCGGCTGCGCGCAACGGCGCGTCGGTGACCTTGCTGGAACGCTACCACCACCTCGGCGGCATGGCGTCCGGCGGTATGGTGCTTGTCCTCGACGACATGGTCAACGAGGGCAACGAGATCGTCACCACAGGCATCGTCAGCGAGTTTGTCGACCGGTTGGACCGACAGGATGCTGCGGTCTATCCCCCGCCTGAGGATTGCCAGACCAACTGGCAGATGTGGCAGAAGTGGTCGCGCTGGGGATGTATCGATTTCCACAAGGCGATGATGCCGCAGCCGATCATTCACGCCGTTGCCTTCGATCCGGACGGCTGGAAACGGGTCAGTCTGGACATGGTGGTGGAAGCCAAGGTGAACCTGCGCACGCACAGCTGGTTTTCCGATGTCCTGATGGAAAACGGCCGGATCAGCGGTGTGATCGCCCAGACCAAGCTCGGGCGTCAGGCCATCCGCGCGAACTATGTCGTCGATGCCACCGGTGACCTCGATGTCGGTGTTGCGGCCGGGGCGGACTATATCGACGGCCAGTATATCGTTACGACCGTTTTCCGTCTGGCAAATGTGGATACCGACAAGGCCGTTGCCTTCGAGTTCGCCGAGCCGGAGCAATACAAGAAACTCGATCGGGAAGCGCGGCGCAGGATTGGCGGTGCCTGGGGCATGTGGTGGCTCAAGACGCCGATCCCCGGGGTGGTCTGGTGCAATTGCCCGCATATGCCGGGATATGACGGGCTTTCCGTGGAAGACATGGTCGCCTCGGAAATCGAGGGCCGCGAGCGCATGATGAAGCTGCACGCCTTCGCGAAAGAGAATATTCCGGGATTTGAAAATGCAACGATGCTGGGGGCGGCGGAACAGATGGGTATCCGTCAGACGCGTCTCCTGAAAGGGGAATATGTCGTCAACAAGGATGACGTGAAATCCCGGCGCTACTTCGCGGACACCGTGTGCCGTGGGCGTGACTACTACACCCCGTATCGTGCGCTGCTTCCGAAGGGCATCGACAACCTGATTGTCGCCGGACGCCACTATTCGGTGGAAAGCGATGCCCAGAAGCTGTCACGCGAAATTCCGCCCTGCATGGCGCAGGGGGAGGCTGCGGGCGTCGCTGTCGCCCTGGCACTTGACGGCGATCAGCCGCTTCGAATGGTCGACTACAAGGCCATCCAGAAACAAATGCGCGCCCAGGGCGCCGATCCGGGAGACAAACCGTCGCCGAATGCTCTCATCGAAGATCACATCGCGGCGGAATAGCAGAGGCTCACATGTCAGAGAATATCATGCCACTCGATGGCATTCGGGTGATCGACTTCACGCAGGTCATGCTGGGGCCGTGCGCGACTCAGATGCTGGGCGATTTCGGTGCGGATGTCATCAAGATCGAACGTCCGGGTGCCGGGGATCTGAGCCGGAGCTTTTACGGTGAACGCACGGAAGAAGCGCTGAACAATGCCGTCTTTGCCTCCCTGAACCGTAACAAGCGGTCGATCGAGATCGACACCAAGACCGAGACGGGACGCCAGCAGGTTCTCGACCTGGCAAAGACGGCCGACATTGTCGTCGACAATTTCCGGGCCGGTGTCATGGACAGACTGGGCTTCGGCTATGATGCGCTTTCGAAAATCAACCCGAGGATCATCTGCGCGTCGGGTACCGGTTTCGGCGCGTCCGGTCCCTATGCCCACAAGGGCGGGCAGGATGTACTGGCCCAGGCGATGACCGGCGTGATGGAGAAGACCCAGGATCCCTCCATTCCAAAATCGATCTATCCGACAACTCTTTGCGATTATTCGGCCGGCATGCATCTGGTTCAGGGCGTGCTGGCGGCACTCCTGATGCGCGACAAGACAGGCCGTGGCCAGAAGGTTGAAGTCTCGCTCTACGACAGCATGATCGCGATGCAGATGCAGGAAGCGGCACAATGGTCGAAGCACAGGGAAGTGCTGAACTGGGCCGCCATGCCGCTGACCGGTGTATTCGATACCACTGACGGTGCCATCGTGATTGTTGGCGCCTTCAAGGCAAATCCGTTGCAGGATATCTGCAACGCGCTGGAGATCGAGGATCTGTCGCCCGATTATCCGACATTGGACGTGCAGCGCAAGCACAAGCCGTTTCTGCAGCAGCGTTTCAGGGACGCGATTTCAAGGAACACATCCGCGTATTGGCTGGAGCGACTGGAGGCGCAGGACCTCCTGTGCGCACCGGTGAGATCACTCGAAGAAGCGCTGGCGGACCCGCAGACGCAGATCAACGGCATGCTCCAAACCATCGACCATCCGGTGCTTGGTGATATCACGCTCGCGGGATCGCCAGTCCATCTGAGCGATGCGCCGCTTGTTGTCCGGCGTGTTCCCCCGAAACTTGGCGAACATACCGACGAAGTGCTGCAGGAACTGGCCGTGCTTCTGAGCAACGAGGCGGCTGAATGAGTGTCGAGTTCGACGTTTCCGATCACCTCGCGCGGGTGACCATCAACAGACCCGAACGCCTGAACGCAGTTGATGCGGCGGCGCATTCGCGACTGGCGGAAATCTGGGAAGAGATCGAGGGCAATCCGAACATCCGGTGTGCCGTTCTCACCGGGGCCGGACCGAAGGCCTTTTGCGCGGGGGCAGACCTGAAAGAGGATGCCGGCCTGTCCGGTGTGGACTACTGGAAGAACATTAGTGCATCCGGGTTCACGGGCATTGCGCTCCGGCACATGTCGACCCCCGTGATCGCACGCGTCAACGGCCTTGCCCTCGGCGGCGGCCTGGAAATGGTCCTGGGCTGCGACATCATCATCGCCGCCGAGACGGCGCGCTTCGGCCTGCCGGAAGCCAAGGTTGGACGGGTCCCGCTCGACGGCGGCATGGTGCTTCTCCCCCGCCTGGTTCCCAGAAACGTTGCCATGGGCATGATGATGACCGGGCGGCTGCTGACGGCGTCAGAGCTTGAACGCCAAGGCCTTGTCAACGCGGTCGTATCTCCGGA
>Ga0207422_1004066_pt1 | contig 12838 bp, 8 predicted proteins | sample MarCyaLeptolynsp_FD_187757 | JGI IMG/M metagenome (GOLD analysis project Ga0207422, IMG submission 187757) | Marine cyanobacterial communities from Panama - species 1 Leptolyngbya sp. (SPAdes) | ecosystem: Environmental > Aquatic > Marine > Unclassified | place: Panama: Panama City | collected...
AAGAGCAGCCGACCACGAGCATGCCCAGCTTCATCAACAATGGCGGGCTGGACGAAGTGCTCCAACAGCTGATCGATCGTTATGCGATTGGTGGATATGCAAAAAAATATGGCCTGCGCGCGGGCAATAATCTCGTCAACAGCGAAATCCTGCAGATCGGCGCGTTTCGCGGCGTCAGCGGTGAATTTGAGCAAGCGACCTACGAAGCCGCTTTGCGCAACCAAGGCCTGACCGACGCCACATTGCGTCGCGATCTGGGTGATGGACTGCTGGCTCAACAATTGCTGGTCCCCGCCCTGGCTGCCCCGCAAGTGCCGGATGCATTGGTGAAGAGGTATGCTGCGTTCAGCACGGAACGCCGCCAAGGCTCTGTCGCGCTGATCCCAAGTTCATCCTTCACACCTGATGGTGATCCGAGCGCGGAGCAATTGCAGCAATTCTACGACGACCACCGCCCACGCTATATTTTGCCCGAGCGACGGACTCTGCGTTTCACGACCTTCGGCATGGACAATGTTTCCGACCGCGTGACGCCTACCGATGCAGAGATCGCGGCACGCTATGAACGCGATGCCTTGTCCTATGAGGAGCAGGAAACCCGCGTCATCAGCTCACTGTTTGTCCCAACCGAAGATGCTGCCCGGGCGCTGAGCGCACGCGTCGCTTCAGGCGTAACGCTTGAACAGGCCGCAACCGACGCTGGCTTCTCGGTCGTCCAGAGCGAGCCTCGCAGCCGGGACGAATTCGCAGCCACAGCCAGTGAAGCCGTTGCTGATGCTGTGTTTGCGGCTGAGCGTGGATCGATTGCTGAGCCGGCGCGCAGTTCGCTTGGCTGGTATGTCGCTCGCATTGACTCGATCAATCGCACTCCGGCGCGATCGCTCAACGATGTGCGCAGCGAAATCTCGCAGCAATTGTCGACCGAATTGCGCGCCGCTGCCCTTGCGGACTTGAGCACTCGGATCGAGGATCGCATCAATGATCGCGTCTCGTTGACGGAGATCAGCGAAGAGTTTGATCTGCAGGTCGACACAACCCCGGCCTTGCTTGCTAATGGTCGCCTGTTTGACAATCCAGCCGCTGGCATTGCGGATGAACTGCAGCCAACCCTCGAAACTGCTTTCCAGATGGATGAGAGCGAGCCTGAGCTGGCCGAACTGATCCGCGGCGAGCGCTTTATCGTCTTTGAGGTCGAGGAGATCACCGAATCCGCGGCAGCCCCACTCGATACGATTGAGGAACAGGTTACGGCCGAATGGCGCCGTGCAGAAGGTGACAAGCTGGCCAAAGAGGCGGCCGATCGTGTGCTGGGCAAGCTCTCCAGCGGTGAATCGGAATTGCTCGCCGCGTTGAATGCGGAAGAGGCACGGCTCCCCGCGCCGCAGCGCATCAACATGACCTTGGCGGAACTGACACCGCAGCAAGGTCAGCGTATTCCAACGCCGCTCGTCTTGCTCTTCAGTATGGCCGAAAACACCGTCAAAAGGCTTGAAGCCCGCGACGATCTCGGCTGGTACATCGTCGAACTCGATGACATTTCGGTCACTCCGCTTGAAGAAGGCGATCCGGCCCTGCTTCAGGCCGAGGCAGCCATCGCGCGTTCGATCTCGAGCGAATATGCCGCTCAAGTAACCACCGCTATGCGCGAAGAGCTGGGTGTTGATCGCAACGACACCGCCATCGATGCTGTCCGACGCCAGCTTACAGGCGAAAATTGATCGTTCGTATCGGTGTCGGGTTTCGCGTCTCTACAAAATGCCGAAGCTGCGCAGGCTGAGCTAGATCGGGGCAATCCAAGCCTGGTTTGGCGGCGCGTAATCGCGGATTGCGATACGCCAGTTGGCGCAGCGCAGCGCCTGATCGAGCCCGGCCGGGGCGACTTCCTGCTGGAATCGGTCGAGGGCGGAGAGATCCGCGGCCGCTACAGCCTGGTTGGACTTGATCCAGATCTGGTCTTCCGCGGCTCGGGCCGAGAGGCGGAGATCAACCGGCAATGGCAAACCGATCGTTCTGTCTTTGAGGCTTGCGGGGGAGATGCACTGAGCGAGCTGCGGCAGTTGGCGCAGACCTGTCGCATTGATGTGCCCGAAGGCCTGCCTCCCGCGCTGGCGTGTCTCGTCGGCTATTTCGGCTATGAGACAATCGGCCTGGTCGAGACGCTGCCGCGCGCCAATCCGAGCGAGCTCGACCTGCCAGACTTGTTGTTCGTGAGGCCAACGCTGATCCTGGTGTTTGACGGGCTGACAGATGAACTGTTCGTTGTGGCTCCGATCTGGACCGCGAAGGACCCGGCGAACGCAATCGAACGCGCGGGCGACAAGATCGACGAGATCTTGCGCGAATTGCAGGCGACCAAACCGGCACGTCCGGCTTCAGCCAATCTGCAAGAGCCCGACCTCGCACCGGTGATGGAAGGCGATGAATACAAGTCGCTGGTCGCCCGGGCGAAGGAATATATCGCTGCCGGTGACATCTTTCAGGTCGTGCTGGCGCAAAGGTTCACCTGCCCGTTCGAACTGCCCCCGCTGGATCTCTATCGCGCTCTGCGTCGCGTCAATCCCTCGCCCTTCCTCTACTTTCTCGATCTTCCCGGCTTTGCAATTGTCGGCTCCAGCCCCGAGATCCTGGTTCGCGTACGCGATGGCGAGCTCACCATCAGGCCCATCGCTGGAACGCGCCCGCGCGGTGCAAATGCCAGCGAGGACCGAGCCAATGAAGTGAGCCTGCTGGCCGATCCCAAGGAATGCGCAGAACATCTGATGCTGCTTGATCTTGGTCGCAATGATGTTGGCCGTGTCGCGGCTCGCGGTAGTGTTGAAGTGACCGACAGTTTCACAATCGAGCGCTACAGCCACGTCATGCACATCGTCAGCAATGTCATCGGCAAACTTGCTCCGGACAAGGACGCATTGGATGCCCTGTTTGCAGGCTTTCCTGCAGGCACGGTTTCAGGCGCACCGAAGATACGCGCCTGCGAGATCATCGCTGAACTCGAGCCGGAAACACGGGGCGCCTACGCCGGAGGAGTCGGCTATTTCGCCCCTGATGGTTCGGTCGATTCGTGCATTGTCTTGCGCACCGCCGTGGTCAAAGACGGTATCATGCATGTGCAGGCGGGTGCTGGCATCGTCGCTGACAGCGATCCCGATTATGAGCTGGCAGAATGCCGTGCGAAAGCAGGTGCATTGATCGCCGCCGCACGCGAGGCGGTTAGGGTCGCTGGCGAACCAGGATTTGGCCAATGAGAACAGCCTGGATCCCAATCGCGCTGTGCATCGGATTGGCAGCGTGCAAACCGCCGGAAGGTGGCGAACCCGTGCTGCGCACAGAGATTGGCGAGCCAGGTGAGATTGTCGAACCTGAGCTGCTGCCAGAAGAGGCCGATCAGGCTCCAGCCGTCGCCAGCGTGGCATCAGCCTGCAGCGATGTGAGCTTTGAGGATGTTCCGTTGACCCATTGCGTCGCCGACCCTGCTGATCACCGCATCCGCACCGCGCTCGGCCCCGACGGCGGACAGCCCTATGGATCGCTGGAAGCGCTTTCTGGAGCGTTTGACGCGGATGACGTCGCTTTTGCAGTCAATGCGGGGATGTATGGCGATGATCTGCGCCCGATCGGCTATTACGTCGAAGGTGGAGAGCGCTTGCAAGAGCTCAACCGCAATGATGGGCCCGGAAACTTTCACCTAAAGCCTAATGGTGTGTTTTTCGGCTCGAATGGTAGCTGGCGCGTGCTGACGGCAGATCAGTTCTATTCGACCGTCCGCGATCGTCCGCAATTCGGAACCCAGAGCGGACCCATGCTGGTGATCGACGGTGAATTGCATCCCGAGATTGCCGAGAACGGTCCATCACGCGCAATCCGCAACGGCATTGGCGTTGGCAGCGATGGCAAGGCTCACTTTGTCCGATCAGAGGCTCCGCTCAGTTTCGGACAGCTCGCTCGCTTCTATCGCGATGAGCTGGGTGTGCCCAATGCGCTGTTCCTCGATGGCAATGTATCGGTCCTGTGGGACCCCGCTTCCGGCCGCAGAGACACCCGTTCAAGCCTCGGCCCGTTCCTGGTCATCACCAAGCGAGATCAGCCATGAGCAACCAAGCGCCGATCCTTGTCATCGACAATTATGACAGCTTCACCTTCAACCTGGTCCATTACCTGATGGAACTGGGCGCAGATGTGGTTGTCGAGCGCAATGATGCGATCACCGCGCAGCAAGCGCTGGCCAGTAATGCGGCGGGGTTCTTGATCTCACCGGGGCCGTGCACGCCCAACGAAGCCGGTATCAGTCTCGATCTCGTGGCGGCCTGCGCCGATGCGCAAAAGCCGCTGCTTGGCGTGTGCCTGGGCCATCAATCAATCGGCCAGTATTTTGGCGGAAAGGTCGTTCGCGGCGGTTTGATGCACGGCAAGACGTCGCCTGTCACACATGACGGGACGGGCGTATTCGCAGGCCTCCCCTCGCCCTTTACCGCGACCCGATATCACTCCTTGATCGTCGAGAACGCACCTGAATGCCTGATCGAGAATGCTCATAGCGAAACACCGGGAATTGAAGGCTCCAGCACGATGGGCTTTCGCCACGAGACGCTGCCGATCCATGGCGTGCAGTTCCACCCGGAAAGCATTGCGACCGAACATGGCCACGCTCTGCTGGCCAATTTTCTCGCCCTGTGCGGGATCGAAACGAAAGAAATCGCATGAAGACCCTGCCCCTCGCCGTTCCGCATATGAGCGAAGCCGAATCCGAAGAGGTGTTCGGTTGGATTCTCGACGGCGAAGCCAGCGATGAAGAGATTGGACGCTTCCTGCTCGCTATGACCGAGCGCAGCGAGACTGCCGAAGAGATCGCCGGTGCAGCACGCGCTTTGCGAGCCCGTCTGATCCCAATCGACGCTCCTGAAGGGGCGGTGGATTGCTGCGGAACGGGTGGAGATGGTCATCACACGCTCAATGTCTCAACCGCAGTCTCGCTGGTTGTGGCGGCGTCTGGCGTACCCGTGGCCAAGCACGGCAACCGAGCTGCCTCATCCAAATCTGGCGCAGCAGACACGCTGGAAGCACTCGGCCTAGATATGGAAGCCGCTGGCAATACGGCTGAGAAGACTCTCGCCGAACTGGGCATCTGCTTTCTGTTCGCCAAGAATCACCACCCGGCAATGGGCCGAATTCAGCCCATCCGGCAAAAACTGGGCAAGCGCACCATATTCAACCTGATGGGGCCGCTATCGAATCCCGCTGGCGTGAAGCGCCAACTGATCGGGATTGCCCGGCCCGGATATGTGCCGATTTACGCTGAGGCAAAGGCCAAACTTGGCACGGAGAGGACATTCATCGTGTCAGGCGATGAGGGTCTCGATGAGCTGAGCCTTGCTGGCGGCAATGAATGGGCTGACGTCACGGGCAGCGAATTTGCCATGCGGCGGATCGACGCGTCAGAGATCGGTCTGCCCAACTCGCCGGTCGAAGCGATCCGCGGCGACGATGCCGTGCACAATGCCAAGGCCTTGCGCGCTTTGCTCGATGGCGCGCCCGGTCCCTATCGCGACGCTGTAATGCTCAACGCCGCGGGCACGCTGATGGTCGCAGGGCGAGTTGATGGCTGGGAAGATGGCGTCGCCATAGCGGCAGAAGCGCTCGACAGCGGCAAGGCAGCCGAATTGCTTGCGCGCTGGATCGAAATGTCGAAATAGCAGTCCGCAATGAACAAGCTTGAGGAAATCTGCGCGAACAAGCGCAAAGAGGTGGCTGCACGCAAACAGGTGCGCAGCCTCGCCGAGCTTGACGCCATGGCTGCCGAGCAAAGCGCGCCGCGTGGCTTCGAAGCGGCACTGCGCAGAGCAAGCGCTGATGGCTTTGGATTGATCGCGGAGATCAAGCGCGCCTCCCCTTCGAAGGGGCTGATCCGCGAAGATTTCAGGCCGGCAGATCACGCGAGAGACTATCAAGCGGGCGGCGCTGCGTGCCTCTCTGTCCTCACCGACGCACCCTACTTCCAAGGGCATGAGGACTTTCTGGTTGAAGCCCGTGCATCTTGCGATCTGCCCGTCTTGCGCAAGGATTTCATGGTAGATCCATGGCAGGTGACTGAGGCGCGCTCGATCGGTGCGGATGCAATCCTGATCATCGTCGCAGCGCTGCAAGACGGCGAGATGGCCGAGATCGAAGCCGCTGCGCTGGAGCGTGGCATGGATGTCCTGGTCGAAGTCCATGACGAGGCCGAGCTGGAACGCGCAACGCGGCTCACTTCGCGGTTGATCGGGGTGAACAATCGCAACCTCAAGACATTCACGACCGATCTTGCGACAACCGAGCGGCTGTCAGCGCTTGCACCGCAGGAAGCGCTCCTGGTCGGTGAAAGCGGGATTGCGACCCATGCCGATTGCCAAAGACTGGCTCAATCGGGCGTTCGCAGTTTCCTCGTCGGAGAGAGCCTGATGCGCGCCGAAAACGTCGCCGGAGCGACGCTAACACTGCTGCGCGGCTAAGGCTGTCCTACACGGCAATTGCATGGCATTGAGGAGCCATGCAGCGCAGATATCCAAGCAAAAACGATACTTGCAGGTGTTCTGCCTCGCGGTGCATTTTTGAACTTAAGACTGTGTTCCATCTGTTCCATCGCGTAGGACTTTGATCTGCAACATTCGGGCGAAGCAATGACCAAACTCACACATCTGGATGACAAGGGCGCGGCGCAAATGGTCGATGTCGGGGGCAAGCCTGATACACAGCGTGTCGCCATTGCATCTGGCGCGATCCGCATGTCAGAGCAGGCCCTTGCAGCCATCAAGGATGGCAATGTCCCCAAAGGCGATGTTGTGGCGGCGGCGCGGATCGCTGGCATCATGGCGGCCAAGAAAACCGGCGAGCTGATTCCGCTTTGTCACCCGCTGGGCCTTGAAGCGGTCACCATAGACTTTGCGTTCGAAGCCGATGGCATGCGCGTCACCGCGAGTGCGTCTCTGACCGGCAAGACCGGCGTGGAGATGGAAGCGCTTGTCGCAACCTCCACCGCCCTGCTCACGATCTACGACATGGCCAAGGCGATCGACAAAGGCATGGTGATCGAAGACGTCCGTCTGATCGAAAAGCGCGGCGGCAAGAGCGGAACCTGGAAGGCCGCAGATCTTGGCTGAACTGATTAGCCTTGAAGAGGCGCAGGCGCGATTGCTGCAATTGATGCGACCCGAGGAGCATCACACAGAATATCTGCACGACGCGCTGGGTAAATATTTGTCCAAGGATCTGAGGGCCAATCGGACACAGCCCGCGGCAGATCTTTCCGCAATGGACGGTTACGCCATTTGCGGTGATGGTCCTTGGGAGCGCATCGGTGAGAGCCGCGCTGGGGCGCCATTTGATGGTCAATTGCTGCCTGGACAATGCGTCAGGATTTCGACCGGCGCACATATGCCAGCAGGGTCGGATCGCGTGCTGATCCAAGAAAATGCGGAGATTGATGGCGAGCGGATCAATGCGAGCGAAATGCCGCAATCAGGTCGTCATGTCAGGAATCGCGGATTTGACTTCAAATCTGGCGATGTAATCCTCAAAGCTGGCACACGAATTGGCCCTGGCCAATTGGCCTTGGCCATATCAGCCGGCCATTCCGAGGTTGAATGTTGGCTCATGCCAGCCGTCGACATTATCGACAGCGGCGACGAGTTGGTCGCTGATCCAGAACGATGCGGTGACGACCAAATTCCGGCCAGCAATGGAGCGATGCTGAAGGCAATGCTGGCCCCGCTGATCCCGGAACAGAATATTGAACGGCAAGGCCCCGTCGCCGACGATCCGGAGGCGCTCAAATCGGCTTTTCGGCGCGCTGAAATGTCCGATATTATCATCACCACTGGCGGAGCATCTGTCGGCGATCACGACCACGTTAAGCAAGCGATTGAGAGTACCGGCGCAGAATTGGCTTTTTGGAAAGTCGCGATCAAACCCGGCAAGCCCCTAATGATCGCGACCAGGACTGACTATGACGGGCCGCAAGTCTTCATCGGTCTCCCAGGCAACCCCGTTTCAAGTTTTGTCACATGCTTTCTGTTCGTCCTCCCGCTCATCCGGTCAATGATGGGCGATCCCGATCCATTGCCAAAAGCGTTGCCTGCCACTCTTGGCGTAGACCTTCCCGCGATTGGAAGTAGGCAGGAATTTCTGCGCGGGGTTTGGGATGGCGAAACGGTGGTCCTGGCCGCTTCCCAGGATTCGAGCGCCTTGCAAGCGCTCGCAGCGTCCAACTGTCTTATCAATCGATCGCCGCATGCGAGCGCAGCTTCAGCCGGAGATCGGGTTTCAATCTATCCACTATAGAGCAGATACCTCGCCCATAGTGTTGACTTGATTCCAGAAGTTGCCTACTTGTTCTGTATTCGTTCACGGTTTTGATGGACGGATCAAGTGCTCGCAACGCACCCTTGGGTGCCTCTCCGTGCACGCAGATTGGCTTTGAGTGCGCCTCGTCCCGAAGTCTGGGCGCGCGACCCAAGGAGGTATCCACTATGCTGACGGCCAAGCAGCACGAACTTATCCGCTTCATTCAGCAGCGGCTTGAAGAGACTGGCATTTCCCCTTCTTTTGAAGAGATGAAGGAAGCGCTCGATCTCAAGAGCAAGTCGGGTGTCCATCGCTTGATTTCCGCTCTCGAAGAGCGTGGTTTCATTCGGCGCCTGCCCAACCGCGCCCGCGCGCTTGAGGTTATCAAGCAACCCGAAGACGTGACCCCCGCCGCTCGTTCTGCTCCGGTTGGGGCTACTGCTGACAATGTCGTCTCGCTGGCCTCGGCTAAGGCCAGCGCAGCGCCCGAACCGGCCAATGACGTGATCGAGATTCCGCTCCATGGTCGCATCGCCGCTGGTGCACCGATCGAAGCGCTGGAAGGCCAGAACAGCCTGCCCGTTCCCGCAGCCTTGCTTGGACCGGGTGAGCATTATGCGCTCGAGGTTTCCGGCGACTCGATGGTCGAAGCTGGCATCTTTGATGGCGACTTCGCGCTTGTACGCCGGACAGACACCGCTCGCGATGGCGAGATTGTGGTTGCCCTGGTGCGCGGCGAGGAAGCGACGCTCAAATACCTCCACAAGGATGAAGGCATGGTCCGGCTTGACCCGGCCAATGGTGCTTATGATCCGCAGGTCTACAATCCTGGCGAAGTGCAGGTCCAAGGCAAGCTGGCTGGCTTGCTGCGGCGCTATCACTGATTGATCGCCTGATCTGAAATTCGAAGCGCGGCGCTTTTGATTTGGCGCCGCGCTTTGCGTTTCTCTCCGTGCATGTGAGCGCTGAGGCGGCTTCCACCAGCCATGCTCACCCTGATTGTCAGCAACGCTCACGATGCGGTGTTCGGCCAGATAAATCGACAAACCACCCGTCTGATCGAGCATCCTTTTGTCCGCCTTGAGCCAACGTGGTCTGCACGAACGAGGCAGCACGCGATCAGCCACCACGATGTCCACGCGTTCGCACGCCGCTGCCAAGGCCCTCTCCTCAACGCGTACGCGATTGCGGGTGAGCAAAGCACTCCATTGCCTGCTGTCGCGAGTTATCGAAATCACACAGAATTCGTCGGAGCAATTGGCCGCGGGCCATTCCATCATCGCGATCGGAGTGGCCTCGACACCCGCCAATTCTATGAGACTGTCCTGAGCGAAAGAGTTCCGTGGAGCACGCAGTGAGATCAGCCTGCCGTCATCTGTGGTGATGCCGACCTGCCTGCCATCGCGCGTGATCAAGATGTCTGGATGGCTGGTCCATGCGAGCGAAAACGATGCGACGCAGACCGGCAGCAAGCCAAGCAAGCGCAGTCTTGAGCTCCACAGGGCGAGCCACAGCCCTCCCGCAACAAACAGAAGGATGCTCGCAAGGCCCATATGCGGAAACAGTTTGACCGCGCCAGGCTGGCTAGAGACCCAATGTGCCAGCCCCAACAGTGCGTCGAGCGAATGCTCCGCCAGCCACCAGAACGGCTTGCCCAGGCCAGCCAAATCAAACAGCAACCCGAGCGCGATCAGAGGCATCGACACCAGGGTGACCAGCGGGATGGCAAGGACGTTGGCCGCCGCGCCGTAGAGACCCGCGCGGTGGAAATGGTAGAGTACGATTGGCATGAGCGCGAGCTCGATCACCAACCCGGTCGTGAACAGCATCACGACCCGCCGCACTAACCGAGCGAGCCACGATTCTTCGCGGGCCGCCAGGAAGGCTTTGATCGGCGCTGATGAATGCAGCGACACAATCGCCAGCACCGCGGCAAAGCTCATCTGAAAGCTGGGTCCGATGACCGCCTCGGGCCAGAGCACCATCACGAAGATTGCAGCGAACGCCACCATCCGCAGCGAAAGCGGTTCGCGGCCGAGCGCGAGCGCCAACAAGACGAGCATGGCGGCAGCGCAGCTGCGCACGGTGGGCACCTGCATTCCGGTCAGCACTGTATAGCCAATCCCCGCGCATGCTCCGACGGCCGCTGCGACAATCGGCAAGCGGAACCGAAGGGCTAGGTAGGGAAACAGCGCCAGGCTTTTGAGCGCGATCAGATAGGCCGCGGCGATCACTGCACCGACATGCAGACCGCTAATGGCAAGCAAATGAGTCAGTCCGGCATCGCGCATCGCATCGCGATCTGCTTCCGCGATGGCCCCGCGATCTCCACTCGCAAAGGCAGCGGCGATAGCGCCGCTATTGCCGCCCATCTGGCTGCGGACATGCGCTGACAGCTGCCTCTGCCATTGCGAGATTGTCCCCGCCGCCTTGGGCGCTTCAATGATCGATATCTCTCCGATCAGCGAACCCGTTGCAGCCAAACCGTTGAACCAGGCGGCTCGCGCGAAATCATAGCCGCCCGGCAACACCGGCGGCCCCGGTGGCATCAGACGGGCTCGCAGACGAACCACTGCGCCTTCGCGCAGCCCTTCCTGGTCCTTGGCCAAAGGAATATTGACCCGCACCTTGCGCGCTTCTTGGTCCGCACCAAATCGCGTCGCCAGAACCAGTCTGAAACGATCCTGAGCCGGTTGATCGACCCGCTCCAGCACAAATCCGTTGAGGGTCTCGACGCTTGGCCGCTCGATCGGGTCCGCGCCAACAACCTCTGAGCGGACCCAGACGGTTGCTACACCTGCGCAAAAGACCACGGCCAGCGAGAGCACAGCCAGTCGCGTCCGTGTCCGCCCGTCACGCCCGCGCCACAGCATTGCAGCAAGCACAGCCACAGTCAGCGAAAGAGCGATCACCGCGATCCAGGCATTCGCCGTCTTGAGCAGAAACCAGCTGCCAATCCCCGCTGCGAATGCGACCGCGAGCCACGGCACGCGATCAAACTCTGCCCGTCCAAGCGCGGTCTCAATCTCATCGACAAACCGGCTGCCAAGGCTGGACAAGTTGGCGGGCATGCGCCAATGGCGCTGCACTGCAACATAATCGGCGCGGGTCAGACTTTGCTGACCAGCGTCAAAGGGCACAAGCGGCGACCCACGCATTTGCGCTTCCCTGCTCTTGACCGTTGAATTGAAAAGGAAAAGTGGCGTCATGGCAAGCGAAAGCGGAACTGCGAAGGGAAAAGTCGTCACGCGCTTCGCCCCGTCTCCGACCGGCTTCCTCCATATTGGCGGCGCCCGCACGGCCCTGTTCAACTGGCTCTATGCACGCCACCATGGCGGTCAGGCGTTGCTGCGGATCGAAGACACTGACAAGAAGCGGTCTACCCAGGAAGCCATTGATGCCATTCTCGACGGATTGAACTGGCTGGGTCTCGACTATGACGAGGCGCCCACCTTCCAATCGCAGCGGGCCGATCGCCATGCTGAAGTGGCGCACAAGCTGCTCGAGGCCGGACACGCCTACAAATGCTTCGCCACACCGGAGGAGCTGGAGCAGATGCGCGCCGAACAGCGCGCCAACAAACAGCCAATGCGCTACGATGGTCGCTGGCGCGATCGCGACCCCTCAGAGGCTCCTGAGGGCGCAAGCTACGCTGTCAGGCTCAAAACCCCGCTCGATGGCGAAACGACCATCCAGGACGAAGTACAGGGCTCTGTATCGGTCAAAAACGCCGAGCTCGACGATTACATCATCCTGCGCGCGGATGGCACGCCCACCTATATGCTGGCTGCGGTGGTCGACGACCATGATATGGGCGTGACCCACATCATCCGCGGCGATGATCACCTAAACAACGCATTCCGGCAATTGCCGATCTATCACGCTATGGATGCGGTCGAAGGCAATTGGCCCGATCCGATCTACGCCCACGTCCCGTTGATCCACGGCCAGGATGGCGCGAAGCTATCCAAACGCCACGGCGCGTTGGGTGTCGAAGCCTATCGTGACGAGATGGGCATCCTTCCAGATGCGTTGTTCAATTATCTTTTGCGGCTTGGCTGGGGGCATGGCGACCGCGAAGAAGTCACTCGCGACGAAGCGATCGAATTGTTCGAGCTGTCGGGCGTTGGGAAAAGCCCGTCGCGGTTTGACATCAAGAAGCTCGAGAACCTCAACGGGCATTACATCCGCGAGAGCGATGACGCAGCGCTGGCTGAGCTTGTCGCTGCAAAAATTGGCGACACAGCGGATACGGGACTTCTCACGCAGGCAATGCCAGTGCTCAAAACCCGTGCCAAGAATGTCGATGAACTCGCTGACGGTTCAGCCTTCCTGTTCGCCCAGCGACCGCTGGAAATGACCGAAAAGGCAGCAAATTTGCTAGATGACGACGGGCGCAGTCGTTTGCGACTGCTTTCAGAGCGATTTGCGCAGGAAAATGACTGGACAATCGAGGCTCTCGAAGCCACTACGAAGGCAACAGCCGAGGAACTTGAATTGGGCCTTGGCAAGCTCGCGCAAC
>Ga0207422_1004071_pt1 | contig 12823 bp, 13 predicted proteins | sample MarCyaLeptolynsp_FD_187757 | JGI IMG/M metagenome (GOLD analysis project Ga0207422, IMG submission 187757) | Marine cyanobacterial communities from Panama - species 1 Leptolyngbya sp. (SPAdes) | ecosystem: Environmental > Aquatic > Marine > Unclassified | place: Panama: Panama City | collected...
CTTTATTTGAAAGTTCGGCTTTAACTAATCACTCTATTGCTGTTCCAACTGAACAAAGCAATCAGATTCCCGTGACATATGTGCCAGCTAGAAATACTATTTTTCTTTCTGTAGCACTTGGTTGGGCTGAGGTGTTGGATGCAACAGCTATTTTTATTGGTGTGAATGCGGTGGACTATTCAGGATATCCGGATTGTCGACCTGAATTCATTCAAGCTTTTCAATCTATGTGCAATATAGCGACTAAGGCAGGTATCGAGGGGCGGGGTGTAAAAATACATACTCCGCTGATTAATATGACTAAAGCACAGATTATTCAATGTGGGCTTAAGCATAAAGTAGACTACTCGCTCACTGTCTCTTGTTATCAGGCTACTCAGGATGGGTTGGCGTGCGGACAATGCGATTCGTGTCAGTTACGCCGTCAGGGCTTTGTTGATGCAGGTATTGATGACCCAACAAAATACCAATGACATGCTTTAATCCGTTGTTATGTATAATGCTTATTTATAATATTTATTAGTATAAAAAGAGATTTAATCGACTTATTTTACATAAGTTATTAATAATATGCTAATGTACTTGAATTGTTCATATTCTAGTCAAAAATAATAATTAAGTGGAGAGCCGAGAACATGTCCGAACGAAAAAAACTTGCCATTATTGCCACCAAAGGAAGTCTTGATTGGGCCTACCCGCCATTTATTTTGGCTTCAACCGCAGCAGCGCTCGACTATGACGTTGAAATCTTTTTCACTTTTTACGGCCTTGCTTTGTTACGTAAAGACTTAAACTTGAAAGTGACACCTTTAGGCAACACAGCCATGCCCATGCCGATGAATATGGATAAATGGTTCCCTGTGATGGGAACGGCTTTGCCTGGTATGGAAGCCATGATGTCATCAATGATGAAGGCAAAAATGAAGAAAAAGGGTGTTGCTAGTGTTGAAGAGTTACGTGACCTTTGTATCGAAGCGGGCGTAAAATTAGTTGCATGCCAAATGACCGTAGATCTGTTTGATTTTGAGCCAGATGATCTACTTGATGATGTAGCGTATGGTGGTGCAGCCACGTTCTTTGAGTTTGCAGAACAAGCAAATATCACATTATATATATAACTATAAATTGCTCGTTCAGGGCACAAATATTACGCTGATGGTTGGTACGGCCAGGTGTCGATATCACCCTCACGGAGGAGTCATATGAGATTAAATAAACAATTTATTTTTGCGTCACTAATTACGCTGCTGTTAGGTAGTCAGTGGGTGAGTGCTGAAACAGAATCATCTACCAATAACTACTCCACAGGTATTCCATCACACAACATGATGATGAATCCCATGATGGGTATGAACCCTATGATGATCAATCCTATGATGGGCATGAACCCCATGGTGATGAATTCTATGATGATGGGACCAGGCATGATGAACATGATGTATCCCATGATGGGCATGATGAATCCTATGTTGCAAATGATGAATCCTATGATGATGAGTATGAATCCTATGATGCAGATGATGACTAGTCCTGTTGTAGATGGCATGACACGCGCAGAGTCACTGGATAGCATGATGCGCATGATGGATCCTAAATTATTTTTAGCTTCAATGGGCGGCACTTATGAGCAGCGCGAAGATGATGATGTGCCCAACACTTTACCGGTAGGCAAAATTCCAGGCTTTCCTACTCAAAGTTTTCATAACATGCCACCTAACACAGTTAGTCCTGGGATCAGTAATGAAGCTAAGAAAAATGCATTTCAAACCATGGTGATGATGAGTCCGTTATCAATGCGTGACATGCTTAATATCATGACCGACAAACTTCCTTTGGAAGAAGGTGTGACATGGGATGATGCAGTAGAGTCCATGAAACTTCGTGCCAACGAAGTGAATTTTAAATTTGTTGGTTCAAGTCCATTGTCTAAAGAGATTGAAGCACTTACTGATGCACCTTCACCGAGAATCGAAATATTCCGTTTTTGTGATGCATTGGTTGCGCGCAAGATTTTAGATTACATGCCTGAGTTTATTGTCTTTCTACCATGTCAGATAGCCTTGATAGAAGATGCGGAAGGACAAATTTGGATCATGACTATGGATTGGGATATTAGTTGGTTAGATTTTGCCCAGAATCCAAATTCGCATATGTCTAAAGACTTGAGGGCAGATGCAAAAAGAATTCGTGATGATATTCGTTACATTATGGAAGGTGCAGCGAGCGGAGATTTATAGGAGCAATACTAAATTTAATTCGGGAGTCAAAATAATGTTAAAAAAATTAATAACCGCTGCGTTAGTTGTATTAGTGACAAGTGTCGTTGTTAACGCTGAAGAAACCAGCACTAACGATATGATGGCTGGTATGTCATACCCTATGCAGAAATCTATGGATCCTCAAGTATGGACCCAGATGATGGGGATGATGATGGATCCTGCCAAGATGATGTCGATGGAAAGCTGTGCGCTATGTCATGATGGCGAAGACCTTGCCAGATATTCCAAGGATTTCGGTCCTATGCTGGAAGCATCGCAACAGATGGGTCAGTTAATGTCGCCGCACCAGATGATGCAATCTATGAACCCAATGATGTCAAGTATGATGAATCCTATGGCTATGATGATGAATCCCATGACTATGATGTATCCAATGATGGGCATGATGGGGCCAATGATGGGGATGATGAATCCTATGATGATGGGCATGATGAACCCAATGACTATGATGAATCCCATGATGATGGGCGGTAGCATGATGAATCCTATGATGATGGGAGGCAACATGATGAACCCTATGGGTATGGGTGGTAGCTATAATGCCAATCCAATGGGTCAAATGATGAAGCCAGAACAATATACGGACTGGTTTAATCAGATGATGAAGCAGTTCACGCCAGCACAGCCTGCAGCAAAATAACTAAACCAGTTTTAAGACCTTCAAGTCATAATTTTTGAAGGGGTATGGTTTTAAGGGAAATTATATTGACAAGGATGTCAATCTTTAACTTTTCACGATTATCTACATAGTGGAATGCCAATTTACTGTGGTACTGCTATAATCGCGCCCTTCTATAAATCAGCGAACACTTCATGGAAGATCTTTCAAATATACACTATGTTGCCATCTTGGGATTCTGCATTGCGCTAGTCTTTGGGTTTGTTGGCAATAAGACACATTTCTGTACCATGGGAGCCATCAGTGATGTGGTGAATATGGGGGCTCGAGGCCGTATGGGGGCATGGTGCTTGGGTATTGGAATTGCCATTGTTGGCGTTCAGCTACTGCGTTCGCTAGGGTTTGTTAGCTTGGGTGAATCCATGTACTTATCGACTCAGTTTTTGTATCTGAGTTATATCCTGGGTGGCTTTATTTTTGGAATTGGTATGACGCTCGCGGCAGGTTGTGGTCAGCGTAACTTAGTACGTGTCGGCGGCGGCAACTTGAAATCTTTAGTCGTAGTTATTGTGCTTGGTGTAACGGCATATATGACTTTGCGTGGAATATTGGCACTATTAAGGATTAACTATATCTACGAAGCCAATATAGAACTCACTGACATCGGTATGACATCTCAAAGCTTGCCTCAAGGTATCAGTGCGCTTACTGGTATCCCTGATGGCACCACATTGCAAACAGTAGTGGCGCTAATTATTGGTTTAGGCTTTATTGTTTATGCGCTTAAGCAGCAAGAGTTCCGCTCTAACTTTGATAATGTTCTAGCAGGCGTCACAGTGGGTGGTTGTGTGCTAGCAGCTTGGTTTGCTACTGGTTATTTAGGGCAGGATGATTTCGATCCCGTCTCGCCACAGGGGCTGACCTTTGTTGGGCCAACTGGAAATACTATCAGTTACCTAATGACATTCACCGGTGCGCAAATTAATTTTGGTATTGCAGTGACATTTGGCATGATTTTGGGGTCATTTGTTTACGCGATTATTTCTGGCACATTTAGAATAGAAACCTTCAGTAACCAATCTGAAATGGTTAGTCATTTAATTGGTGCAGTGATGATGGGTTTTGGCGGTGTGTTGTCTTTCGGCTGCACAATTGGTCAAGGTGTCACAGGTATATCAACACTAGCAATCGGTTCGTTTATCACCTTGTCTATGATTGTATTTGGTAGTGCGCTGACTATGAAAGTGCAATATCACATGTTGGACGAGAAATCGTTTTTTGGAGCAGTGGCTACAGGTGCCGCAGAGTTGCTCAACCCATTCCATAAAGAGTAGATATCAGACAACATCGTGAATTATTGCAATAGGTGCTTTGCAAGACGTGTGTTATGAGTATAATGAGCACCCCTCGTATTCTAGAGAATTAATTTAACAATTATTTTCAAGAATACGCCTCATGGCTGACCAATATAAGGTTTATGCACGTGTAAAATGGGCCGTTAGCTCAGTTGGTAGAGCAGTTGGCTTTTAACCAATTTGTCGAGCGTTCGAGTCGCTCACGGCCCACCATTCTTAAATCTCTATTTAGCCATATTTCATCTAGTTTATTGTGCGACCGCTGCGGTCGTTTAAATTCGACTGTTTAAACCATATTAAATACAGATTGTCAGTAAACTAAGTTAGTCTATATATAGGCTTATCCTTATATATGCCGACTAGATATATTGAACCGGCATCCAACCATGAGTCATTAGTGTTATGAATATCATAAAGGGACTACTAGATAGAATTATTTTTGCTGTAGGTGTGTTGCTATTTATGCAGGTGCCACACTTCATTGATCAATATGAGCAAAGACTTGGAGGTTATTACCAGGCGCAGGTAAAAAATCTAGCTCAGTATCAACAAATAGCAAACCAGCAGCATCAGGGAAACTTATCCGCACTTATTGACGAATTTGAGTCAAGCTCAAAACGTTCAGTTCAGCAAACCGGTAGCCATGTGCGCGAAATGAGTGAGCAAACTGAGCAACTTAAGAATGATGTGCTAGTACTGGCAAGTGATTCATTCATTATGAAGTTTTCACATGTAGTGACTACATTAAAAGTAGATATTGCTCGAGCGGTTATACAGACATACAAGCCTGCGTTTCCTTTGTCAGTGGAAGGGTTGGTGTGCGGCTTGCTGGGCGGGGTAATATTAAGCTTGTTATTTAATGCGCTATTTAGTTTTCCTAAAATTCTTAGTACTAAAACTGATCAAACAAAAAAACTGCCAACAAGTACTAAAGTTAAGCAAAGGGTTGAACCTACAATTATGCGCCCATCAAGGGCTACATAATCAATTGATTTGACTTAACTCCTATGAATACAACTGCACAGGAAGCAGTTTACGATACCAGTGGAATTACAAGCTACGGGGTGAAGGTGTTGTGGATGCTGTTCACTGTGTTTATTTTCTATGGTGCGCTTATTCCATTTGACTTTACTTTTAGTAATGAACAAGTTATTCAACGCATAGAAAATTTTAACTGGGTGCCATTTGTTGATGCTGATGGTTCACGGCACTCAATTCCAGATATTGTGCAGAATATTTTATTTTTTATTCCGTTTGGTTTTTTAGGTGTCTTGTCGTTCACCAGAAATAAATTTTTTGCAGTATTTTTAGTTACGTTCTTTGGATTCATCATCAGTCTAAATGTAGAAATACTCCAATTGCTTACACGCGATAGAAATACGTCAGTGACAGATTTAGCTTCTAACACTATTGGTGCAGGTGTGGGAGCTGTTGCAGCATTTATTTTGTTTGGTATGTTTCGCTTAATGATGAAGTCAGAATCATTCAGGAAAGTATTTAATAATAAGTTTTATTATTTGTTTATTTTAGGCCTTATGGTGATTGCTGCTAGTAGTTTGCAGCCGTTTAATTTTACTCTTGATTTAAGTACCGTCTGGTCGGGAGTGAAGGATGCTTTTAGTCAAACAACGATTTTATCAGGACAATTAACTGACGAATTAGTTGTTGGGTTCCGTTTTTTTCTTTTTACTATAATTACTTCTTTATGGCTGCGAAGTGTTAACAATAGTTTGTGGCCGATTGCAGGTATACTGTTAAGTGCAAGTATTGGTGTTTGTTTGGAGTTGGCTCAATTCATCGTAATTTCCAGGACGCCAACTGTGCAGGATTTATTTGTAGTGCTTGTGAGTTGTGTGGCTGGAGGTTTGTTTACTTTAATAGTGCCTAAAAAACTTTCTCCTATTGTTTGGGTAATACCTATTGTTGTATTGACGTTAATTGCGGCTGCGGTGCAAACACTGGCACCTTTTGAGATGCGCATGGAGCATGTTTCAATGGGTATGACACCATTTCTACCTTATTACAACGCTTCGACTTTCACTGCGATTGCTAATTTCTTGGAGGTGCTAATTACATATATACCCATAGGGTTTGTATTACAGTATGCGATTTCTTCTAGGCGTAGTGCGTTCTTTATTATAGTTATTATTGTTGGCTTAATGGCCTATGGCTTAGAATATGCACAAGGTTGGATAGTGGGTAGATACCCTGATATTACTGACGTTATTGGCGCAATCATTGGAGCCGCGATTGCAGGTTCATTATGTTTACGTTGGTCTAGAGTATTTTTAGTTGATACTTCCCAAGTTAATGCTACACCTGAAGAATCATTAGTAACGTAATGACAAAGTATTTTTACCGCTTGTCTCTATAATTTGTTGCTTCATCACATGTAAAAATCATTTGTGTTAACGCTTTCACATAATCATAATCCATAAAACAAAGCTAAATGACTTGGGAAGCAGCAACACGATCATGAAAAACATACGTAAAATTTTGAGCGCAACTATTGTGTTATTTTCACTCAGCTTAAATGCTGTGCATGCATTTGTTGTTGATTTTGAAAATTATGGAGATGCATTTGACATTCCAAGTACTTTCGTGGCGCAAAATAATTACAATAATGCAAACTCTACTTTTAGATTGATTAATCAATTTTTTGGTAATGGCGGCATTACCTTTTCTTCTGGAATATTGCTTGAGAATCCGACTAATAGTGATGGCGACCCAATAGTGGGTGATGGTGGTTCAGTTTACTACGGAACAGCTTTTTCACCATCAACATCAATAAATACAACCGGCTATCAAAATCTTTTAGCAATTAATATTGCTCAATCAGAACTTATTACAAGCGTACAAGGTTCGTTTGTTCATGGCTTAAATACACTTGACCTTGATGGCCCAGGTATTTCAATTGACTATACTGTGAGTTATTTTCTAGATGGGGTGGTATCGCCTGTTATTCAAAGCTTAAGCGCGATTTTTTCTGATGGTGATGAAGTAATTAATTTTGGCCTAGATTCAAATACCTTGATGGGTACTGCCATGGGAGCTGTAATTACAGGAGTAGAAATTGTCGCAGACGGTTATGATTTTATTAATTCAAGCCAAGATGTTCTTGAATATGACTTTTTATTAGGTGCGGTTCGTTTTAATGAAGGTGCGAGCCCAGTGCCTGTGCCAGCAGCGCTACCTTTATTTATAAGTGCGTTATTGGGTGGGTTGGTGATTGCTCGACCTAAGAGATCAAAGTCATAAGTCGAGCGACCAAAAAATTTAACTCACTTTTTACTTTTGCTTGATTTGAGTTTCACCAGAACCAGTAGCACCTAAGTTGTCTTTCCATTCAAGTTTAATCGTATCGCCATCAGCGCCGCCTTTGATCTTGAATGACAGGTAAGGGTTTTTAGAAATTCCTGTTCCCCAATTAGCGTTAAGTACAACCTTATCGTTGTGCATAACAACAACTTCCTGGATGAATTCAGCAGGAACTAATTCTCCTGTGTCTTTATCCTTGCGTGCGCCGGTTTCCATGGGATGTGTCATTAGTGCTTTTACGGTAGTGACGCCATCTTTTAGGCTGGCTCTAATCTTTACTTTCTTTTCCATGTCTATTCCTTAAGTTTCAAGTTATGCGCAGCCGCCTGCGGTGACTTTGACTGATTGTTTGGCTATGAATTTACCTTCAGCCGTTTCTACAATAGCAACAATATTTGATGTTTCGCGCATTTTAACGCGGGTAGCAATTGATGCTTCAATATGCTCATTGATAAAGAAGGTAGAAATATAAGGACGTGGATTTTTATCAACTAAAACACTAATGGTTTTCACATTTTCCATGTCAGTTGATACTGTTATTGGTACTGTAGCTCCATTACTTGCGATTTCAGGTGCATCAATCTTAATGTCGCCTTCTTGGGGTTCAACGCCTCCTGTCACGATGGCATAAGCATCATCATATACCGTGGTATCAAAAGAGGCGGCCGGCCACTCTGCTAGTACACTTTTTGCTAATCCCGAAAGAGAGGTAAATATGGCACCTAAAGAGCCGATTTTAATTGCGTGTCGTCTTGATATTTTCATAATTTTCCATATTTTTAATGTGGTCTATTGCTAGCTCAGCGGAGCGTATATTATACGTATCCGCACCATTTTGCTAAATAGAGTTCTACTTGTGTTTCTTCTGAAACTCTAATAAGCGATCCTTTTTAGCTTGAATTCTGGCTTTACTATGTTGATCGATACCACTTTGACGCTCAGCAATGAGGAAATGTTCCATCGCTGTGGTTAATCTTGCGTGCATTAGGTCATAATTTGCCAATGCTTCATGGCTACGCCAAGGTTGACCTGCCTTGTTAGCGGCATTGGCTTTCAAGCGTTCTATAGCCGGATTTCCAGTAATATCATTAGGCAGGGTATCTAATTTATCCAGAGCCAGCTTAGGGTTTTTATTTTCCAGCAATGCTGTAGCCAGATAATAAATTACTGCTTCATTTCGTGGATATAAATCATCCAATTCTTGCAGAACTTTTACGGCCTCATCAATTTGTCGGTCTACGATCAATGCTTGCCCTCTGGCAATAGCCACGGGAAAGCGTTCATTAGTGTTGGGTTCAATTTTGTCGAGCGCAAGTAACGACTGTTTGCTACGCCCCAGGCGATTGAGAGCAATAGCATAAATATAGTAGCGTAAATTATTGGGTTCTTCCTGGAGCAGCTTTTGATAGCGTGAAACCAGTGCAGCTGGATCAGAAGAAATGGCTAAAGTTCGTGCTTTTGCATATTGGAAATGTATAGTGTTCTCAATATATCGATTATTAGCGAACTGCTCAGCGCGCGTGATTGAATCACTAATTCTTGATGTAGTTAATGGGTGACTGCGCAAGAACTCAGGAACTTGACTTTGGTTGATTTTAGAATGGGCATTTAATCTTTCAAAAAATCTTGGCATACCAAAAGGGTCTAGATTGGCATTAATTAATAACGCCATTCCCAACCGGTCTGCTTCTTGCTCAAAAGCACGACTATAAGATAAAGCTGAGTCTTGGAAGGCGCCCAATGTTGCCGTGCCTGCCGCCTGGCCGGCATCTCCTCCATATATCGTTGCCAGTACTGTGCCTAAAAGCGCAATAGTGTTAAGCACACTTAATTTTTGTTGCCTTGAGAAACGTCTGGCAATATGGCGTTGAGAGACGTGAGAAATTTCATGGGCAACTACGCTGGCGAGCTCAGATTCTGATTCACTCAATAGCAAAAGCCCGCTGTTTATAGCAACAATACCACCGGGCATGGCAAATGCGTTAATACGCGGATCAAATACAAGTCTGAAGTAAAATGGGAAATCAGAGTTCAGGCCACCGGAAATTAAGCGCGTACCCAAGGACTGTAAATAATTACGCAGTTCAGGATCTTCTGAAACAGGTAGTCTTTGGTTGACTTGGGTGAGCAGGATTTTGCCAAGCTCAATTTCCTGGTTGACGCTTAGTAAGGCACTGGCTGGGTCACCAATATCGGGCAGAATAATACCGTAATCTTCTTCGCTGTGGCTTACAGTCAGGGGCACATTAACCATTAGGATGACTAACACAATAGTCAATATTTTTGTGATATTTAGTGAAGTCAAAGACACTCTCTTGGTTGATGTGAAGTTGCTATGTCAAAGTAAGTTATAAGACCGATATGGGGTATGAATTATCGCATAACAATGTTAACTGCATCGCTGCTTGAATAGTGGTTAGTTCATAGCCCATGCATGTATTCAGACAATAGAATTAGAGCTTAATTCAAGCCACTATAAGAGCTGGATGTGATCTATTTCATCCTGGCCAGATCGCTTGCTTGACTATGAATAGGGGCTTCATCATAATATCACGTTCTTCTAATATAGAGTTACAGTCACTACACAGGGTGTGGGTACTGTAAAATGGCGTTCAGCCATTGGTTGGCTGAACAGACTATTTTGTAATATTTTTCTATTATTTAAACAATACGGCTTAGATTATAACGGAGGTCCTATTAATGGCTGATTTTGATCAAGAATTAGATGCATCTGGATTGAATTGTCCTTTACCTATATTGCGTGCAAAGAAATCACTATCCAGCCTAGAGAGTGGCCAAGTACTTCACATTATCGCTACTGATCCTGGCTCTGTGAAAGATTTTGAAGCGTTTGCCAAGCAAACTGGAAATGAGTTACTTGAGTCAACTGAAGAAGGCGGCAAATTCCAATTCTTAGTTAAGAAAAAATAGTAACTACTAAAAATAGTAACTACTATTTAATTTATCTAAAACTAAGTCGAGCTATTCAAATAGCTATCGATTGGTGACCTGAGAGGTCAAATCAGTTGTTAAGGCGTTCAGAGCGTGTATCATTGCACGCTTTGCATGGTTAACAGGCACTGCGGGATCATCCCGTACGTGATGAGAATAGATGCGCCATATAATTTCAATTTTGTTGGAAAATGAGGCCGGAGCCCTATCGAGAGTTTCGGGCCTATTCTCTGCGCGTGCCTATAATATTGCTTCCTTAACAGTTGCTCCTACAGATGATCCAACTATCTCCAGGATCACCGTAGTTGCCCAAGGGGAAGATGCTGTTGTCCAGCAAATTATTAAGCAATTAAACAAATTGGTTGATGTGATTGGGGTAATGGATCTTACCGATAATGAGCATTTCGAACGCGAAATCATGCTTGTTAAAGTGGCTCCCAAAGGTGCTCAGGAAGATCAAATCAATATTGTGATTCAAGAGTTAGCGGCGCGCCAACTTGAGCAGCATGAAGGTATGATGACCTTGGAAATCACTAATATTGGGTTGAAACTCAATGAAGCCATCGAAAGATTAAAACCCTTCAATGTTATAGAAGTAGTGCGGTCTGGTGCGGTAGGCATTGGCAGTGGTGACTCGGTATTAAAAATTTAATAGCAACAATTTAATTGGCAGTATTCAAGATTAGGAACAGTTTAGTTAGGAGTTAAACATGAACGTTTATTATGATAAAGACGCCGACCTTGCAATTATTCAAGGTAAGAAAGTGGCCATTCTGGGTTACGGTTCACAAGGGCATGCGCATGCGAACAATCTTAAAGAGTCTGGTGTTTCTGTCGTAGTCGGCTTACGTCCTAACTCACAATCTGCGGCCAAGGCGGAAGCTGCAGGGCTGGAAGTCAAATCGATTGAAGATGCAGTTGCCAGCTCAGATCTTATTATGGTGTTAGCGCCAGATGAGCATCAAGCAGCACTTTATCAAAATCAAATTGCGCCAAATATTAAGCAGGGTGCAACCATTGCGTTTGCGCATGGGTTTAACATTCACTTTGAACAGATTGAACCGCGTGAAGACTTGGATGTCATTATGATCGCGCCAAAAGGGCCAGGTCACCTGGTGCGCTCTACTTATAAGGAAGGTGGCGGTGTGCCAACCTTAATTGCTGTTTTCCAAGATGCATCCGGCTCTGCGCAAAAAACTGCGCTTTCTTATGCATCGGCTAATGGCGGTGGTCGCGCAGGAATTATCGAAACAACTTTTCGTGAAGAAACTGAAACAGATTTATTTGGTGAGCAGGCAGTGTTATGTGGTGGCGCAACTGCACTTGTTCAAGCAGGATTTGAAACACTTACTGAAGCAGGCTATGCGCCTGAAATGGCCTATTTTGAGTGCTTGCATGAACTTAAATTAATCGTTGATCTTATGTATCAAGGCGGTATCGCCAATATGCGTTACTCAATTTCAAATACTGCTGAATACGGTGATTTGACTCGTGGGCCGCGTGTTGTCACTGATGAAACTAAAGCCGAAATGCGTAAGATTCTGGATGAAATTCAGTCGGGCAAGTTTGCGCGCGAGTTTATTCTAGAAAACCAAGCAGGTGCGGCAACCTTGAAAGCGATGCGTCGTCGTGGACGCGAGCATCCTATTGAAGAAGTTGGTGAGAAGCTACGTGGCATGATGCCTTGGATTAAAGAAAATCAATTAGTCGACAAATCTAAAAACTAATTCTGTAGATTTAATTTCATTAGATTTTTCTTGCTAGCGATATGTTACCCATCGCTAAAGAGCTGCAACCAATATTTATATTCGGCACGCTGATTATAATCGGCGTGTATTTTTTGTTGGGAAACTATGTAATGTTTCTGTGGCTGCCGTGGGCAGTTTTTGCTTTTTTTATTCGTGATTTCCACCGCAAAATTCCACCCATACCGTTAGCGTCAATTGCTCCAGTGGATGGAGTGGTTGAAAACATTCGTGACATAAATAACCCGTATCTTGAACAGCCAGGTTGTTGCTACACCATTCAACAATCAAATCTGGGTGAATTTAATATGCACAGCCCGATTGAAGGTAAAGTTGAACAGTTGTGGGTGCGCTACCCCAAGACAGATAAAAAAGCTTTGTCGTATTGGATACGTACCGATGAAAAGGATGATGTGGTTGTACATGTGGAGCTCAATTCCGGCTGGCAGCACGGCAGTACCGTTTTGCATCCTGGGGAGCGCGTTGGTCAGGGCCAACGTTGTGGATTTGTAGCCATGGGGTGTAAAGTGCACATATATTTACCTGAACGTATTC